>MAAB01001195.1_pt1 | contig 78704 bp, 56 predicted proteins | sample 1115991 | NCBI WGS metagenome assembly MAAB01 (sample SAMN04961124, study PRJNA320927) | seawater metagenome | isolation source: sample BD02T18 sea water enriched with oil for 18 days | place: USA:Gulf of Mexico | collected 2013-07-27
ATGCCATTATCCGCCTCAACTTCATCACCACGCGCAAATCTATAGGCACCAGACGGTGTTAATTTAACAGTACCCGTCAGTCCCGCATCCGGTGAGTATGTGGTATGTAAATGTGTATCACCAAAATAAACATTACGGGGCTGCTCACTTCCTGCATAAGGGGAATAGCTTTTTTTCTCTTCCGCATTGACTGAAACAACACTTAAAGCCAGTAACACAGAGCTTGTTAATAATAATTTTTTCATTGTTCAAAACTCCTTTTTTAATTATTTACTAGGGGTGTACCAAATAGGCGATGTATACGCACGCTCTTGATGCGCCGTCGGTATTTCTTTTGGCATCTTCACATCATAGAAATTCGCATCATACGCTTGCCATGTTGGTGTAGGAATTTCTAAGACACGCACATAATAGACTGCACTATCTTTCGCATTAAAATCAGGATCTGCCCAATAGGTTGTTAATTGTGGGGCACCGATACTGTTGGTATAACTCGCTTTATTAGCATTAATAGATGACCCTACGACCTGATGCGCACGCCCATCCTTTCCAATCTTACGGCTATCAGATACTGCTGCATCATAAATCTTTTCATGACGTTCACCTTTCTTATCTACCCAGCCCTTAATCACTTGAATTCTATCTAGGTTGGCACCATCAGGATCTCTAACCGCTCGTATTAAAAATGTAGGCGCTTTACCTTTAGGGCCATTGGTAATATCACTGCCCATCGGCACACCCATGTCATAAGCATGTTTGGCAAAATCAGGTCTTAAGGCATCGTCTTTCTTATAATCCCAACTAGCGAAAAAACGCACTTGCATACGAGTACCTGTTGTCGCGTAAACTTCTTTACGCTGCATCGCTTCAAAAAGCGAATCACGGGTATTCTCTTGAGCCCAAACAGCGGTTAAACCTGCACCTAGCTCTCGCCAGGTCATCAAATCGAATTTTTTATCAATAGGTGAAGGAATAAGAACTTCTTCAAAACGCTCAGCACTTGGTTCTGACGAAGGAAATTTTCCCATATAATTATTTTCGCCAACGGCAACAAGACCTGTATGTGAATCAGTGCTACCGATCATGCCAAACTTAAAGGGATTTGCGCCAATTTTTTGTTCTAATTGCAGCCCTACTTGTAATGCAGTTCGGGCATATTCCGCGCTTAAACTCCTTTCCTTACGGTTATCGCCCTTAAAAGGGTTAATATCCCAAGTGCCATAGTCTGCAAATTCATCGGTGGTAGAAAGCCAAGGGTGCGCTTCGCCGTCCCCTTTAATTTGAGTAACCTCATAAAGTGGCTCCCACCGCATGCGGTCAATTGCATATTTCTGATTTATCGGTGAGCCATCCATACGTTCCGTTTTAAACATTTGAGAATTAGACATATTACCGTTATGTGGGATGGCCAGTACGCTACCGCCCGTGTTCTTTTCGTAATCTGCCATAAATTTCCATAGGTCTTCTGGATCGACAGAGTCAAAAGCGGTAAAGGGCAGTGTTTGGCCAACCGTATCCCTACCATCTTTAAACACCACTACGCGGTGTAGATTGTCACCACCATTAGGCATTGATGTCCATTCATAGCCAATGATCGCTGTAAACAAGCCAGGCTGATTGTATTTCTCGGCGGCATCCATTTCCTGAGTCCATGCGTTTTTCATGATCTTATCGCTTTTGATCATGTCTTTTCCTTGCATGGTTGTTTGCAGCCATGGCAAATAAACACCCTCTTTTCCTTTACCCGCCTGAACTAGGTCGTACCACTTTTTGCCATATTCAGTTGCTAATAGATCAGGATCTGCTGACCAGAGCATAGGAGCAACACCAAGGTTTGTGCCATGATCAGCCACCATGAGAAAATCAAGCGGCCTTACCAGTTTTGCCGGTTGACCAGAGCTAGTAATTACCCTTTTTCCACTAGCAAATCGATAAGCATCTTCAGGTGTTAGTGTATTACCGACCATACCTGCATCCATTGAAAAAGATGTATGTAAATGCAAATCGCCGAAATACACATTCTGAGGGAAGTTATCATCTGCATAGGGGGAATAGACTTTGCCACTAACTGAAGCTGAGTCTGTTTTTTCAGATGCAAATGTTGTTAGCGGAAGGCATAACAACATGACTGCCAGTTTGATTTTAGATTGTTTATTAAAAAATGGTTTCATAATGTTGTCCCTATCTATTTACTAGGCGTATACCAAATAGGTGAACTGTACGCACGTTCCTGTATAAATACCGAATGACCAGTTTCTTTAGGCGCTATGCCTAATGCTATAGCATCATAAGTTGAATTACGTGGTGTCGGTATCTGCAATACTCGTGCGTAGTAAAAGGCTTTTTGTGATGCATCGAACTCAGGGTCTTTCCACACCGTTGATAACTGACTTGCGCCAATTGAATTAGTATATAAGCCTGTCTTCAAATCAACCGTATTGCCAACTACTGGTAATTTTCCATTTGAACTGATTTTGCGATTATCTGACCAGACAACATCAAATACTTTCTCTTGCGAGTTACCTTGTACATCGAGCCAACCTTTAACAATTTGTACTCGGTCAAGGTTGGCATCTTTTGGATCTTTTACAGCGTGTAAAAGAAATGATGGCGATTTTCCATTGGGTGCTTTAGTCAAATCGCCGCCCATGGGTACACCTTTCTTGTAACCAGTGATTGAAATATCTTTTGCATTGGTATCAGCTTGTTTAAATGCAAAACCACCAAAAAAACGTAGCCCAATACGTGGGCCTGATGTGCCATACACTTCACGCCGTTTAAATGCATCAGTTATTGATTGACGGGTGTTTTCTTTCGCCCAGACGGCAGACAAGCCAGAAGCAGACATATCCCAGCCGTAAATACCGGGTAGTAAATCAACATCCTTTTTATTGTCTGGAATGGAATCTTGTGAAAACTTGCCCCAAAAGTTGTTCTCTTCCGCTGAGGAGTAACCTGCATGGCTATCTGTCGCGCCGATCATACCGTATTTGAAAGGGTTGACACCTATTGTATTTTCAAGCTCCAAGCCACGTTTTAGTCCTGATCGGGTATAAGAGCCGATAGGCGCTTTACCGAGGTCTTTTATACTACTGTCATCAGATTTAAGTAAATGAGAAAACGTTTCAAAATCTGCAAACTCATCATCAGGGGATAGTAAGGGATGTGTTTCGGAGTCCCCTTTAATTTGCGTCATTTCAATGACTTGCTCCCAACGCATACGCTGCTTAGCATATTTCTTGGTAATTGGGTTTCCGGCTCTATCTGTTAAGGGGAACATTAAGCCGTTAGAGATGTTGCCATTATGAGGAATAGCAACAAAATCAGCCCCTGTTTCTTTCGACGTTTTATCTAACCAATCCCATAAATTTGTTTCAATATCGCTATCAAAGGCACTAAAAGGAATAAACTTGTTGGCTACATCTCCGCCTTGTGGTGTGAATACAATGCGGTGCAAATTTTGCCCCTGAGGAAGGGATGACCACTCCCAACCTATAAACGCAGTGAATTTACCAGGGTCATTATGCCGCTCAGCCGCAGCAACACTATCCGACCAAACGCTTTTACGTATTGCAGTTGAATTGAGAGCTTCGTATGGTTTACCCGAATTAATTGTACCTAAAAGGTCAACAAACACCTGAGTGCCCTTACCCTCCTTTATCATTTTGGCAAAACGCTTACCTTCCTTAGTTTTCATTAAGCGCTCATCGCCTCCCCAAATCATCTTAGGAATACCTACATACTCGGCATGATCGGTGACCACAAGAAAATCTAGTGGTGTGTCTATTTTAATTTTGGCGCGTGAGTTTGCATCAATAACTGGTGCGCCCTTGGCAAAATTAAAGGAGTCATCTGGTGTTGCCGTGGTATTTCCTTTAATGAAAGCATCGGGCGACAGATTTGTATGTAAATGGGTATCGCCCCATAATAATTGAGTTTCCCCGGCATTAACTTGGGAGCCAATCAATGTAATAACCAAAGCAATTGATGACAATTTCACTTTCTTATTCATGTTTTTATCCTTAAACTTTAATTAATCAGCTACTACTAAAAGCCAGAAATACGTTCTATTACCCAATACATGCTTATAACGCCTATGAATAAAGCGCCTGTTTGTTCAATTCTTTTTAAATTCAATATTTTAATCAGTGTAGTTGAAAAGAGTAACTTGTTGATTATTTTTGCAGCTAATAACAAAACGCCAACGAAGGCTATTTGCCCTAACTCCACACCAATATTAAACGCTAAAAGTGCTGCGGGGATTTCTGTTTGCGGTAAGCCTATTTCGCTTAATGCTGAGGCAAAACCAAAACCATGTAACAAACCAAAGCTGGCTGATACAGCGATGGGATATCGCCAGGTTAACGTTTGTTCATTTTTGAGCATGATTTCGCGAGCGAGAAAAACGATAGACAGTGCTATAACACTTTCAATCGCTATGATAGGTAAATGGACTAAGCCAAGCGCAGATAACGTTAAGGTAATTGAATGGGCAACGGTAAAACCAGTGATAGTAATCAAAATTCGTCGCCATGTACCCGCAATGAATATCAGACAAGCGACGAACAGTAAATGATCAAAGCCTTCTAGAATATGTTCAAAACCAAAGGTTAAGTAGGTTTTAACAACATAAAGAAAACTCGGCGTACCTACCACGGTAAACTCTGTTTTATTGGCATCTAACCTTGCTGTTTCAGTAACGCCGCTTAGCCATTGAATTCTTACTAAGACTTCTGTTGGTGCATTTTCCAAGCCTGAAATTGTAATGTCACTACCAATTAAGCCACTATCACTGGATATTGAAAACTGCTCAATAGTAGCCGCGCCAGCAGGACGAATAGATTTAGGTTTTATTAGCCTAGTATTTTGAGGGAATTTAACATTTAAATTTAAAACTTGATTTTGCTTTGTTGAAGGTAGCTTCCAAACAACATCAAAAGTGTCTGCTGTTGTTTGTTTAAGTGCCAAATAGGCGGGACGATATTCATCAGCATGGGCAGTGGATAAGAGTATTTGAAATACATAAAGCAAAACTAGACTAAACAAAGTCGCTTTATTGGTAATAACTGCCTTAGTTATTTGAGTGAAAGTATTCAATATGCCAGGTCCATTTTCATAAATCCTTGTCTGATAATTGTTATCAATCGTATTAATAAAGTGTATCTAACTAATTATATTAAGACAATGAAATATTTAGTTAGGATCAACCACTTAAGCTTTGCTTTGCAACATTAGGGTGATTCACTGGCCTGGATTAGCTACCGTTTAAACTGTGATTTGCCGCTAATAATTTAATAGCTAACAGCCTTTTTGTTGCCAATGAGGAGACTAGATTGTCTATAATTATGATTGTCGGAGTTGGTGCTAGAAGTCTAAGAAAAATATACAACAGCGTGCTATTTCATTTATTAAAATCATCTCAATGTTCGAATTTCGAACTTTTAAACCAGTCAAAGTCTAGTAAATTTGTGTGTTTTGGTATTACTGAAGAAGTAGTGAGTGGTTATTGAAATACGTTAGTGAATGTTTGCGCGGCAAAGCAACGCTTGAGTTAGTTTAGGCAGCCAAGTGAAAACAAACCAACTTTAGCGCCCTTTACCTCTTTGTTTACTTTAGCTGAAATGGCTAACGTGTTTGTTTGACTTTCGGCTGAGTTACTACTCTTTTTAGGTGCTTTACTTAGGTGATAGTTTAACGTGCAGGGTTATACAGGAGATATCGAGATAATGAAGGTGTATGCAAATTGATAGCAAAATACATTGTTAGTTATGCCCAGATTAAATAGCAACCTGATTTTAAATGTTTTAGTTAGTAATAGTGGGTTTTCATTTATTGAGGACGAATAAGCGAACCCTATACCTCATGGGTAACACCATTCGCCTCAGCCAGTAATTAATTCCTTACACAGCTGCTGCAACTAAGTAACTTCTTTGGCACATTCTAACCATCTTTGTAATAGTGCTTTTAATACTTCACTGTTAATTGGTTTAGGCAAGTAATCATTCATACCTGAGTTTAAACATTTTTCTTTATCACCTTTCATTGCATTTGCTGTCATCGCAATAATTGGGATATTTTGGTAACACTCACCTGCTTTACCCGCCCTTATCTGCTGAGTAGTTTCATAACCGTCCATCATTGGCATTTGGCAATCCATTAATATCAAGGTGAATGGTGTGTCATCTGATGACAATTTCAATGTAGATAATGCTTCTTGGCCATTGAGTGCAACCTCAACGCTAAGGTCCATTTCTTCTAGTTTCAAGGTAGCAACTACGATATTAATACGGTTATCTTCAACCAATAATATTTTTGTGTTTTTTGGCCAAATATCATGATCTACAACTGGGGCTGTTTCAACTTTTTCCGGGTTATCTACTGCTTCTTTAGGCTCATTAACTTTATTTTCTTCATGACTTAATGTTGCTAAATATTGGGTGGTGATCAACGGTGCGCTTTGCTCTGAAGATTCAACTTTGTTTTGTATAACTGCAATTGCATCTAAAATGTCAGCACTGGCAACAGGTTTGGAAAAGTAACCACAAAAACCTAAGTTAGCAAAAAACGCTTTGTCATCTTTTTGGATCATAGATGTCATCATCACCAGTGACATGCTGTCATATTGTGGGATCGCTCTAATTTTTCTAGCTAAATCAGCTCCGTCCATTATTGGCATTTGCATATCAACAAAAGCAATATCAAATAAAGTTTTCTTTTGATCTATTCGCTCCTTAAGTATATCCAAAGTGGTTGCTGCGCCCGACGCCTCAGTAACATTGCCTCCCCAATGTTCCAACTGCCCCCTTAATACTTCGCGATTGATAGGGTTATCATCGATAACCAATAAAGATAATTTGCTAACATCAATTGATGGCATAATATGCTTTGACTGTTCACTCGAAGATAAGCGTATATGAAATTTAAAACAACTTCCTTCACCTAGCATACTGGTAACTGAAACGTCACCATGCATTAACTGACATAATTGCTTAACAATGGACAAACCCAAACCTGTACCGCCATACTTTCGTGTTGTCGATGAATCGACTTGAGTAAACATTTGAAACAATTTACTTTGTGCTTCTGGTGCAATGCCAATACCATTATCATCTACTGAGCAAAAAAGTATTAACTCATTACCTTCAGCTTCTTTAAGTTTTGCTCTGATGGTCACACTACCTTTACTGGTAAACTTAATCGCATTAGAAACTAAGTTAGTGATGATTTGCCTAATTCTGCTGGGGTCCCCCTTAACCATTGAATGCTCGACATGGGTTACATCTAAAATGAGTTCTAAGCCTTTCTCCTCGGCTTTCAAAGCTAAGGTATCCGCACATTCAACTAGCATTCTACGCAAATCAAAATGTAATAACTCTAAATCAAGCTTACCGGCATCAATTTTAGAAAAGTCTAAAATATCATTGATTAAGCTTAATAATGATTTGGCACTCGAATGGGCTATTTTTGCTTTATATTGTTGGTCTTTATTCAGATCTGTTTTAACTAAAAGGTCGAGCATACCAAGTACACCATTCATCGGTGTGCGTATTTCATGACTCATACTCGCTAAAAATTCAGATTTAGCGATTGCCGATGACTCGGCTTCGTTTTTAGCCTTATGCAGCTTGATGAACATTTTGTAAATAATAGTAGAGACAACAGCAAGCGTTGATAATAATACTGTAGAGATAATTAGTATGAGTAACATCGAGCCGTGGGATGAGCCATGAGCTGTATGTTCCCCCATGGCTTCACTGTTATTTGCTAAAAAGTAAGAGGCTTGCATTCCCATGTAGTGCATACCTGTGATTGCAGCACCGACTAAGGCCGCAGAGATAATGAGTCTACGACTGCCTTTTTCTTGAGCATGGCGCTTAAATTGCCCTGCACTTAGCGCAAAAATAGCCAAGATGACCGCGACTAAAATCGAAAGTAAAAAGGTGATAGGTTCATAGACTAAAGTGAATTTCCCTTGCATTGCCTCCATACCAATATAATGCATGGTGCCAATACCAGCCCCCAATAAAATACCAGCATAAACTAGATGAGAATGGAGATAATGGTCTCTTTCAATAAAAAATAAGGCAAAATAGCTGGCAATGATGGCAGGAACAATAGATAAAGCGGTTAAACCGATATGGTGCTCAACATTAACAGGCAAATAGAGAGCTAACATGCCAACAAAGTGCATTGACCAAATAGCAGCGCCCATTGCTATAGCACCAGTTAACTTCCAGGCAAATTTTGCTTTATTGGTTTCAACAAGCCGAATCGCTGGCACGGTAGAAAGTCCAGCGTAAGCGCCAACCCAAGCAACGATATAAGAGCCTAATACCAACAAATAATCATATTGGCTACTCATCGCTAATGATAAATTAGTTTCACTGCTAATGAATTCTAAACCTAGCATCAAGTAATTCCTTATATATTCTTATTAATTCCCCTGCTATTGCTTATTTACAATAGTACATTACACGAATAATTCCCTTATAACTCTATCTAAATTAGATTGGACTTCCCATATTTCACTAGACACTGTTGAATACAAATCCGTTAAAATGAGTTGAACACCTGCTGATAATACTTTTCGAATAGATCTAAATCCTGTGTTGCCATTGTTTTTCGTAAGGACTCTTTGAATATATCGTTATCATAAAGCTTTGTTAAAGAATGATTTAACTGTCCAATAAAGTCTTGATTACTTAATGTTTTGTTACACATTACATGACCCACAGCATAAGCGGTAGAGCCAACTAAAGAGGCACTCAACACTTGCTCTTTATCATCAGTTTGGCTTAAGAAGTTACTGACTATACTCGGATATTCAATGAAGTAGTCAAATTTACCCTGTGCCAATAATTGCAACATGCTATCTTCGCGCAAGGCTTTTCCTGTGGTAAATCGACTATTTTCAGGCAAGTAACCAATTTGTTGATCCAGTACTTTGCCATAGGAACGCCCTTCGACCAGTCCTAAGCGTTTACCTGTTTGCTCTATCATAAAGTCAGTTAACAAAACAGCCTGCTCTACTTTGTTATTATGTTTTGCCATGTAATACAGCCTTAACCCTAATGAAAAAGTGTATGGCTGGCTAAAGAGATACTTGCTTACCCTATCTGGATTTTTTAACCGCTCTCCCATGCAAACATTATTACCTTGCTCCAATAAAGCTGAGGTTTGGTCTAAGGAAATAACATGAGATTCAATATCATAGTTATCTATCTGAGCAAATAGCAACTTACGGCTTTGTTGCTCGCTAGAGAAATTTTTATAATACATTTGGCCTATATAAGATTTTGCATTATTAACCAACCAGATTATTTTCGGCTGTTTTTCATCTATCGTAGCTAGCGTACTTCTGTCATAAAACTCACCAAATATGCGCTGCAACTCGCCACTATCTCTGAGTTTAGACATACCCAAGTCAAATTGCTTGGCCAGCTGTTTCCCCTTGGGTGAATTTCTAAATGCAGCATAAATACGCTTAGCGGGGGCGATTTCAAAACTTGCCACATTTTTTGGTCGAGTCCCGGGCAGCATATAATCGTAATCGATAAAGGCATCAATTCTGTTGCCTTGTAATAGCTTCATACCGAGTTCAAAATTATTAACTGGATAGTGCTCTAAATGCTCCCCAATAAAGCGGTTTATATTGTAGCCATCAACCCAAGCAAGTTGTAAGTTTTTAAGCTGCCACTTTTCGCTCAGTTCCACCCGTTCTTCGTTATAAAAAGCTAGCAAGGGGGCTTCCATATCCAGGTGCCAACGAGGTAATACAGCATGTTCAACATCTTCACGATAAACCCCGAGAATGATGTCTGCATCACTGTGTGTGAAGCCACGTAATGCTCGTTTATATGGTAAGGCATCAAGTTGCAAGGAGTCTTCCCCGTATAGTGCACGCATCAAATCCCAGTAAATACCAGTACCATCAACTTCACTGTACCCTTGCCAGTCGCCGCTGACGACACGTACTGGATCACTTGCAAACGTAGTGCTAATACATGCGCATGTCAGTAACAATAAAAGTATTAATTTTTTAAGAAAACAGCTCACAGATAACACACCAAATAGCATGCAATTTGGCTAAGAAAAGTTTTTGTCTGAGAAGATTTTATTTGAAGAAAAAACATTTATTACATTTCCTAAAATATCAAAATTCAGGGCGCAATAATGTTAAAATACTCGGTTATTTATGCTGTCCGATGTAGCCCCGCTATCATAGGTATTAACCCGTAGACCGGTTGCTTTGCGTACATATACTTTCGTCAATGCTTGCCCTGAAGAACTGAGTATATATTATAACTTTCCATTATATATGCAACGTAAATATCAACAGATCCCAAGTAAACGGCACCCTGCGGTATGAAATTCGTACTGTTTTTTAGATAAACTCTTACTATATAAGGAATGTTTATTTCAGAATTTTTTTGACTTTTTGCACTTTTTTATTTTTCTATAAGTATGTAATGAAATATTGTTTTATTGGTATAAATTTGAGTAGTGAGAATCAAGAGCATCTTCAGGTGATTTGATCTTAAAGTGAACTTACTCCAAACATTTCACACATAAAAGGATATTACTTTACTTACATTAAACTGCTGAACTTAAAGCTAAAAAAATAAAATGAAATATGTTTTTCATCTTCTACATTCAACACAAAAAAGTCTATAATAGTATAATGAAAATTTTATTTACTGCATGTCTTATAATGCTATTAGTTTATGCATTGCCGCTCTATGCTGGGGGTAATGTAATGTTGTCTGATAAAGAAAAGCAGTACCTGCAACAACATGATATATTGACCTATGTATCAGATCCCAATTGGTTACCTTATGAAGCATACAATAGTGAATATGAACATATCGGCATTATTCCTGAAATAATTCAACTATTAGGAAGTAATACCAATACTGAAATAAACCTACGTATAAAAAACTTAAAAAGTGATAGTTGGCAAGACTCCCTTAAGTTAGCGATGTCACAAAAAGTAGACGTATTAACAAGTGATCCCCTTGACCCTGCCTTACAAAAACAATTTACTGCTACAGATACCTACTTAACTAGCCCTGTAGTGATTATTATGACCAATAACAATAGCTACATTCCTCAGCTTAGTTATCTCAAAAACAAAAAAATTGCTGTGGTCGAAAGTTACGGCTATGTAATGAAGTTAGAGACAAACTACCCTAAAATAAGTTTTTTGTATGTCAAAAGTATTCAACAAGGTTTATTAGGTGTTTCAGAGAAAAAGTATGATGCCTTTTTAGCTTCTGCTGCCGCAGCCACTTATTCTATTTCTCAACAGGGACTTAATAATCTCTCTATTGTTGGAAGTACCCCCGTTAATATGGAAGTTTCTTTTTTCGTAAAAAAAGATAATGTACTTTTACTGAGTATTTTAAATAAATTAATACATAACCTAGCGAGCCAAGACGTTAATAAAGTAATGAGTAAGTGGTCGGTTGTCGAGTTTACCCAAAAAATAGATTATGAATTAATCCTCAAGTTAGCCAGCTTTTTTTTATTCGTCTTAATCATTACTATTACTTGGAGCCATCAACTTAAAAAATCTAAGAATTTAATTAAAAAGCTCAACACTGAGTTATCTGACAAAGTAGCAGAGCTAGAAATATTATCAACAACGGATGTAATGACCGGCCTTTATAATAGGAGACATTTTGAAAAAGTCTTTGTCGATGAATTAAATAGGGCAAAAAGAAATAATTATAGACTGGTATTCGCCATGCTTGATGTTGACCATTTTAAGCAGTTTAACGATACCTATGGCCATGACAAGGGCGATAAAGTGCTCATTGAAATTGCAAACATCATGCAAAAATTAACGCAAAGAGCGAATGAATTTGCATTTAGAATTGGTGGTGAAGAGTTTTGTATTATCACAAGTGATATTGATGATGAAACTGCTTTTTCGTTTATCGATAAACTTAGAATGGCTATACAAGATGCTAAGATCCCACACTCAGGCAATTCTGCATCAGATTACGTAACCGCTTCTTTTGGCGTTGTTCTGGTCGATAATACAATAAACGCAACTACTGAAGTGATATTTAAAACTGCTGATAACGCTTTGTATCAGGCAAAAGACTCAGGCAGGAACACCACCAAGTTAGTTTCAATATAACTAGGATGAAGCTCAATATGTATACTACTCAAATGATATAAACTTAACCTAAGTTAATTTTTAGGAAATAACAGTTCATTGATCGTTTTACTCAGTAAGTGTAAATTAATAGGTTTTAAGAAGTACTTTTGAATACCTAAGTTTAGCGCTTCCTTTTCAGCATTAGCGTTACTAAAACCGGTCGCCATAATAATAGGGATATAGCTTTTAATTTTCAGTAGCTCTGTGCTTAACTGCTTACCTGTCATGTTCGGCATTTCTTGATCAGTAAATACTAAGCTATATTTTTCAGGGCACATTTTAAATAAATTCAGTGCTTCTAAGCCATCTTGACACGTAGTTACTGTATAACCTTCTCTTGTTAAAAAGTTTTTATGTAGAGTCGCTAACGATGGTTCATCCTCCACAATTAACAAATGTCCGTAACCTTTATGTGATACAACTGCTTTATTAAGTGATGCCGGTTGATGATATTCAGTTATGGGCAGTACTATAGAAAACGTAGTCCCTCTTCCTACTTCACTTTTTACAGTAATTTCACCTTGATAGTTTTTAATGATCCCGTAAATCATCGATAGACCTAGACCAGTGCCTTTACCTTGATTTTTAGTGGTGAAAAAAGGGTCAAATACTTTTTTCACCACGTCATCAGGCATACCACAGCCATTATCGGCAATATCCAACCTTAAGTAGGGTTTATCATTTATTTGTAGCGACCTTGCTAGTGCCTCATCTAATAGCACTTTATTTAGACGAATATTGATGACTCCCCCCTCTTGGTCAAACGCATGACTTGCATTCATGCATAGGTTTAACACTATTTGATAAATATCCGTTTCATCTGCCATTACATAGTCTTCATGCTCAGCGATATCCCGTTGAATATTAATGTTAGCGGCTATCGAGGGTCTAATCATATCAAGTGATTCATTTAGCGCCTTTACTAAACTGATGGGCTTCAAAGTTACGGGTTCCATCCGACTAAAAGTGAGAATTTTTTTTACTAAATTTGCCCCTCTATTTCCAGCTAAGGATATTTCATCAAAGTAACGCAATGCTTTACTATTTGGTAAAGAGTTTTCCTTGCCTAAATCTGAATACCCCATTATCAACCCTAATATATTATTAAAGTCGTGAGCAACCCCGCCTGCTAAGGTACCTAGTGCTTCCATTTTAGTTGATTGCCTATGGTGCTCTTCTTCTTGTAATGCATCGGTTATATCTTCATATAAAATGCCAATACAACCTTCTCCTACGTAGACAGCATCGCACTTAAATATACTTTTCTTGGTATCAACTTCACTTTCAGGGATAAAATTGGCATGTCTCACCCGCCCTTTGCCCGATTTAGTCCAACGATGATAAGTACCAAGTTGCACATCATTAAAGGTATTATCAAAGACTTCGTTCAAGTATTTCCCTAACATGCTATCGGCACAATTAGGTGCTAAATTTTCGGCGGCATCATTTATGGCTATAATACGAAAAGACTGTTTATTGTCTGGAATATCAAGGTGACAAACTATAATGCCCTTAGATGATTCATCAATTATCATTTTATTTACATTCAAACTTTTGATCACTTTATTCCGTTCGGAAACAAGTAAGGCTAAGCAGATTGCGGTAAGGAACAAAACAGCACAATAAGATTGTAACCAAAAGATATGATCTTCAATGGTGATACCGTAGACATTAAATGGACCTTGCCCATGTATGGTGTACCAATGCGCTATAAATATGATGAGTAGGGTAACAAGAGCCGCCCCTTTAACTTTAAATTGTATCGCAGCCCAGATAACTAATGGAAAGACCATATAATTAAGTGGAATGATGTTATTTTTACCCTCTTGAGAATAAATGAGTATTGATAAAACTATCGATGCAACGAATAATGCTACTGCGCCTAACATCTGCTCTGACGTTAGTTTCTTATATATAACTTTTTTATCATTTAAAGACAAAATAACCGTAAGCATTAAAATATTGCCAAGTGCATCAGCTGCAAACCAGCCTCTAAAAACACTCCAAAACTGATCGAAACCATATGATAGTGAGAGGTTAATCGCTCCAGCACTAGCACCTAAAAGTGTACCTGTTAGTATGATTAATATAAAATAGTAGAAGTTTTTAAAGCTAATAAAAACGACACTTGGCTTATTCCACTTACACAAAAAATAAGCAATTGTGCCCCCTTCAATGATATTCGCTACAGCAAAACCAATGCTCAATGATAAACCTGTACCTGAAAGGATGTTTCCTAAATAATTGGCTAAAAATACAACTAAAAAAATGTATTTCCACAAAGGCTTAGGGCTCGCTAATAGAAACGCGACAAAAATTGCGTTAGGGGGCCAAAATGCACTGATATTTAGGTTTGGAATGGTAAAAAATAAGGTGGAGAATTTTACACTGAGAAAGTAAAGAATCCCTATGCTAAGAACATAAATGCCACTTTTCCAAAACACAGTGTTTGAGGGGAATTTGTTTTCAAGGGCTGGTGACAAAAAATCTTTGTGAAAATATATCATTAAAAAATCTTATTATAATGAGAACAGCTTAATGGTAGTAATTGATAACAAATTATTCCAATACAACTAACTATTATTACTACTCTTATCACTAACATGAAATAATTCCTCAAGTTTATTAAGATAATCCTTAGGAACAGAATCTTTTGACTCAAGTGTATTCTTAACTTTGCTTAGTTCTATTTTTGCCTGAAAAGCGAAAACTGATGGTTGAATATGGTTTGATTTCAACATCCTCTTAAATGCTGGCCCATTGATATTATATTTCCGTTTAAGCACTCTCTTTAATCCTCTTGCATTATCGCCACACTCACCACTCGAGACAAAGCAAGCAGTTGCCTGATTGGTTATCATTAAAATAAATTAATTGGCGTGAAGTGAGGTTTGTTATGACTTGTAATAAAAACGGCGCGAAGTGTAACAGAGTGTTAATTTAGCTTCTGTTCTTTAGAGAACACTGTAGTGATATCTATGCTTTTTATTAGCTATAATCCACCAAGTAACATCTAATCGGTTGCTCTAACCACCTGCCCGACAATAACTTATGCTTATCACTCATATCCAATAAGCCAAATTACGCCGTTAAATTGATGACACCAAACATTTCATAAAGCGATAAAATCAACTAATGACTTTAATAATGTCCACTGGTTTATGCTCCCCTTTCCACCTTAAAATAAGAAAAAATGCTATAGCTACATATGCTACTCGAGTGATAAACAATCAAGCGGCAGCACACTTCATATCATTTAAAAACAGTGCAAGAGATTGCCGTCGAGCAAGACCTAGAACTGGTCGAAATGATTGACAGTGGCATTAGTGCATTTAAGAGTAAGAATGTTAAAGGCGGTGAGCTTGGTCGTTTTATTGATGCTGTTGAAAATAACTTAATCCCTCCTAAACCTGTATTTCAATAGTTGAAATTCATTCAGCACGCTCAACACAAATAACTCTACTCTCTACAGGCTGTAGTAATGATTCTACCTCTTGAGCTGAAGCATTAAACCAGTCGTCTTTATCTCTTGCCAGTACTAAAGCTGGCATTCGTTTATGATATTGACCGCATTTATCATTAGGTTGAGTCGTTAAGGTTACAAGCTCGGTATGCTCATGTTGAAACAATATTCCAGCCATATATAAGGGCATTTTGTTGGCATGTTCAAATAAGTATTTAACCTTTTTACCTTCTTCTGTTCGCCATTCAAACCAACCATTACAGGGAACTAAGCACCTCTGACTTTGGAACGCTTGTCTAAATGTAGGCTTGGTAGCTACGGTTTCAGCTTGGGCATTGATAATTAATTTTTTAGACCAGTTAGGCTTAATACCCCATAAAGCATTGACTTGTTGATAGTTTGAACCACTATTAATAATTGTCGCTACTGCTTGGCTTGGACTTAAATTAGCATTGGTTTCTACACTGTAATGAGTATTAAATAGCTCGCTCACAATTGGCGTTAAAGCTTTGTCTACACTAAATCGACCACACATATTTACCTCAACACTTTTCTTAACAAATTATCTTAGGTATCTCTGACCATTTACTGGTGTAACGAGGAGATAGAAAGTTACGCCTCATTGCCCATTTATCGTTTTTCTCAGCAACCGCAACTTCTATCGCGCCACTGCCATAACGGTGATTCACGTTATCATAACATTTCATCAGTTGTGGATTATTTACCGTAACACTAAACATATCTTGCTGTTGAAACTGATTATTTTCTAACTCAACAGCACCAACACCACAACGATAAAATAGTACGCCAGCCATATAAATACTATCAAATACAAATGAAATAGCGGCAACTATCTTTAGGGTGTTATCTGTAGCAATAGGAAATTCATAGATAACAGACTTTTTATAATAGTTATCATCGTGCGGAGAGCTTGAGGCAAAAATAACTAAGCGTTTAATGAGAGAGCGTTGCCCTCTCGCTTTTTTAGCAACAATACTAGCATGGCTTGATAGTGCGGCTTTAAGTGCATGCTCATTCGTAACTCGCTGACCAAAACTACGCGTAGAAAATATTTCTTTTTTATCTTGTCCTATTTCATCCCAGTTTAAGCATGGCACACCGTTGAGCTCATTAACTGTACGCTCAACTACAACACCAAATTGACCTCTCATTGACTTAGGTGACTGGTTTGCTAAGTCCCAACCAGTTATAAGTCCTAATAGACTTAAGCGTTTTCCAAGTTTTGAACCAATTCCCCAAATATCAGTTAATGACATTCGAGATAGTATTTCCTTACGTGAACTCTCATCATTAATAACGGCAACACCATCAAAGCCAGAGAGTTTCTTAGATGCATGATTTGCCGCTTTTGCTAACGTTAATGTCGCGCCAAAACCAACCCCAACAGGTAACCTCGTTTCACGCCAAACAGCTTTTCTTATTACATGACCGTATTCATGCCAGTCATCAATACAACTAAAGTTTCTAAAGTGTAAAAACGATTCATCAATGCTATAAACATAATGCCTATCAGAATAGCGCGCGATAACGTTCATCATCCTTTCACTCAGGTCTGCATACAGCTCGTAATTAGAGGAGCGAACAACAACATTGTGCTTAGCTAAAAAAGATTTTATTTTGAAGTAGGGTATAAATTTAGGAATACCAAGTTCACGCGCCATTGGACACACTGCACATATACAACCGTCATTATTCGTTAGTACAACAACAGGTTTATTGCGTATTGTTGGGTCATACACCTTTTCGCAACGAGCATAGAATGAAACTGCATCAATCAAACCAAACATGATAATAGTGTCGGCAGTTTTTTATGTAATCTAAAAGACACGTTCACCACCCCTTCAATTTGAAAGCTATCTGCTGCGGTAATGGCAATAGGCTTATATTCATCAGATGCAGATAACAATAAAGCTTTATCCGTATCAATTATTTTACAAACAAAACAACCATTAAAGTTTGCCACAATGACAGAATCATTACTTACATGCTCGACTCTATCAACAACAAGTACATCGCCATCAAATATCCCTCGCCCTTCCATAGAACGACCATTAGCCAAACCAAAAAAAGTTGCATTAGGATGCTGAAGCAATAGCTCCTCTAAAGATAAGTTTAATTCTTTATATTCGGCAGCTGGTGATTCAAAACCTGATATCCCTGCTTCAATGTATACGGGTATCACTTTCATAAGAACACCAAAATAACTGTACAAAAACACAGTATAGTTGTTTTTGATTAATTAGAGAAGAGACCACTAAAGATTAAGATCAAGATCTTTGATCCGATCCAGTGTTCCAATTTGAAATATATAGGCTGTGATTAAAAAAATGACACGCCATTTAAGCCGACATTACTGATAACATTCATTCAACAACTAGTCTACATCGGCCGTTTGAGACAATAACAATGATTAAAAATTACATTTCTTGATAAGTTAAAGTTGATGTAGTTATTCGTATAGGAAAACTAGAAGACTCATCAGAACTAAAATGATGAATGGGAAAACAGATCTGACTCTTTAATTGAGCAACGTCAAGACTGGACGAAAAGAATGCTTAATACTCAGCCTGAAGCTGAGCGTGGTAAACATTTATATAGCAATGCTGGATACACTATCGCCGGTCACATGCTTGAAAGAGTTTCGGGACTAGCTTGGGAAACCCTTATTCAAGATGAGTTGTTTTCACCCTTATCGATGAACAATACTGGATTTGGCCCTCCAAATTTCGACCAATCTATTGGTCAAGTCAGTGGTCACTACTTTAGCAATGATCGCTGGATTGCTCGAAAACCATCTGATGGCGTACATATCCCTTTTGTTATGGGTCCTGCTGGTACTGTTAACGCTGATTTAGCTTCATTGGCAAACTACTTAGTAGCCCACTTAAATGGAGCCCAAGGTAGTAGCAATATTATTTCTTCAAACTCATATCAAATACTGCATCAAGCAGTAGATGCTGATTATGCCATGGGATGGGGAAGTTTTGACGTTGATTGGTCAAGTGGGAAAATCCTTACTCATGGCGGCTCAAATAGTTTCTGGCTAGCTGAATGGATGATTGCTCCAGAAGAAGATTTTGCTGTCATGGTAATTTTCAATGCTACCGGAGAAAATGTCACCCAAGCACAAGGAAAACTATTAGCTATATTGGTAGACCGTTACGCCGCAACGCTGTAATGAGAGCAAGGAGAATTAAAAAATTGTGACGAAAATAGCCCTGTAGAAAAATCAATCTTTGAGTTTACTGCCAATGAAAACCTTCAATGAGAAAGTGGTATAGCCAGTAATGGTAGCACTAGTAGTGATTGGCCTGGGACAACGATTTAACCAAAACCAGAAATTTTTCAATTATTAAAGAGAGTTTAACATGCTGGTAAATGTTGTAGTCGTTGTGAACTATTTTTCTAACCACCATCTATACCAATCTAAACTTATTTTATGTGAGAGTAAAAATACTTTTTTCATAGAGCTAGCCTGAAAACAACAGTGATTTAACAGCCGTTAAATCACAATAAAAGTTGTTTATACTATACCTGTTTTATTCTTTAATAATGTTATGTCTTTGTCACAATAAACGCACTTTATAGGTGCATTTAGCCATTAGACCTTTCCTGACTTTTTTCTGAAATAGTGAAATAGTTATGATAGTTTTAATATTAAATAAAAAACATTATAAATTTTAATAACTTCAATGAAACAATTTCAGCTAGAAAAAACTATTTTCCTGTTAATATTAATAACGGTTATTTTACTTTTAGCCAAACAGCCCTTGCTTAAGCATGTAATAACCGTATCTCCACAAAGTAACCATGACTATTTACTTTATGATGATGCGAGTAGTGGTGGTCAAACCACCACTAACTTACAAGTAACTAATAAAGAATTTAAGTGGCAATGTGAGTTATTTAAAGGCAATACCAAGTATCCATATTGTGGTTTTGAAATATTTTTAGGTAAATCCTTAAGCCACGGAATAGACCTTAGTCGTTATAATTCAATAAAAGTATTACTGGATTATAACGGTACGGCTAAAACAGTCCGGTTAGCATTAAGAAACTTCAATCCGGTATACAGCTCAGTAAAAGATGCTGCATCGACCAAGTATCATGAATTAGACATTCCAATTAATCATTTAAATAATGATGAAGAAATAGCCTTAGCGAGTTTTAGCGTGCCAACTTGGTGGAAGCTAGATAAAGAGATTCCGTTAAACTTAGCTGGCTCAGAATATAACAACATTGTATTAATCGATATACAAACAGGCTCTGATGTCACAGAAGGCTTACATCAGTTCAAATTGAAAAAAATTGAACTGCATGGCCAGTGGTTATCCACGGAAAATTGGTACTTAGGTATTTTATTTTCTTGGTTATTAATAGGCTTATTTGTCTTATTAATTAGGTTGTATAATTTAAAACACCTGATAATACAAAGTAATGAAAGAGAGAAAGAACTGCGAGATCTCAATAAAATTTTAGACAGTCGAAGTAAAGAACTCGTGATACTAAACAAAAAAGATAAATTAACTGGTGCGCTAAATCGACAAGGGGTTGAAGACGCTATAGCCAGAGGCCTTTCCGATTGGAAGAATGACGGCAAACCTTTATCAATCATCATGTTAGACATCGATCACTTTAAACAAATCAATGATACTTTTGGCCATGATGTGGGTGATAATGTGCTAGTGGCATTAACACAATTAGTGAAAGGTAATATTCGCTCTACCGACCGTTTTGCCCGTTGGGGCGGAGAAGAATTTGTATTGATATGTAGAAATACACCGTTAGAAAAAGCATTGATATTAGCTGAACACATAAGAGCATCTATTGCCGCGTCAACTATGATTTCAGAAAGAAAAATCACAGCTAGTTTTGGTGTTGCAGATATTAAACACTGTGGCTCAATTCAAAAACTATTTAAACAAGCAGATAAAGCACTTTATCTCGCTAAAAATAATGGTAGGAATAAAGTCGAATTAGCTGATAATTGAGATTATTAAGCTACAACATTATGAACCACACTTTATTTGAATTCATAGGTGTAATTTATTACTAGTTTACTAGTGATACCGTAACTACCTTCAGCTAAAAATAAAAAATAAAATGATATGCTTTCTAAATTATCTGCAAATATCATTATAAAGCTGCTCTGCTAATTGCTCTATGACTTTTGCTTCAGGGTGAGTTTGAGCAAAAGTTCTTAAACCGTATATACCCATTAGAAAATAACGTGCCAAATGATCACAGTCTTTAGCGGTAGCGATACTTCCTTCTTGTTTTGCTTGTTCAAACTTACCTGAAAGCGCTTGTTGTAATAGTGATAAATTATCACTAATAACTTGTTGGATTTCTTCGTCTTGCTCAGCAATTTCATTTAAGGCTTTAGTCATTAAACAAGCTTGCGCACTATCACAACTTATACATTCGGCGACAATGTTATCAAGATAAGCTTTTAAACTTGCTATCGTGGGCTGTGTAGCAGAGAAAAACAACTCAAACTCAGTTTTTCTATCTAAGCGATATTGCTCAAGCGAAGCCAATAACAAGCCACGTTTATTTTCAAAAGCACAATAAATAGAGCCGGGATGTAGACCCGTTGCTTTTTTAAGATCTTGCATGCTGGTTTTTGCATAACCTTTATACATAAAAGCATTCATCGCAGATCTTAGTACTTTTTCTTTATCAAACTCGGCATTACGCATTATTTATCATCTTTTAACTTCAGATAATACCATTGTACGCATTTTTGAATGATTGTTCAAAATAATACTTGAATGTTCATTCAAGTAACGGTATCTTGAATGAACATTCAAGAAAGGACTATCTCAATGACTGAAAATTTACTTAAGCCTTATGCGTTAAATAACACCATCAACCTAAACAATCGTATATTAATGGCACCATTAACTCGCTGTATGGCTGATGATGAATTAGTACCCACCCAAGCAATGGCCGACTATTATGCTCGTCGCGCAGAGGCAGGTTTAATCATTTCAGAAGCGGTAATTATTCGCCCTGATGGACAAGGTTACCCCAATACGCCAGGATTGTTTAGTCAGGCGCAAATAGATGGTTGGCAAAAAATTACGACTGCCGTACATCATAAAGGCGGTAAAATATTTGCACAGCTTTGGCATACTGGACGTGTCGCTCACCCTCATTTTTATGGCAATGGCGATGATAACGCCGCCGTAATGGCACCATCAGCTATTGGTGTTAAAGGCAGTGTACCTAGAATGCGTGAGCTAACTTATAAAACACCTAAAGCAGTCACTCATGATGACATCAATGTCTTAATTTCTGACTATGCTCAAGCTGCTGAAAATGCGATTAAGGCGGGCTTTGACGGTGTAGAAATTCATGGCGCTAATGGCTATCTTATTGATCAGTTTTTACATCATGACAGTAACCGCCGTACCGATGAATTTGGTGAGAGCTCAGAGAATATGGCACGCTTTCCACTCGCTGTGGTCGATGCAATTATAAATACAATTGGTCATGACAGAACGGCTTTAAGGGTTTCTCCAGGTGCATACTTTAATATGGAAGGTGATAAAAGAGACCGTGCTGTGTTTGATTACTTATTACCTGAGTTAGAAAAGCGCAATTTAGCCTTTCTTCATATTGGCATTTTTGATGACAGCATGACCTTTGATTATTTAGATGGTCAAGCTTCAATTTATGTTCGTGCCAACTATAATAATACCTTAGTGGGCGTTGGCAGCTACAGTGCAGAAGCGGCAAGTAGTGCCATAGAAGCTAACAAATTTGATCTAATCGCTATTGGTAGACCCTTTATCGCTAACCCTGATTATGTCGCTAAAATTAGAAATAATGAGCCTTTGACCACTTATAGCGATGAAATGTTAACGAGTCTAGTTTAGTTGAAATAAATAGAACTATACCCGTCACCATTCAAGATGCATGTTTCAGAGTGCTTGAGCAATTTTAATTCAAGGCGCTGTGATGAAATAATGGTTATTCCCTTGTAAATCACAGCAACGATGAAATGATGTTGCTCAAGCGCTTCTTCGATGGGTTTAAAGTGACTTTATACAGCGTTAAATAAACAAAACATAGAGTGACTATGCTTAACTTATTTAACTTATCTAAAGCCATTTTAATTCCCACTGAAATCGAGCACTTTGAATGGTAACGGGTATATAACCAACGATTTGAACCACTTAACTAGTCATTTAGTGTAAATGACTAGTTTGGTCAAATTGTGAGTACATTCTTTATTGGTAATTTAAAAGCTCATGTGGAATCCTATTTTGCTGAAATCCACAGCTTAATATGCCCCTTGACCACCACAACACCTTCTGTATCGTAAGCTGTGACTGGCACTAACAGATCACCAGCTATCCACTGCTCAGGTTTTACTTGAGCAACACAAAGTATATCTGTGCCCGCTTTTGCGGTGTAATCTAACGACATACCTTTAGGGATCCAGCGTAAATGTTTAGGAATCGAAGCTTCAGCCATCACGCCCATTGCCATTTCCAAACCATTACAAATAGCAATAACATGCACTGTTTTTATATGGTTATGTACCCTATTACCTTTTTTGATAAAACATTCACAATAATTGGGTCTTAATTCAGTGATTAATGGCTTAATAGTACCGAAATATGGCGCCATACGAGCAACCATTACCGAAAAAATTTTATTACCAAAAGGAAAGCGAGTCACTTTATTGTAAAGTGCCATGACTTTGTTAGGTTTTGTTGTAGATGTCTTATTTTGTGGCATTTTGAATCTTCTTGTTCAGTTATCACTCTGGTCGGATGAGTTTAACACTATTTAACTAAGATTCAACAGCGCTTAAATCTTTAACACTATTATTTAGATTATTACCATTAAAGTCTCATTAATAAATTTCATCATTTAAACAAGGTATTGAATCAATTAAAAAATTAACTAAAGAATAAGTAAATTCATCGCAAGGGGGTGCTAACCAAATATGAAAGGTGTACAACAACATTATTTTAGCCAAATGCCATGAGCGCCAGATTTATCAGTGATATCAGTTATACCAATGCAGCTGACGCTTATACTCAAGTAACTTGAAGATGCTCGTTTCAGGATGTCTGAGCTAATCATGATCAAGACGTCTACTTTTATTAATGGTTATTCCCTTAAAAAAGGAGACAACGAAGTACATGGTTAGCTCAAACATCCCCGCAGGGCTGGTTTAAAAACGATTTATACAGCGTTATTGATTTCGACAATGACGCTACACGGATGTAGCTTATTAGAGAATGCAGGAGCTTATTCTCCTGAACGACCATTCTCTTCAATCAAAGCCTTGTCTAAATACGTTTTTAATTCCAGCTGAATCCTGCATCTTCATGTTACTTGGGTATATATACCCGTTACCTATTAACGTAATAAATGTAAGAAATGCAGGTGTTTGTGGTATTGGTCAATAATATTATTGATCACAGCCGTTTTTGACCAGCCCATAATGTCATAATCCTGTCCGCCCTCAACCAAATGTACTTCTGCTCGATAGTAACTTTGCTCATCTTCATGCTCTTCACTGACATAATCAGGTTGGGAATACTTTCTCGCCAGCACTCTATAAACAAATTCTTGATCATCGCCATGGTCGACAATTAGACTCAGTCCATTTTTATCAGATATTTCAACATTGATTTGATTTGCTCTTAACTCTTTAGCCACTGAATCAAGCGCAGGTGCGACTATCTGACTGATGAACTTATTGACATTATGCTTGTTTGGAAAATCAACAACATTTTTTAAGCGCATTTGCCAACTATCATTATTTTCAGATCCTGAGTGAGGTATTGCTGTTATTAACTGACTTTCTTGTTTAAAAGCCTCAACTTTTAAGGCTTTAATCAGGCCAGTAATGGCGAGCAATAATACAATGGTGAAAGGCAAAGCACTGGCAATAGTCATAGTTTGCAGTGCACTAAGTCCACCAACCAGTAATAATACGGCTGCCACAATACCTATGCCTACCGCCCAATAAACACGTTGCCACAGCGGTGTATCGTTACTACCATGTGAACAAAGCATGTCAACCACCATAGCGCCTGAATCACACGATGTGACAAAAAATATCACTATCATCAATACGCTGAAAAATGAAAGCACTGAAGCTAAAGGGAAATTTTCAAGAAAGACAAATAGTGCGACTGATGAGTCTTTACTTACCATATCACCTAAAGCAACTACCCCTTGGTTATGCACTAAATCAATGGCACTATTACCAAAAATAGTCATCCAAAATAAGGTAAATACCGTCGGTATTAGCATTACGCCTATGATGAATTCTCTAATTGTACGACCACGAGATATTCTGGCAATAAATAAACCAACAAAAGGTGCCCACGCAAGCCACCAGCCCCAATAAAATATAGTCCAACCACCTATCCATTCCGTTTTATTATAAGCAAATAAATTAAAGGTGTTATGGACTATGTCTGCCATATAGTCGCCTATGTTTTGCAAATAAGCCTGCAATAGAAATACCGTCGGACCCAACACAAAAATCAATAGCAGCAGGATAATAGCGAGCACCATATTGGTTTCAGATAAAAATTTAATACCTTTATCTAACCCCGTTGCAACCGATATTACTGCTAGTGACGTTATCACACCCATAATAATTATTTGATTAGTAATAGAAACGTCGATTCCAAACAAGTAGCCAAAACCTGCATTAACCTGAGAAGCCCCTAAACCAAGTGAAGTTGCAACGCCAAAAACGGTACTGACTACTGCAAATACATCAACTAAATGCCCTGGCCATTGGTAAATTTTGTCGCCAATAAGTGGATATAAAGCAGAGCGTAAAGTCAGGGGTAAATTGTGACGGTAACTAAAGTAGGCTAAGACTAAGGCAACAATGGCATAAATAGCCCAAGCATGAAGACCCCAATGGAAAAAAGTCATTTTCATTGCTTCTTGCACCGCTTCAACAGTGCCCGTTTGTGCTGTGGGAGGAGATAAGTAGTGCATCAGAGGCTCTGCGACACCAAAGAACATTAAACCTATGCCCATACCTGCAGCAAACAGCATAGAAATCCAAGAGGCTAATGAATAATCAGGGGTTGAATGATCCGGACCTAAACGAATATCTCCATAACGAGAGACGCCTAAGAAAATAACAAAAAAGAAAATAAATGCCACAGTAAGCACGTAAAACCAGCTGCCATTCTCAATAATGCTTGCCTGAACGACATTAAACAAAGCTTGAGCCTGCTTAGGTAGCGCTGCGGTATAAAGTAAAAGTGCAATAATAATGGATGAGGCACCAAAGAATACCTTTTTATTTAATTGACTATTAACCGATAAAGACAAATTTTTCCCCTAAATTTAATTTCAATTAATATTATATCTTCCGAAATAATGAAGTAAATAATAGCACATCTAGGTTTTTTTCTTCGATAACCCCTGATATTTATTGATATTTTGATAAATATCAGATGTATTGCTACGCTATAACCAGATGAAATATAGTTAGGACACTAATAATATCAACTCGAATTAAATTATATAGCAAGAGGGTTGTTAACATGAAGTCCTGTTACTATAGGCAATATCTTTACAAGCATAACGATAACAGTTTTTTTGTTATGCTATTACACCGGAAAAATATAGTTAGAGCACTAATAATATAAAAATAATAATATCGAACTAATATAATTATAAAACAAAGGGATTACTCACATGAAACTCACTAAACTGCATTGTGCAGTGTTAACAGCCATCGCGGCCTCAGGCTCTATCTATGCTGAGGAAGCAAAAGAAAAAGAAAATGAAAGAGCAACAGTCGAAGTCATTGAAGTTACCGCCACTAAACGCACGGAGTCTATTCAAGAAGTTCCTGTTACCGTCACTGCAATAACAGGTGATAACCTAGAAACACTTGGCGTCTCTAATTTCGACCAGTATGTGGAATTTTTACCTAATGTTATTTTCCAAGGCACGGGCCCTGGACAAAATGAAATATATATTCGTGGCGCGGCAACGACCCAAACCAGCATTGCTGTTTCATCTGTTCAAGCATTACAACCCTCTGTTGCTTTTTATTTAGATGAGCAACCCGTTTCAATGCAAGGGCGTAATTTAGATATTTACGCGACAGATGTTGAACGTATTGAGGTATTACCGGGGCCACAAGGCACACTTTTTGGTGCTAGCTCTCAATCAGGTACGGTACGCTTAATAACTAATAAACCCAATCATGATGGTTTTTCTGCCGGTTTTGATACCAGCACAAGCTCCACAACTGGCGGCGACATGAGTAATTCTGTCGAAGCTTATTTCAACATGTCTTTAACTGATTCACTTGCCGTACGTGTTACTACTTATAACGATTATCAAGGCGGTTGGATAGATAATATACTCAATGTTCCTGGTGAAGGTGGTTACAACGGTAGTGCTGTAGTTATTAGTCGAATTTCAGGTGATGCCTTAACAAACCCTGAAAATGTTCCTATTACCACGCCAAATAATGATGCTTTGGTAGAAGAAAACTTCAATACAGCAAACTATGCGGGTGCACGTTTTGGCGTAGATTATATAATCAATAATGACTGGGATCTTTTAGTTCAACATACCCAACAGTCACTCGATACCGAAGGTGTTTTTGCTTATGATCCCAATCTTGAGGGGGAGTCATCAACCAATCGCTTTACACCAGAAAACAATAATGATGACTTTGGTTTAACCACCTGGACATTAGAAGGTAGGCTTGAACATCTCGATATCGTTTATACCGGTGGTTATCTTGATAGAGAAATCAATTCAACCATTGATTACACTGGTTACACTAATGGTGGTTTATTTTCTGCTTATTATGTTTGTAACTACTCAGGCATACCTGAAGCGGAGCAAGAATGTCTTGATCCGACTAAGTTTTATAAAGAACAAACCAGCACATCTCGTATTACCCATGAATTTCGAATAAACACCTCTGCTGAAAATCGTTGGCGTGTCACTGCCGGTATTTTTTATGACTCTCAAGAATTATCGACGGTTGGGCAATTTAAAATAGCGAATACAGAGAAGTTCCCCAATTTACAAACAACCCTAAAAGGTAGTGAAGGAATTAACAGTAATGGTGGACCTTTCCCCTCTGAAGTGAGTTTCGTTAACGATGTTACCCATACCATAGATCAAATTGCCGTATTTGGTCAGTTCGAATTTGATATTACCGACACTGTCACAGCAAGTTTTGGTGCGCGTTGGTATCAAATTGATGATACTTACAAAGGTTCGACTTCAACGGTCGATGTCAGTGGTCGATTACGGGCCTTTGGTGATGGGAGTGACGCTGCCTTAACAGAATTCTTTGGTGCTGAAGAGTCAGCCGCGATACAAGCCGCCATAGCAAGTGGTCAGTTAGAGACTAGCTTACTTGATAATAATGGCACATTAACCGTTGATGATACAATAATTAAAGCCTCACTTGATTGGCAAGTATCAAACGATGTAATGCTATTCACCTCATACTCAGAAGGTTTTAGACCGCCTGTGACTAACAGAGTTGGCGGTGGTTCAGCGACCAACCAAGAAGGCGCGTTTGATGGCTTTCGTATTCCGGTGTATTCAACGACAGATAGTTTAGATAACGTCGAATTAGGGTTAAAATCAACATTGCTTGACCAAACCCTACGTTTCAATGCAACCGCTTATTATTCAAAAATATCTGACCTGCAAACATCAAGATTTGACCCAACCAATATCAGTTTCTTGGTATTTACTGATAACGTCGGTGATGCTGAGATCAAAGGTATTGATGGTGACTTTACCTGGGTAGCAACTGACAACCTGATAATCTCGGGTGCATTTAGCTTTATTGATACCGAGTTAACATCCGTCAATGACGAGCTTGTTGGCATTGCACCATCAGTCGGTAGTCGCCTACCGTATTCAGCCGAGTTTTCCGGTAATTTACAAGCGCAATACTTTCATCATATTAGTAAAGATATGACCGGTTATATTAATGGCTCAATAAGTTATACCGGCGAAAGACTCGCAGGCATGACGATGGATGCCTATGTGGTTGAAGATGCTACAAATTTAATCTATGGCACAGGGTCAGGTTTAAGTATTCAAAAAGAAGCTGATACTTTTTCTGGAGTCAATTATCAAAACAGTAATGGACAAACATTTGCTGGTGGTCGTTATGTGCAAGATAGTTATGTTTTAGCCAATATAAGCTTTGGTGTAACTAACGATGAATGGAAAGCCGAACTGTTTATTGACAATTTAACCAATAAGAGTGCTGTTTTATATATTGATACTCAACAATTCACACCAAAAGTTGTTAGCAATAGACCTAGAACCATTGGTTTTAGATTCTCCTATGACTATTATTAGCCATAAAATAACGTCTTAAATAACTTCAATAAAGCCGCTTGATATTTGTATCTAGCGGCTTTTTATTGGTAAGGTAACTAGGGTATATATTCTAGTATTCTATGGAGCTAAGTCATTGGAAAAAACATCCCCTTCTTCAATTGAAAATCAATTAAAATCGATCCAACAATTGATCCAACAAGCAAAATTCAATGATGCGATTAAACTAAGTAAGCAACTTCAAGAACAGACAAGAGAGCAACAAGATCAAATACAATTGTGGTATCTGAGCGCAATTGCCCAACGGTATAACAAAGAATTTTCCAATGCATTAATCAGTATTAACGAATTACTTAAACTTGATGGATCACACAGCCGAGCGAATCAAGAAAATGGCTATATTAACCTGGCATTGCAGCAGCCTAAACAGGCACAAATATCTTTTGAAAAAGCAGTAGCACTCAACCCAATGTTAGTCGCTAGTTGGCAAGAGTTAATTGAACTTTATCGACAACAAGAAAACATGGCTGATGTGCAAAGATGTGCAAACCAATTGGCTAAACTAAAGAAATTACCTCCTGCCCTACTCGCAGTAACTGAATTAATGCATGAAGGGAAGTTATTAAAGGCAGAGCAAATTTGCCGTCACTTTTTACAAAATAATAAACGCCATGTTGATGGCATGTGCTTACTCGCTGAAATAGGCATTGAACTAAAAATTTATGACGATGCTGAATTTTTACTGGCCAGCGCGCTCGAGTTATCACCTAATCATGTTTATGCACGATCCCAATATCTCAACTTACTTATCCGTTTAGGTAAATACAAAGCAGCTGAGCTACAAGTTGAACGACTGCTTGTTGAACAACCCAACAATCTAAGTTTTAAAGTGGCGCAAGCTAACGTATTAACCGGCTTAGGAAAAATAGATCAAGCCATTACCCTCTTTGAGCAAGCCATTGAAAAAGACAGTCAAGTTGCTGGTTTTCATTTACAACTAGGACATGCACTTAAAACCAAGGGTGACATCGCCAGTGCAGTTGCCGCTTATCAAAGAGCGTATCAAATCAGTCCAAGTTTTGGTGATGCCTTTTGGAGTTTAGCTAATACCAAGACCTACCGTTTTAGCGATGAAGAAATCGATAAAATGCAAGTACAACAAACTGATGAAGACTTAGCGTTAGTTGATAAAGTTCAGTTACATTTTGCTACCGGCAAAGCCTTTGAAGATAGGAAGGATTACCACCAAGCCTTTCAATCTTACCAACAAGGAAATGCATTACAGCATGCTCATAATGGTTTTGATATCAATAAAATAGAACAACAGATAGCTGAACAAATTAAACACTGTACTCGTGAGTTATTTGAAGTCCGCGGACATTTAGGACTTGATTCACCTGCCCCTATTTTTATTGTCGGTCTGCCTCGCGCAGGATCTACCTTGCTAGAGCAAATATTGGCTTCCCACAGTCAAGTTGACGGCACAATGGAGCTGCATAATATTTTGGGCTTAGCCGCTAGGTTAAGGGGGAAGAGCAACAATCAAGCTAATAACGAAGCTCAATACCCCAAAAATTTAAATGAGATCAAGCCTGATTATTTTAAACGTTTTGGTCAACAATTTATTGATGAAACTCAAGCATACCGACAGCAAGCTCCATTATTCATCGATAAAATGCCCAACAACTTCCTCCACATTGGCTTGATCCGGTTAATACTACCCAAAGCTAAAATTATTGATGCCAGACGATCACCAATGGCTTGTTGTTTTAGTGGCTTTAAGCAATTATTTGCTGAAGGGCAAGACTTTAGCTACAAGCTGGAAGACATTGGTCGTTATTATCAAGCTTATTTAAAGTTAATGGCGCATTGGCATAAGGTTATACCGGGCTATGTTTTAACCGTCAACCATGAAGATGTCGTTGATGATGTAGAAAAGCAGATCAGAAGAATACTTGATTTTTGTGGTTTGGAATTTGAGCAATCATGTGTTGAGTTTCATAAAACTCAGCGCAATATTAAAACGCCAAGTTCTGAGCAAGTACGTCAACCCATTTATAAAAGTGCTACCGAACAATGGCGTCACTTTGAACAGTATTTAGCGCCATTGAAAGAGATTGTAAACATAGACTGAACTATTCTTGAGCAGCTTTAAAAAGGAATGGTTGTTAAATATTTATCATTTAACAACCATTGATATGACAGCGGATGTTGAAGCTTATAGCCAACATTACCATCAAATTAAGCTGCATACATCAAACGGTGATTGCTCTGCGATTAACTACTTTTCAGCCGCCAATTTACGGGCTTGATGTAATTTCTTGTAGCTTTCAATCAAGCGTTGATGTTTGTCTAAGCCTTCAAGGTTCATGCTGGTTTCAGTTAAGCCAAAGAATCTAACTTCGCCGAATACTGAGCCAACAACATTGGTCATATTTTCTTCACCAAACATTCTATTAAAGTTAGCAATAAAGTCTTCAAGTTCCATTTCTTCATCTAGAGTGACTTCAAGTACAGAATGGATAGCTTGATAAAATAAACCACGCTCTACGGTATTATCATTATATTGTAAAAATTCTCCGACTAACTCAATAGCATCTTCAAGTGCACCAAGTGCTAAGCAGATAAGAATTTTCAATTCAAGAATAGTTAACTGGCCCCAAACGGTATTTTCATCAAACTCAATACCTATTAATGTTTTGATATCAATATAGTTATCTTGTTGACTCTCTTCTAAGCGCTCAAACAAACTGGTTAATTGCTCTTCATCTAAGCGGTGTAGGTTTAAGATATCTTCACGGTAATCAAGTGACTTGTTGGTATTATCCCAAATCAAGTCTTCTACTGGGTACACTTCAGAATAATCAGGAACTAATATACGACAAGCCGTTGCACCAAGCTGGTTAAACTCAGCAGTGTACACTTCTTTGCCTAAGTCTTTTAATATAGCCATTAAACCGGCATTTTCTTCTTCGTTAGTGCCAGAGAAGTCCCATTCAACAAATTCATAATCATGTTTAGCACTAAAGAAACGCCAAGAGATAACACCCGTAGAATCTATGAAGTGATCAACAAAGTTTTCAGGCTCTGTTACTGCCATGCTATTAAAGGTAGGTTTTGGTACGTCATTTAGCCCTTCAAAGCTTCTACCTTGTAAAAGCTCAGTTAAACTGCGCTCTAACGCCACTTCAAAACTTGGGTGAGCACCAAATGAGGCAAATACACCACCATTTTTAGGGTTCATCAAGGTTACACACATTACCGGAAATTGGCCGCCTAATGAGGCGTCTTTAACAACAACAGGGAAGCCTTGTGCTTCCAGCCCTTCAATGCCCGCTAATATAGCTGGGTATTTTGCAATGACCTCTTTAGGTACATCAGGTAAAACAATTTCTTCAGCGATAATTTGCTTTTTAACCGCACGTTCAAAGATTTCTGACAAACATTGTACTTGCGCTTCAGGTAAGTTATTTCCTGCACTCATGCCGTTACTTAAAAATAAGTTTTCGATTAAGTTAGAAGGAAAATAAACCGTTTCACCATCAGAGTGACGTACGTAAGGAATTGAACAAATACCGCGATCTTTCATACCTGAGTTGGTATCGATAAGATTTGAACCACGTAATTCATCGTCCGGGTTGTAAATAGCTAAACAATAGTCATCTAAAATATCGCTTGGTAGCGCATCATCAACGCCTGGTTTAAACCATTTTTCATTCGGGTAGTGAACAAAATCACTGCTCGCAATATCAGTACCAAAAAACTGATCGTTATAAAAGAAGTTACAGTTAAGGCGCTCAATAAACTCACCTAAGGCTGAAGCAAGTGCACTTTCTTTTGTTGCGCCTTTACCGTTAGTAAAACACAGTGGAGATGCAGCATCGCGGATATGAAGTGACCACACATTAGGGATAATATTGCGCCATGATGATATTTCAATTTTCATACCTAGGTCAGCCAAAAGCCCTGACATATTGGCAATAGTTTCTTCTAGTGGTAAATCTTTACCTAAGATAAAAGTGCTCGCGCCACCTTCAGGTTGTTGCATCAACATAGCTTGAGCATCTTCTTCAAGACTTGTAACAGCCTCAACTCTAAACTCAGGCCCTTGCTGCACGACTTTTTTCACCGTACAACGGTCAATAGAGCGTAATATGCCTTTTTTATCTTTTTCAGAAATGCTCTCAGGTAGCTCGACCTGAATTTGAAAAATTTGATTATGTCTATCTTCAGGGTCAACAATATTATTTTGTGATAAACGAATATTATCGGTTGGGATATCACGAGAATTACAATAGACCTTAACAAAGTACGCTGCACACATAGCTGAAGAGGCTAAGAAATAATCAAAAGGACCCGGCGCTGAGCCGTCACCTTTATAACGTTTAGGCTGATCAGCGATGACACTAAAGTCGTCAAACTTGGCTTCAAGTCTAAGGTTGTCGAGAAAGTTAACTTTGATTTCCATTGATATATTTCCGAAGTTGTATGCGACCAATCACTAGACTGGCTCTAATGTTGCTAATTATCGGGTTTTTTGAGCCATTAGTCTTGAGTTAATTTGATAATATTTGATAAAAATATATTATTTTAGTGGCACACTGACTGGCTTACTTATTACACTCGCTTTATTTTGAGTGAAAACTTCAATTAAATTCATAAGTTTGGATTGCGGGGACAAGTCCCCACTAAGTTATTTCAGTATAATTTCGCGAAGTCTGTACTCCCCTGTTAAGGTTCTAACTTCAGGATATTTTGCTGAAATCTCATTAGATTTCTTTTCATCTTTCTCACTCCATTTTTTCATGAAAGCGGCATATTTCTTTTTACTCGGCTCTAAATCAGCCGCACTATCAAAGGTGACCATAAGTAGCATGTTAAAATTACCACTAACGGATAAATCACTGCCATATATTTTCCAATCCTTGATATAACCAAGATCTTTTTGAATCTTAACCGCTTTGACCCAACTTTCACGTAAGCCCGCTAAATAAACATCTCCCATATTAGGATCTATTTTAACGGTAGTCATCATCGTTATTTCTGTACCTAAATCATAATCTTCATAAATTTCTAGTCGATCTTTTGCCACTACTGAATAACTAAATAACTAAATAAAACACATAATAAAGTAATTAATGTATTTTTCATTTTGTTTCTCCGGTTAATGAAATACAAAGTGTCGCGTGTTCATAAACGAGTAAACCGCAAATAAACGCGGCTTAAGTATAGATCAACTGGAATATTACGAAGACATACTGAAAAAAGTATTCTAACCGCTAAGCCTGCATTCAATATATCTATCGTTTTTTTACATCAATAGGGTTAGTCTGTTAATACACCGTACAAAGTCATTTCGGCTGTTGTCATCCAATGATTACCCTCAGCTGGAGCCGCTTCAAGGGTATACCAGTAAAAGTCTGTTGTTATGCCGATAGTCTTATAATAATCAAGATAACTCACATGCGCTTGATGATCACGAGGATAATCTAATGCAGCCTTACCACTGCCATCATCCCATGAATGAACACCTATTTTAGCGCTGGAGGCAATAGAACGTTTGACGCCCGCTAAAAACATATCTGTGCCGCCAGAGGCAACCATGCCGTCCGCTGGAATGTGGGTATTGATGCCTCGGTTTCTAATTTCCATTGACGCTAATAAATTAATTTCATCATCCATAGAGCCAGGCACGTTCTGCATTACCAGCGAGTTAATTTGTGGGTAGGTAGAAAATAATGTCTGCATAACAGCTAAAGTATCAGCGCCGATAACACCATTCATATAAACGGTAGTTGAACTAGTATCATTGTCTTTGAAAGTAAAGTAAGCCGCTTTAAAATCCTCTTCAGCGCCACCTTCGTCAGTATCCGCTTCAGTTGGGCTAATAATAAAGTTTTGAGCTGAATAGTTTCCATCTGGTAATGACGTTGCCAAACCATATTCAGCATTTGTTAATAAAGCATGTACCGTCAGATCTTTACTTTGTACTTTTTCCAGCGTGTTTAACTGCCACTCATTATTGATTTGAGCTAAACGCTCATCTCCTGCTTGAGCCCCTAAAATAGAGCTTAAAGACCAATACACATATTCAGTGACCATACAGCTGTAATTACAGGTTTCATCATCGTAGGTATACCAAGCGCTATCTGGGTAGCTTGAGGGAATAGTTTCAAACTGACCACCACGGGCGATATCCATGGCATTAGCAATATCTGAGCCTATCACTTCACCAAATACTTCAGGGTAAACACCAGCATAGCCAACATGAGTTATTAGATGTAAAACTTCTTCAATGGTTGCATCAAAGCCGCCATCTGCACCCGCCAGAACCACTTCACTGGCATACAAATCTTGCAACGCTTCTGACTCAGGTATTTTTTCAAATAAAGTCTCTATTTCAGCTTCATCCTTAGTCATGATTAAGGTCGCCCCTTGTTCAAGCATGTGCTCTACTACTAAGGCATTATCTGGCTGACCATCTTCATCATTATCTAAGTATTGCGCCATCACATTAGAGGCGTGTAACATCGCTTCATCAGAGGTTTGTTCGGTGCCGTAAATTGGAATACCAAAAACGGAGGTTTTCTTCGCAAAGGCTTGCTCTAACGATGCATCTCCACCACTTCCGCCACTGTTGTTATCATAAGTTAAGTCTTCAATAGCCGATACACAACTAGTATCAAGCACTTTATTTGGCTCATTTAAAAATGACTCAGCCAAGTTATCAAAACAACTAAGCTCTTCATCTAGTTCAGAAAATAATTGTCCATGACCACCTTGTGGGTTAATTATGTTTTGTGCATTAGGCATATTTTGAGCCACCAATGTGCCCCATGCTGCTGGCGTTTGTGTGTCTTGTAGGCCATTAAGCATTAATACCGGTAAGTTACTGCTAACAGCTTGTGTTTCAATATCGTTGGCTGAGGTAACATTCCAGACTTCACATGATGCTTTATCAAAGCCCATATGGTACATATCAGCGACTGCCACTTGTGTACTTGCCGACCAACCTTCACTATTATCACCAACTAAGGTGGTAATATTTAAGAATGGATATTCTTCAGCGCAGATAGTGGATAAGCCCATAGCGTTGTAGAACCTGTCTTCTTCGCCCTGCTGCTCACCTTGTGCAGAACCTTCATCAACCTCGTCTCCTTGCTCAGTCATCATAGTTTCGATGATAGATAAATAGCTACTAACATCTTCATTCACGGCTAATAAGTAATCAATGATCACCGGCTGTGTACCAAGTTCAAGTAAAATTTGAATAAACTCTCGACTCTCAGCAACCATATCTTCATTGTGCATGCGGGCAATAATATCTTCGATAACCATTTTGAACTCATCTGCAGGACAGTCAGCTGAATTTTCGCAGTTTTTTACGATTTGATTTAACGACTGATAATTTGCCCACGGCGTATCCGTAATACCGTTAACTTCTATCGGGAACATGCCATCGAGAATAACACTTCGAATACCGTCACTATTTTCACGCATAATAGTGGTAGCAAGGCGAGTACCATAAGAGATACCATATAAATTCCACTGTGAAATATTTAGCGCTTTTCTTAATTCAATAAAATCCATAGCACTATGAACACTATGATAAGCCGTTAAATCAATGCCTGCTGTTTCAAGTCGAGTTTTACAGGCTGTTAATTGCTCGGCTGACCCTGCTTGCTCAAACTCAGTACAAAATAACGCTGGTTTTGAATGGCCGGTACCACGTTGGTCAACTAAATAGACATCCCTGTCATTAAGAAAGTTACCATCTTCTACTATGTATGAAAGACTTGAACTAGCACTACCTCCTGGGCCACCTTCTAAATAAACAACCGGATCAGCCTTTTTATTGGCAGAAGTAGACGCTAGTTTAACTACCGCTATTTCAATATTTTTCGTTGATGCTGGTTTGCCATATAATCCGTGTTTTTCTGGCACGGTAAGATAACCACAACTAGAGCCTGAGGTTAAAAGTGATACCTGTGGCGCTGACAACATGTCCTTACATGCAACTTCTTTATAGGTATTAACTTCAGGGATAGTTGGTGTCGTTGTCGTTTCTTTTTTTGAATCAGAGCCACCACAAGCAGTTAAGATACTCGTAGTCATTATTGCTAAAGCGATAAGCGATTTATTGGCTGTTATCATTGAATATTTCCTTCATTACTAATAAGTAGTTGCGAAACACGTTTATAAGGTTTCATTGAGCAACATAAGTGATGAGTCATTATCAAGGATTTAATATAGGTTTAGGGTAAGCATAAGTAAGCATAAGTAAGCATAACTAGCGTTTGTAAGCACGTGTAAGCTAGACTTTATTAGCGGGAACTTTTACGTTAAATTTGCATCATGGATAGAAAAAAAGAGATAAATAATGAACAAGACACGAATTTTACTTGTTGAAGATGATGCTGAAATATCACGGCTAACTGCTATGTATTTGGAGGTTGAGGGTTATCAAGTCGAGGTTATTGATGATGGCGCGCTCGCCTTAGAAGCGATAAAAAAAACCAAACCTGAGTTAATTATTCTTGATTTAATGCTACCCGGCATGAGCGGCATTGAAATTTGTAAACTCGCCAGAGAGTTTTATCACCAACCGATATTAATTCTCACTGCCTGTGATGATGATGTAAGTGAGGTCAGTTTATTAAAAATAGGCGCCGATGATTTCTTGGTTAAACCTTTACGTCCTCATGTGCTTGTCGCCAGAATAGAAGCGCTATTAAGACGCAGTCAGGCGAATGTAGAAAATAAAAGCAACCAATCTGCTACAGAAGCCTCCTTAACAATCAGCGAAGCCAGTAATAAAGTCACCTTTCAAGGTAAGTTATTATCCCTGACAGGATCAGAATATGAAATGCTAAAATTATTATACAAAAATGTCGGCAAGGTGATTTCACGTGAACAGTGCTGTCAGGCATTACGAGGTATAGATTATGACTTTAGTAACCGCTCTATCGACATGCGCATATCTGCTTTACGCAAAAAATTGGGTGATGATCAAATGCCCTACCAAGTTATCACCACCATAAGAAATCAAGGTTATAAGTTAATCCATGAGTAAGTTATCGCTATCTTTGTTCTCTCGTCTTTATTTGGCTATCGTCATTTCGGTAATTATGAGTGTTTCATTAACGAAATACTTTATGGATAGCTATGAAGAGCAAGAAGACTTTAACGAATTTATTAGTGAGGTTAATTATATATTTAAAGAAATAGCCGTAAATGCCCAAAGACAAATAACTACCGAGCAACAAACTATTCCGCTGGGTTTTCCGCTAGATAATTTTCTCACTGCCAAACTTGTTAATCCCGACATGAATAGCGATATTTGTCCTTCATGCCAATTAATCACTCGTATTAATAATACTTTTTATTATCAAATGCATGGTGGAGAGCGTTTTGTCGAATTTAAACTACCTAAATTCAAAAGTAATATCATTATTTATGAGAAAAATGAAAGCGAACTCAAGCCAGAAGACTTTCCTGAGGAGCTACCAGAAAGCTTTGCTCAAACTATTTTAGAGGAAGAGGACGTTGATATCGTCTTCCTGTCATTGATACTGATCACCTCGTTATTTCTTGGTTTTGCCATTTATTGGCCCATCAAGAACCTACAAAAGCAAATTAAAAGCCTGATTGATACCCATCATCAGTTTGGCTCAGGAAATTTAACCGCTAAAGCCGATGAAGACATACAAAAACCTCTAGACGAGCTCGCTCATAGCTTTAATGATATGGCACAAGCAATCGCCGATAATGTAAAAGAGCGTGATACCTTCTCCCAAGCAATTCCTCACGAGGTAAGAACGCCGTTAAGTCGCATACAATTAGCTTCTGGCTTAATACGAAGGAAAAGTACCGATTTAGATATATTGGCATTGGTTGATGATGTTGATAACTATGTAGTCGACATTAATGAATTGATCAGTCAGATTGTTGAATTTTCAAAAATAAATTCAACAACTATTGCTGGCTCAATTTCCAAGAATGAAAGTGAAGAAGATCAATTTCAAACTATTGAAGTAAATAATTTTTTCAAATCCAGATTGGATATATTAGCTAGAAATCAGCATAAGTCGTTTACTTTAGACGTTGATGAATCAGTTGAAATGACCACCAACCCATTCTATTTAAGGTTATTAGTAGATAATTTCATCAAAAATGCTTTTAATCATGCTCAAGACAAAATTCAACTTTCCGCCAAGATAGAACAAAATCAACTATCTATTGTTATTGAGGATGACGGTGTAGGCGTGCCCGTTGATGACAGAGAAACTATTTTTATTGCTTTTGCCCGCTTAGATAAGAGTCGTAGCAGAAAAACAGGTGGTTTAGGACTTGGTCTGCCGATAGCAAAAGCTGCAGCTACAAAGATGGCGGGTAAAATTGTCGTGTCAAAGTCTTCTTTAGGCGGTGCTATGTTTTCTTTTACTAAAGAGATCTAATGGAAATGCTTTACGGGTTAAACACTTGTTCATCATAAATATAATTTCATAACCACGTATTTATTACCATGCATTGAAAACTGTGCTCTGATAACCATGTTTGCTTATAAAACGAGGTTATCAAAGCTTTATTTTTATGCGTTTTCTTTAAGATTTCTCTTAAACTTTTTCTTTACCCCTTTCTTTAAGCCTTATATTTAAGGTAAGTCAGTGCATCTAATCGTGTTGCAAAAACATGTTCAGCGGGTATTTTATCGAGTAATTTCAATTTATCAAAATCATCCCTTACACGTTCACAAACATTCGATAATAAAATGTCTCGTCCTTGATTTTGATAACTCACCACAATCTCTTCAATAGCAATAGTGCTAGTAATGCCAACAAAACGAGCATCGGTTAAATCAATTAATAAGGTTTTATTTTGATCTGTCTCAGAAACACTTTGTTTTAAACCACGTGCAACACCAAATCCGATGGGGCCAGAGATATTAAGTAATAAAACACTGTCATCCATCGCTTCAAACAATTGCTTTTCAGCACTTGTTAAATGCTCAGCCTCTTTTGCTGTACACAGCTTAATGTTATCAAGCTGTATTTCTGATAAGCGACGAATAGTGACTAGGTTAGCTAAGAATACCCCCACTAATACCGCAGTCACTAAATCAAACGCTACCGACATCACCATAGTAGAAATCATCAAACCAACACTGAATAACGGCACTTGATGTAGACGTTTAAGGAAGTTCCAATCAATAATACTAATACCAACATGCGTCAATATTGCAGCAAGTACAGCTACTGGAATATAGGCGGTGTATTCCCCTGCCCATAAAACAATTGCTAAAATAAATAACGCATGAAGAATACCCGATAAAGGTGTAGTACCACCTGCCCGTAAATTGGTCACGGTACGCATAGTTGCGCCACCACCAGGTAATGCGCCAAATAATCCAGCGACAATATTACCTATACCTTGACCAACAAGCTCTTGGTCAGAGTCATGTAGTTCATTGGTAATACTATCGACGGTTAACGAGGTCATTAATGAATCAAGTGTACTTAGCGTCGCAATTAACAGCGCTGACTTTATCATTTCGCTGGCTAAAGCATTGTCCCATATTGGCATGCTGAAAGAGGGTAATTCACTGGCGATAGCGCCAACTACCGGCATTTCTGCGCCAGAAAAAACATAAAAACATGTCGCTCCTGCTACGGCAATAATGCTAGCCGGTACCACGCGACTAAATTTTTGTGGCCAGATAAATAACACTAACAAACAAGCTAAACCCAGTAAGGTATTGGTGCTCGTTAATGTACTCAATGATAATTGTAGTTCAGGTAAGGAGTGTCCAAATAAGGGCTCTATTTGAGAGAGAATAATGAGCACGCCAATACCCGAAGTAAACCCTGATATCACTGGATATGAAACTAGAATAAAATACTTGCCGAGCTTGAAAAAACCAAACAACATTTGAAATAAGCCAGCGAGACTGACGACAGTAAATGCTGCGGCAATACCATTCTCGGGTGATTGAGCAACAAAGCTGGTTAATATCGCTACCATAGCAACGGTTAATCCGGTATTGGGGCCTGAAATTTGTTGATTAGTACCGCCAAATAAAGAGGCAAATAACCCCGTTAAAATGGCACAATATATACCTGCGCTGGCACCAGCCCCTGAAGTAACCCCGAAAGCTAATGCGAAAGGTAGGGCAACAATGGTTGATGTTAACGCACCAAAAATGTCACCTTTGATGGTTTGTCGATTAAAATGTGATAAAGAAAGCATGATGACCTAATTTAAAAATACTGTGTTAACAGCACTCGCTATTACGTATTTGATATCTCATACCGGTTATCAGATACGTAATAGTGGTGCCTTGAAGTTTTGCTCACTAAACAAATTACAATAGTTGCTGCAGTTCGTAAATTAAAGCCTGATATGAATTGTACACTAAAAAAGCATTTCTTGACACTATTGACAAGTTTTCTATTTTAAGGATAGGATGAGGTGTGTTCATCAGATAAAATTTAAGCAAAAATAAGTACAATAGTCATGATAAAATTCTGGGAGCTATGTTGTGCCCTAATGCATAATATCGAATAAAACCAGACTTGATTTTACCCTGTGGAATTCTATATTTAGTTCTATAGAATAATACCAAACGGATTAATTAATCGACCAACTTAGAGCTACATTAGCGAGCTTAGAATGAACAAAATGGATTAAACATAGTTATTCTATATTTCATTTATTTTGTGACATTATCAGTTTGCTAATGAGCTCCCGAAGGGCGAGTTTAAAAGGCATACATGCAGCGTTATTGATTTTGAGAAGGACGCTACAAGGATGTAGCTTCTTAGAGAATGCAGGAGCTTATTCTCCTGAATAACCATTCTCTTCAATCAATGCCTTGCCTCTAAGCCTTTTAATTCTCGCTAAGTGATCAATAAATTAGTCCGATTGGTATAGCTAGTTGTCTTGAGTTTTAATGGATATAGCGATGAGTTAATCATTGCTAGAGGTTTCACCATATGGAATTAACAAGCTAATTTACTTATTAACTTTGATTTTTATTTGTGTATTAATAAATGCAGCTAAACAGAAATTGGGTCCAACACAGCCTCTTTCTTAGCAACCGCTGGCATTATCAATTTTATTGGTAGAACAGCAACAAAGATTAAGTTTTAAAATTATTACAAGTAGGTCAACATTAAAAAATTCAAATAAACGACCTTAAATATAAATCAACGAGAGAACTGTAGTTATGGAACAGGTTAGCAAATCTTGCGAAAATCAAACTGAAGAGCAAACTAACGACCTAGGTCTGTTAGAACGTCTTTTTAAATTATCAGAGCATAATACTACGATAAAAACTGAGCTCATCGCGGGTCTTACCACCTTCGTGACCATGTCATATATTATGTTTTTAAACCCCGTCATTATGTCAAATACTGGCATGCCCTTTGATGGTTTGTTCTTAGCAACCTGTTTAGGTGCTGCTATTGCCACTATTTTAATGGGCATGTACGCAAACTGGCCTGTTGGTCTTGCGCCAGGTATGGGGTTAAATGCCTTTTTTACCTTTTCCGTCGTAGGGGGCATGGGTTATAGCTGGCAAGTAGCCTTAGGTGCAGTATTTCTTTCTGGTGTTCTATTTGTCTTAATGAGTGTCACTAAGCTGAGGGAGTGGATGCTTGATAGTATACCCATGAGCTTACGCCTCGCTATGACCGCCGGTGTTGGTCTGTTCTTAGGTTTTATTGGTCTTCGTTTCACTGGTATTATTGTATCTAACCCTGACAATGTTGTTGCATTGGGTGACCTTACACATTTTGGTTTTGGTCAATTTGGTCCTGAAGCTCCGGTACTAGGTTTTTTAAGTTTTTTACTTATTGCGGTACTTAGCTACCGTAAAGTATTTGGCGCTGTGCTTATCGGTATTGCAACTGTTACCTTTATAGCCTTTGCTATGACTTGGTTATTACCTGTAGATTTCTTCACGGTTTCTGAAGCAGGTAAAGCTTTTGCTCCAGCATCCGGTTTTGTTGCTTACAAAGGCATTTTAGCAATACCTGAATTCTCTGCTCTTGAGCCGATTTTATGGCAAGCTGATATTGCAGGTGCTTTTCAAGTCGCTTTAATTCCTGTCATTGTTACTTTCTTATTTGTTAACATTTTCGATACAGCGGGAACCTTAATGGGTGTAGCTGAACGTGCTAACTTACAAGACAAAAATGGCAAAATTAAAGGTTTAAGTAAGTCATTAAAAGCTGATTCTGTTTCATCAGTTATTGGTACAGCTTTTGGTTGTCCTCCGGTAACTTCATATGTTGAGTCTGCTGCAGGCGTTGCTGCAGGTGGCCGTACTGGTTTAACCGCAGTAACTATCGGCTTATTATTTGCTGTTGGTATGTTCTTCTTACCACTGGCACAAATGCTACCAGCCTTTGCTGTTGATGGTGCACTTATTTATGTTGCTATGTTAATGATGAGCTCATTAAAAGCGATAGACTGGGATGATTTAACTGAATATGCACCAGCGGTATGTACTACCGTGATGATGGCATTTACCTTCTCAATTGCAAACGGTATCGCTTTTGGTTTTATCACCTACACTGTTTTAAAAGTAGGTACAGGTAAATCTAGTCAAGTTTCTAATGGCGTTTGGGCATTAACAGCATTATTTGTTGCTAAGTTCATCTTCTTAAACTAGTGAAAACAAATAAATAATGTGAGCAAAACATTCGCTCATGTTATTTAAATATTAGTTCAAAGCCTTTGTCCGCAAAGGCTTATTTAGGTTTTAAAATAATAGATAAAAGAGATAATTATGAAACATACTATTGAGGTTATGATCTCAGAAGAAGAAATCAAAGAACGTGTTGCCCAAATTGGCAAGGAAATTAGTGAACATTACCAAGATAGCGATAACTTAGTCATGGTTGGTTTATTACGTGGTTCCTTTGTTTTTATGGCCGATTTAGCAAGAAAGATTACCGTTAATCATAGTGTCGATTTTATGACTGCATCAAGTTACGGCAATAATACGGAGAGCTCTCGTGATGTTCATATACTGAAGGATCTTGATGATAATATCGAAGGAAAAGATGTTTTACTGGTAGAAGATATTATTGATACCGGTAATACTTTAAGTAAAGTGCTACAAATTTTAAATTTACGTGCACCTAACTCCATTCAAATATGTACTTTATTAGACAAACCTAGTCGCCGTGAGAAACAAGTAGACGTTAAGTGGATTGGTTTTGAGATCCCTGATGAGTTTGTCGTTGGTGTTGGCATAGACTACGCACAAAAATATCGCCACCTTCCTTATATTGGTAAAGTCATTCCTACTGAGTAATAGCTACTTTACTTGCCTAGTTTACTTGGTAATGGCTAAATAACTCAATAATGTTTCAAGGGCGTTTTTGATGGAAAAAAACGTCACTTGCTTAGAGTTTTATCAATGAATTAACGGTACTCGTTATTTTCACTCACTTTTTAGTCTTATAATTTCATTGATTATATGATCAATATTAATGGGCTTACCAACAAAGCCCACCATGCCAGCCTCAATACACCGCTGTTTATCATCCGCCATCACATTAGCCGTCATAGCCACTATAGGAATATTTTCTTTGCCAGCAAGCTTAAGAATTTCTTTTGTCGCGGTGACGCCGTCCATTTCAGGCATTTGCATGTCCATAAAAATCATGTCGTAACTTTTATTTTTTACCGCGGTTACGGCTAACAAACCATTAACGGCAATATCAACTTTATAACCTAATTTACTAAATAACTTGCGGGCAATGATTTGATTAATCTTATTATCTTCTGCCACTAAAATAGCTAACGGGAACTGGCTAGAAAGATCTGCTTTATCATTAATTAACGGGTTTTGTTCATTGCTTAGCAATTCTTCGGCTACCGCTAGGCTTAGTGTTAACGAAAATATAGAGCCTTGACCTTGCTTACTTTTTACCGAAATGTTGCCCCCCATTTGCTTAATCAACTGCGCACAAATAATGAGCCCTAAACCGGTACCACCATACAAACGAGTCGTTGAGGTATCCACTTGAGAAAAAGGCTTAAATAATTTATCAAGATCTTCTGCTGCAATACCAATACCTTGATCAATGACTTCTATCATTAGGCTGCAATCACCTTCGCTAAGTGAATTAAGAGCAACATTCAATTGAACAGTACCTTGGTTGGTAAACTTAATAGCGTTACTGAGTAAATTTAATAAAACTTGACGTATTCGTAGTCTATCGCCAAGCAAATATTTAGGGAGTTTATTATCAATTGATATTGAGATAGTTATACCCTTTTGAGAAGCCATAGCATCAAGAAGATAACACGTTTCATTGACCATTAATCTCAGATCAAATGCATGCTGTTCAAGGTCTAATTTACCTGCCTCTAATTTAGAAATATCAAGAATGTCATTAATAACCACCAACAAACCATCACCACAAGAGCGTATACTCTCTATATATTCTATCTGTTGCTTACTGAGGTTAGTATCCTCTAACAAGGTAAGCATGCCTAAAATACCGTTCATTGGTGTACGGATTTCATGAGACATATTGGCCAAAAAATCTGTTTTAACTTTAACCGCCGATTCCATTTTTTCAATAGACTCTTTTAACGATTTTGCCATTGAATTAAAGCTTTGACCTAGTAAATAAAACTCATCTTTAGAATTCAGCTTCACTGAGTGATCAAAATCCCCTGATGCTATTCTTTTCGTGGTCGCCACTAATTCTTGAAGAGTTTTGGCTATATAACTATAAATATACACTGACAAAAAACCAGCCAGTAATAACGTGGTAACAATGCCTAAAAACACGGTCAACTTAACGTTATTAATAGCCTGCTTTGCTGACAAATTTCGCGCTAACAACAAGGTATTTTCGGCTTGAATAAACTGCGACTTTATTTGCCTTATCTGATCAATAATGTCCTTACCTGTTTGCGCTTCAATCATTGATATTACAATCTTCATGGTATTCAGATCTGAGTTAGTCACTTTAGCCCTAGCATCAATTTCTTTTTGTGCTGCTTTTACTAACCACTGTTTTTGCAAGGTGTCTATTTCTATTAACCGTTTAACCTGTTCGGGATTATCAGAGACAAGTTGCGTTAAACTAACTATTTCACTAGACCAGATTTTTTTAGCTTTATTAAATGGTTCTAAGAATACCTCATTACCCGTAATGACATAGCCTCGCTCACCGGTTTCCATATCAACTAATAATCTTAATAACTGATTGCCCTGTGAGATCACCTGATGGGTATGCTCAACCCATCTAGCGCTTTCACTCTGACGGTTGCTACTTACATATAAAAGTGTCGCTACAAGCGTCATTAAAAATAGAGGGAGCGCAAATGCAAAGGTGATTTTTTGACGTATGGATAAGTTCAAATGATTTAAGATAGAATATGCTTTCAAATGAATTACTCGAACAAGCTATTTAAAGGATTAATTTATTATATTCAATACTATAAATTGGCAGAGTTTTTTAAATAAAGCAAGAACACACAAATATTAAGTACGCTAAAAATATCACGTGATCGCTTAAAAAATAGAGACAAAAAATCCGACAGATGTCGGATTTAAATTTTTATAGCAGCCGGTAAAACTAACGACGCGAACGCTTATGCTTCATTGAACGAAATTTTTCTAATTGCTCCTCTGTTAAAACACTTTTCATAGCAAATTTACTTTTTACTTTAATTAATGCCATAGCAGCAAAAGTCTCCTGATTACTCGCCTGCAGTTGGATAAATGCTTGTTCATCGAAACTTTCTGCTGACATCAAGGTTTTAACTTGCTCACGAAAAATTTTCATCGCCGGCTTTAAGGCTTGCATTTGAGTTTTTTCTTCCGCTTTAAGTGCTTTAATTTCTGCTTGTTGGCTCTCTGTCAGGCCCAATTTCCGGCTAAGCTTAGCCAATTTTTTTTCAGTCATTTGCTGACCACTTATATCATGACCACCTTGATGGTTTGAGTTGCCACTACCGGCAAAACTTATCGGTGCTAATACCAATGCTGAACAAAGAGATGTCGCTATAACTAAATTTTTAAATGTAATTTTCATCTGGTAATCCTTTTTGAAGTAGGCTTGTCTGTCTTAATAAAGAACTTAGTTTGCACTAGTTAAATTCAACTTAAGTATATCCATAGTTTTTGCAAAGCAGTGCAAGGCTATGTAAAGCTGTGTAAAGTTATTTTCTGCCTAACTAAGATCACGTAAACTAAGATAATGTCCCCTTTGGCAGCTTCGCCTCTCATTTTTAAAAGCAGTACTTTTATGACACCAGCCATTGTTAAACCTAAGCACATTTTATTAATTGATGATGATGCCGTGCTTGCTGAGCTACTCACCGAATATCTTGCCTGTGAAAATTTTCAGGTGACCTCTTGTCTCGATGGAGCAAGTGGCTTAGCCAAGGCATTTGATGATAATTTTGATTTGATTTTACTTGATGTGATGATGCCAATTTTAAATGGTTTTGAAGTATTAAAGGCATTGGGCGGTAATCATAAAACCCCTATTTTAATGTTAACCGCTAAAGGTGATGATAATGACCGAATTCTGGGTCTAGAGTTAGGCGCCGACGACTACTTAGCTAAACCCTTTAAACACCGAGAATTACTCGCCCGTATTAATGCCATATTTAGACGAATTTCAATTGTAAAAAAACAACATAGCGCGGCGCTAAATGAAAGCACTGAACAGCTTACAGTGAATCAAGTTAGCGTTAACCAAGCGACACGTGAAATATCCTGTAAAAATAGTTTACTAGAACTTACGGGTACTGAATATTTACTTCTGGTTTATATGCTTGAACATCATGGTAAAATTATTAGTAAAGCTGAAATTTCTGAGCAAGTACTACAACGTAAGCTCAGTCCATATGATAGAACTGTTGATGTTCATGTCGGTAATGTTCGTAGAAAACTACTCGCGATTGATCCCATAGACAAGATGAAAACAGTGCGAGGCGCAGGTTATGTATTTCTACAAGGAGAGCAATAACCATGCTTAAACAAGGTAAACAAAAGAAAAAGTTATCTTTAGGTATTAGCTTAAAATTATTTTTAGCTTTTTGGCTAGTAATTATTACCTCTGTGTTGATCAGCTACCTAGTCACTATGCAATTTAGGCATAGCCCTACTCAAGAGCAAGCCAACCCGCAGCAACTAAAATTATTAAACCAGTTCACAGAAAGGTTAGCGGACAAAAAAAAGGTAAAATTAAAAGCGATACAAAGTAAATTTCACCATAAATATAATCAACACTTAATCATCAAAAAAATCAGTAACAATAAAGTGTATTCGCCAAGAAATCGCCCATGGTCAAAAGTAAAAGATTATTTAAAAAAACACCCGCTTGATAACCCTGTTACGGTTGATTTTTCCTTTACTAAATTGACATCGTCTCAACCGATACTCATTAATGGTCAACTGTTTCAATTATTTATTGCCAGTGAATTACAACGAAAACGATTCGTCAATTTAGTAAACCAATTGCCTTTTGCTTTACGCCTTTTCTTCTTGCTCACTATTAGTTTTTTATCTTGTTGGCTACTCGCTAAAAGTTTTACTAAACCATTAATTGCAATTCAAAAAGCGAGTAAAGCATTAGGTAATGGTGAGTTAGCCACACGTATTACCACCTTTGATCAACGATCGGATGAGTTTGGTGATTTAGCGCGAAGTTTTAACCAAATGGCTAAACAGTTAGAAGATAATATTAGTGCCCATCAACGTTTGTTAGGGGACGTATCTCATGAACTAAGATCGCCATTAACACGTTTACAGCTTGCCGTTGCATTAGCTGAAAAAAATATGGGTAATGAAGCTGAACAACAAAAGCATTTAAACCGCTGCGAAACCGAAGTAGATCGTTTAGATGAGATGATAGCCGATGTACTTACCCTTTCAAGGCTAGAGCACAGTCATAATAATTTTACTGCTGATAGTGTTGATTTAACTGCTTTAGTTGAGCAAGTGATCAACGATTGCCAATATTTTGCCAGTAGTAAAGAGATCAGCATACGTCTAAAAGGAGAAGTTAATGCTGCTATTTTAGCGGATGGTAAGCTACTGATCAGTGCCATCAGTAACGTACTTAATAATGCAGTAAAATACTCTCCTAACGGACAAGACGTTACCGTTGAATTAACCCAACAAAACCAGCAGTTACACTTAAGTGTTTCAGACGACGGACCAGGTGTACCTGATGAAATGCTCGCTCAGTTATTCACGCCGTTTTTTCGCGTTGCTGACGCCAGAGACAGAAGTAGCGGCGGTACAGGTCTTGGACTAGCCATTGCTCAACAAGCCATCCATTTACATCAAGGTGAGATAGTCGCACAAAATATAGCGCCTAATGGTTTGAAGGTGATAATTATATTGCCACGTTAATCATCTCCTCTCTAGAGTGCTAATGAAAACAAAGTCGAGACCGAAATGGTACAAATTTAAAAATGATTACTTTCATTATGAAGCTCAAATACAAATAAAATAACGGGAATTATAACAATTAACGAACATTAAAAGCGTTAGGCTATGTAACGAAAATTCCACCTAGTTTTTGGTTACATGACCTATTAAACCTACCTTTGGTCGTAAATCGCTATAAAGCTTGAAATTATAAAGCTAAGTTTCGGGTCTAGAATAAAAATACCACAACACAGGAACTGTTATGATTCGATTATTTACTTCAACTTTGATCACTAGCCTATTCATCTCCACGATAAGCTTTGCTAATGAAATAACCTTGACAACCGTTGATGATTTTTCACTAAAAACTGATTACTATCCTGCCCAAATTACAAACCATCCCACAAGTAATAGAGCAGTTATAATGCTCCATCAATGTAATTACAATCGAACTATGTATAACAATATAGGCGAACAATTAGCACAACGCGGTATTCATGCATTAAGTATCGATTTCAGAGGTTTTGGTGAAAGCATTAGTGATGAGTTTAATGTAACTACAATAGGTAAACTGCCAAAAGCAGAGCGAGGTAAAGCTTGGTCAAAAATATCAACTCATTGGCCTGATGACGTGCAATTAGCGTTTAATTATTTAAAAGCAAAAGTGGGTAACAAAGGCACAGTTGGCATAATAGGCGCAAGTTGTGGTGGCAGCCAAGCAATCACGTTAGCAGAGAAAGAAAACATCAGTGCTATTAGCTTTTTTTCCTCATCTCAGCGTGATGAAAACATTGCTCGTTATGGAAAAGTATTAGTTGAAAAACCTACCTTAATCATAGCTTCTGAGGATGATGGCAGAACATTCACTAGTGCCCAACAGCTATTTAAAACGGCTAAACACCCAAGTAGCAAAATGCTCTCATACAAAGGCAGCATGCACGGTTATCCATTATTAGACAGTGATAAACAATTAGCAAAAACGATTGTCGCTTGGTTTGATAATAATTTAATCAATAACTAAACCTACTAGCGCTTAAGTACTGCTATTTCGTTGTGTAGTGTCATAGCAAGGAGACAATAAAAAAGGAGTTTACCCGATTCAGGTAAACTCCTTTTATTATCACAATGATTTGTGAAAGAGGAACGGGCGCTTACTCCCCCCCCCTTTTCTATTACCACAGCTGCTTAATTAATCTTTCAAAATCCTCTTTGCTCGGCGAGCCACAAGCGAGCATATCAGCACAAGACCTACCGATTATACGTGTTCCAGTACTTCCCTGAGAAACGGGTGGATTCATTGTTAAATAAGCAAGTTCATGATCAAATATAGCCTCAACTGAAGGTGCCGATACTTGAAGAACCTCTATATTACTTTCTTCTGGCCAGTTAATTTTAGTTTCTTCGACCATTAAATCAGTTTTCTCTGCTAGCGTTATTGGCTTAGCTTCTTCTCTTAATAAGGCAATCATTGTCGATACTTTAGGGTAATCCTGGTAAGTCAGTTCACCCGATTGATGTAAGAAGTTAGCATAACGTTTTGATTGACTGTTTTTACCTTGAATTGCTTTATCTAGCCACTTGTCTGACTCTTCATTGTCTTTGTCAGTCAGCTCGCCAGAGCCATAGGTGAGCGCCAATAAAAATGCTGATTCAGTATGACCATTTCGCGCTGCTCTTTTAAGATACTTTATGCCTCTATCGGTATCGAGATACTCTTCTTCTGCTAAATAAAATAGTGCCGTACGGTACTCAGCATAACTAAATTTATATTTGGCCGCTTTTTTGAAATATTTGAATGACTTATCAAGATTCTTTTCAGTGCCATAACCTTGGTAATAAAGCTCCCCCATTACCGATAAAGCGGTATTGTATTTTCGGTATGACATTTTTTTCCATTTATTAAAATATTCTATGCACTCTTGTTTCATACAAGCTTCAATTTTTGCCGCTTGCGCTGTAGTGGGCATCAACATTGCGCTTGTCACCACAACCAGTGTCAGAGCGAGCATCTTACATTTATTCATATTCATCATCCTTGTATTTATTATTAATGGTTTATTCTGCTTTCGATTCTGTTACAACAAGACAGACTAAATTTTAAAGCCAGCCAAAGTATTAGTTTGCTACAAAGCCAGCATGTCTTTTAGCATACGGACTTACAATACTACCGCCCATTTTCTGGAACTCAAATTCGTCCATATACCCACACCTCGTCATTTGTTCACACGTCCTACCTGGTATTCGAGTGCCTGTAGCTAGATTTGTCGCAGGCGACGCTTTTTTCAACCTCTCTAGTTCATAATCAAATATAGCGGCTATTGATGGAGCTGACACCTCAATAACTTCTATCTCGGACTGTTCAGGCCACTGAATATCAGTAAGATTATTAGATAATACGGTTTGATTTCTTTCATTTTCGGGGATATCAAGGTTAAGTTCACTAATAAACTTATTAACTTTGACATAATGCTCCTCATCTACTTGTCCTGATTTATACAAGTAATTAGCATACTTTTGTGCAGCACCATGTTCGCCTACCAAGGCTTTCTCTAACCATTTATCTGACTCAGCCACATCCTTATCAGCTAATTTACCTGTGTTATATATCACACTAAGCATAAAAGCTGATCCGATATGACCATTTCTCGCCGCTTTTTTTAAAAATTTAATGCCTTCTTTGTGATCAATATATGCCTCTTCCGATAAGTAAAAAATACCTGCACGATATTGTGCATAGGAAAATTGGAACCTTGAGGCCTTGCGATAATACCGAATCGATTGTTCTAAATCCTTTTCGGTTCCGTAGCCTACGTAATATAAATCGGCTAATGTCGACATGGCTAACACTCGTTTTGCGCTTGCCATCACTTTCCACTTATTGAAGTACTCAACACACTCTTGTGTCTTACAAGCTTCATTTTTTTCAGCCTGCGCTGTAGTGGGCAAGATTGAGCTTGTAATCACCACTAGCGTAATAGCGAGTAACTTAAACATATTCATATTTAACATCCTTGTAGTTAATTATAATCGTTTATACAGTTTTCTAGTTGGCTTAAAACCCAGATTGAGTCCTCGCATACCGCCAAAATTCTTCTTTATCTACTTGATAACAACTAAGTATCTTTTCACATCGTCGGCCTCGAATATTTGAACCTGTTGCACTGTTAGCCGTCGGCCCTGAAAGCCTTAAGTTTTCCAACTCATAATCAAATACATCCTCAAGTGATGGAGCTGACACGGTAATAACTTCTCTGTTTGGATCAGAAGGCCACTGAATTTCAGCATTAAGCTTAGTATCTTGCCCTTCTTCTTGATGGATATTCGAGGTAATAATTTCAATATCTTTTATCACGTCATTTACTTTTACGTAATGACCTTCGTTAACCTGGCCTGTTTTATAGAGATAACCCGCATATTTTTGTGCATCTGAATGTTTACGCTTTAATGCTTTAACTAACCACTTGTCCGATTCTCCTACATCTTTAAGACCCAACTCACCGGTACCAAAAATAACACCTAACAAAAATGCTGATTCAGTGTGACCAGTTCTTGCTGCCTTTTTTAAATACTTAATGCCTTCTTCGTTATCAATAAAGCCCTCTTCCATCAAATAAAAAATACCAGTGCGATAATATGCATAAGGGAATCGATATCGCGATGCCTTGCGAAAGTAACGAAGAGATTGTTCGAGGTTTTTTTCTGTACCGTAACCTTGGTAGTAAAGTTCGGCAACTGCTGACATCGCACTAGCGCGCTTTGCACTTGCCATCCTTTTCCATTTATTAAAATAGACGATACATTTTTCGTCCATACAAGCATCAAGAGTAACAGCCTGAATTGGCGTGGATAAAGCTGTTAAGCTAAAAATAGAGGTGAGTAGCAGAAGTTTTAAAATGTAAAATTTTAAACAGGTCATTGTTATTATTCCGTTAATACAATTCTTGACTAAAAATCATCCTAGCTAAAAAAGTATTATATTACAAGTTTGTAACATAATATTTTTGACCAAATTTCTAGAGTAAATCAAAGGCTGAGAGTAAACTACATACACTTAGCATTAAAGTTACCGCAACGACAATACCAGCCAAAATATTTTGTCGACCAGTATTTTGATGTTCACCTAACGCTTTACTGTTCATCATCCACACTAAAAACAGGACAATTAACGGTAATAAAATACCATTCGCAACCTGCGCAAACCAAATAACGGCCATAGGCTTATAACCTAAACTAGAGATAACTACACCGAGAAGTAAAATAACAAACCAAATGGTTTTAAAAGATAGTGAATTAAGTTCTTTATTCAAATTTAATATACCACTTAAAGCAAATGCGGCCGCTAATGGCGCAGTCACTGCTGAAGAAATACCCGCAGCAAACAGACCTATAGCAATAAATACCGCAGATAAATCACCAAATATTGGCTCTAATGACGGTGCTATATCAGCAGCGCTATTAATTTGAATTTGCTGACCAAAAAAAGCGCTAGCTGCCGTTGAAACAATAGCAATTGAAATTAAGCCTCCTAGCGGTATAGCAAAATACAAATCTTTTCGTGCATCGCCAAGTTGCTCAACTTTCTGCCATTTTTTACTAGCACTGGCACTATGCAAAAACAAATTATAAGGCACAACAGTAGTACCAATTAGCGCAATAACAGTAAGTGTTGCACCTGTTGGTAAACTAGGGATGAATAATCCCTTAGCAAAGTTAGCCCAATTAATATCTATGATAAAAAAACTGGCTAGAAAAGCAATGCTCATTATGCCAACCAAAACAATCAGTGATTTTTCAATTATGCGGTAACTACCCGTGCCTAAAATACTCAAAGCGACCAAGCCAATTACCACAGGAAAAATTGACATAGCACCTAACGAATTTGTCTCTGGGAACAGGTGACTCAAGCCTAAACTAGCACCGGAAATATTACCGCCTTGATAAGCAGCATTACCAATAACAATCGCACTAACCACGATAAATACTAATAAATATTTACTTAATTTGGTAGTACAAGCTAAGCGTATATTCTCACCCAACCCCTGTTGTGTTACTACGCCTAAACGAGCGGCCATTTCTTGTAAAACAATAGTGGCAAATACTGAGAAGGCTAAAGCCCACAGTAAAGTAAAGCCATAGTTAGCACCAGCCATGGTGGCAGTAATAACAGTACCAGGACCGATAAAAGCAGCTGTAACCAGTACCGCAGGGCCAATTTGAGGGAATTTGAACATAATAGTTTTCTTATTTTTATTATAAATGATTAAAGAAATGCTGCGCTTAACAGCCTTTGAATATATACCCGTTACCATTCAAGATGAGTGTTTCAGAGCACTTTGAATGGTAACGGGTATAATAGCTACATTTGTACTTACTAGCCGTTTTTATCCAATACTACACTATACTTAGAATCTAGCTATCTATGATGAGTTACCTTAAGGCTGTATATGAACGAGACTATTTTAAACTCTGTTATTGAAATCACCAATACAAGAGATACGGATTCGTTAGAACTAAGTATGACTTTAGCACTGGTAGAGCAAATAGAATGCCTGCGATTAGTGATTTACAAAAGACTAAGCATCAAAAATACCTTAACAATAAGATCTAACATTGACCTTATTGTCGACAAAGAAAAATCAAAATATGAGTGGTTAGAGCCTAAAGTTATTAACACCATCAGCCCTGAACTAAAATCTTGTTTCGAGTTTTCTTGTCCTATACATAATAAACTTGCCAATGGAGATGAAGAAAGTTGGCACCCAATAGTCATTGATCAAACTGCTGAAGCGGTTATTTATATTAACTCAAAAAAACTGAGTAGAGAGCAACAAGTCCTGCTAAATGGTTTTTGCCGCATTTATGAAAACTACCTAAGCATACTAAAAGAAAGCGAGTGCGATAAATTAACCGGGTTATTCAACCGTCAAACCTTTGAAAAAAAAGTACAACGGTTTATTGACAAAAAAAGTAAGAAACAGCGTGAAGACCCTAGCAGGGCAAATAGACGAGATGTTGTTCAAAGTCGGAGCGCCTGGCTTGCGATAATTGATATTGACCATTTTAAACAAGTAAATGACAAGTTTGGTCATGTCTGCGGAGACGAAGTTTTATTAGCCTTTGCGCAACTGATGAAAAACCTCTTTCGAAAAGAAGACTTACTTTTTCGTTTTGGTGGCGAAGAGTTCATCTTAGTGATGGAAGCAGCCACACCACAAATGCTGCACAACAAATTAAACGAATTCAGAAGTACTGTTGCTAACCATCCATTTCCTTTTGTAGAAAATTTAACAGCAAGTATTGGCTTTACCTTGTTAGATCCCAACATGTTCATATCTTCAATTATTGATAAAGCTGATAAAGCGCTTTATTACGCCAAAGACAACGGTAGAAACTCTGTCTATTATTTTGAGGAGCTCATTGAACAGGAGTTATTAAAGGGCGATGAACCTGGCATAAACTCCCCTATAGAACTTTTTTAATGGATGAGTAATTTAAGCAACTTCATATCATAAAAAATAACCACACCGCGTTAATATCATTTTAAGGTTACTCTTAACTCTTCATATTTTGCTACCTTAACAAACAAGGCATTTTTTGCTATATTTCCCATCAAGTTACTTCTTTTATCAATGTTGATAAAGGGTTAAATAATACGCTCATAAATCACTAAAGAATACATCAGGTTTATAACATGACAACATTCAAACACTTCATTTTTATATTACTTAGCTTTACTAGTCTGTCTCTAAGTTTTACTTCGTTAAATGCCTTAGCGACCGATGTTGATAAAACGTACCAAGCCACAACAACCACCAATGCTAACGTTGACCTTGGCGAACTCGAATTTTCTCTCACACCGTTAACAAAAGCAGAGTTGAGTATAGAAGTTGATGCTTGGTTAGTTATTTTAAAAGCTAAGGCCACTATTGTCAGTGAAGCTGAAATTCTTGTTAGCAAAAAGCAAAGGAAGATTCGAGCGGCTCAAGAAATTTCAGAGATTAGTGCTGATAGCGCCATATTACTAAATCAAAGTAAAACCGACAAAGCGGCTGCTGAAGAGTTAAAAGAAGATTTAGCCGAAATAAAGTCACTCGCACAAAATTTACAACACAAAAAAGCAGATCAAGCGATAAACGAAGTAACCAAAACACCTGAATCTCTGGACCAACTTGCTAAAAAAGCAGATATTTATAGCGATAAACTCCAAGAAAGACGCGAGCATTTAATCAAGAACTTAACTCAATTACGTGCCGACAAAAACGATGCTTTAGAGCGCTTTCAGTTAGTACTTACAAACTGGGAAAGTAAAGGTGGTGACGGTGCAGAATTACACCTTTACGCTAATGCATTAACAGGCACCAACGTTGATTTAACCGATAGTGACGCAGCTTGGTTAACCATTAAAGGCTGGTTATTATCGCAAGATGGCGGTTTACGCTGGTTGGCCAATATAATTAAATTTTCTCTGGCGCTGGTACTTATCTACTTACTATCAAGAACTGCAGGTAAAATTACCGATGCTGCTCTTAATCGTAACCGGAACTTATCAACATTATTGAAGTTATTTATTAAAGTATCGGTTCGTCGAGTCATTCTGATTATTGGCTTTATCGTTTCACTGACGTTAATCGAAATAAATGTTGCCCCTCTTTTAGCCTTAATAGGTGCCGCAGGTTTAGTGGTTGGTTTAGCACTGCAAGGTACCTTAAGTAACTTTGCTAGCGGTATGCTCATACTCATTTATCGTCCCTTTGATGTTGGCGACATTATTGAAATTGATGGCGTAACCGGTACTGTTCATTCAATGACTCTACTTTCTACGTCAATTAAAACATTCGACAACCAACACTTGGTAGTTCCTAACAATAATATTTGGGGCACCACCATAGTGAATGTAACGGGCAGTAAAACACGCCGCGTTGACCTTGTTTTTGGTATCGGCTATGGCGATGATATGGCTAAAGCTGAACAAATTATGCTTGAAGTGGTAAGCAAGCACGAACTAGTGTTAGAGCAACCTGCTCCTACCATTAAAGTAAATGAATTAGCCGATTCATCAGTTAATTTCGTTTGTCGTCCATGGGTGAAAACAGAAAATTATCTTGATGTTTATTGGGATATTACCCGTCAAGTGAAAGAAGAGTTTGATAAACAAGGCGTTTCAATCCCGTTCCCGCAGCGCGATGTGCATGTTCATCAAAGCCCAGTGACGATAGAAAAATAGCTAATAGACAATTAGCTATTAAATAAAGCTTAATCCAGCCATATAAAAGCCCGCTGCAATAGCGGGCTATTTACTGAACTTGGAGCCACTAAATTAATTTTAGTGGCTTTTTTAATGCAGAATATTTATCAAACCCCCATTCCTGATGGATTTCAACTATAATTTTAAAAGCAAAAAGCTCCAATATCGTACGATTAGTTAAGTTTATTCAATTGGTTATACTAAAATGCACTCATTAAAACTATACTCTATAGTTAAGGGGAGCCTGATGAAAGATATACGCTGCATATTTATAGATACTGAAACGACAGGGTTATCGCCATTTTCAAAGGGCCATAGAGTCATAGAGTTGTCGTGTATTGAGTATATCGGTAACGTTAGAACAGGGAAGGTATTTAGTCATCTCCTCAACCCAGAAGGCAAAAAATCCACATTAAAAGCCTTTCAAGTACATAACATCCCAGATGAGTCGCTAAAAACTAAACCTACCTTTAAAGATATTAGCGATGAATTCATTCGTTTTATCAAAGGTGCGCATATCGTTGCCTTTGATGCAGTCTTTGATACTACCTTCTTGAATTCTGAGTTAAATCGCGCTGGTTATGCTTCTAGTGTTGCAGGTATTGGCAAAGATGTTTCATGTGCAATGGAAATGGCAAAGACCAAGTTTGGATTATCTCGTATAAGCTTAGATGCCGCATGTAAACGATACGAAATTGATTTATCGAGACGTACACATCATGGCGCGACGATTGACGCAGAGTTAGCTGCGGAGCTTTATTTCAAGCTTATAGATGACAAGGTTGCTCCACTTAAAAAAACACCGCAATCTAAGTCACACAAAGTCACGAAGGCTATATCCATCCCTAGAGCATACAAACACCCGGTAACAGGTAATTATGTTCAATTAAATTTTTGCAAAAATCCTGAATGTAATAATTTTGGTATACCGGCGAAAAACCCAAAAAAGAAGCCTGATGGTACACTTAATCGTGGATTAGGAAATGAATATAAATTAAGTCCTATCAAAGGTGTTAATGCATACACGCTTATATGTAAGTTATGCGGACACAGCACACAAATTATAAACAATAGGGCTTTTACAAACGAACAAATTCGAATTGAGGATATAGGAAAGCAAAAAGAACCATGCTGCCCCAACACAGGAAACCCGCATGATACATATGGTGTTCGCTATCAGAACGTAACAATTACTGATGAGTCTGGAACACGTATAGAGAGAGTTAAAAAACCAGCGTGTGAAAACTCGGGCAAAGGGATTTTTTCTAATCCAGGTAGGTATAAGCTTGATGGTAAAACAAGGAAATCTTCAACCTGGGTTTATGTTGATAAGAAACCAGGTAAACGAGGAAAGCCAGCCAATGAGCTTAGGTTTGAAGAAAAATCACCATCCCAAAGAGTGCTGTGTAAAAGATGCAACACACGTTTCAGTATAAAAATGGACTCTCAACAGCGTCATTATTTACGTGAGCATAATGAACCTATTTTTTTGAACCTAGTTAACAAAGGTATTGTTAATCGTGTAATAGAGCAATTTCACATTAACCCGAAAACGCTGTATGACAAAATTAACTTCTTCTACGAACAATGTTTAGCGTTTGATTTATTTCACAATGGTGGTTTACAGGAAGCATTAAAAGGGAAGGAATTGAACCTAAGCACTGATAGACAGCATTATTTGAGTAACTGGGGGGATACCAATATCCCTATGCCTACACGTATTGTTAATACATCAACGGCAGACAATGCATCTGGTTATGTCTTTGCTGCAACCGTTAATTTTGATTTTACGAGCGATGCAGAGCATATAAAGCGTGAACATAAAGAAAAAAAGGAATTTGAGAAAGCCAGTTATTATCGCCGTTACGCTCAATACATACTGGATAATGAAGAATTACAAGAAAGTAGTGAGCTTAATCAAGAAGACATTCCCCTGCAAACGCCAGCTAAAGGGTTATTAGTCCATCAGACATACAGTATGCTGGCACATTTCAACCAACTCAAAAACACCTTAGCGCCATGTGAACATGTTAATTTATTCGCGGATAACGATGCAGGCTTTAAATTGAGTATAGGGGCTATATTCAATGACTGGGTTGAGAGTAGCAAGCTTAGTGCATTTCAAGTTATTACCGAACGAAGTGGTGGAAATAAGTTGCTCGATAAACAAAGTGGAGAGCAATTAAAAAAACGTTTTGAACTACTTAAAGAAGAAAACCCTGAAAGCTCTCAAAACCGCATTATGCGCCTTCTTTGGCAAGAGCAGGTAAATTCACGCGTCACTATGCCTGGCACTCGTTCAGAATGGATTGTAAGCCCAAATCCACGGTCACGTTTTGATGCGTTGTTACCGCTCACGCCCATCAGTGATGAGTACTTAGAATCATTAATCAATAAGATAGAAATGGCATCATTGAATGGTGTAGATAATTGGTTTCAAATATTGCGTCGCCACATCAATATGCTTGAGCGACCAGTAACCAGTGGAACCAATTCCAAACGCTGGAATGCATATGCTGGTTACAACCCTGAATGGATGGTAAAGCTATTAGAAATTAAAAGAGTGTATTTTAATTATTGTATGACGAATAAAAAAAGCATTACTGCTAATTCAAGTGAGGACAAAGCAATCACAACACCAGCAATGAGGCTAAGCCTTGTTGATAAAACTTATTTTGCTAACGATATCTTGAGTTTTAACCTGTTCCACAACCTCCTTTATTCTAGGTAGCTTTAAATCTGCTTAAAATCAATTGATGAAAATAATAGAAATGCCAGAGCCAAAAATTTTTATTAGTTTTAACTTCGACCACAATGAAACGAAAAAACACTATTCGTCGAACAGTCAAAAAAGTACGCATTGTTGACGTCAAAGAGGCAAGCAAGGGCTAACTAAAGCATTGACAATATGTAGCCCTCTTCATCCAAATTGGATTTAAAATACCTCTAGCTATATGATAAATACAGTTTATTTTTGTCTTTTTGCTTAGCTATTGCGCATAATTTCTTTGAATTTTTTTGCTTGGTGGCATCAAGCTCGTCATGATCAACATATGTCTTTGTCATTTACCCAATTAATTACATTTGCTAGCTAATTTCACATACACCTTCGCAAAATCCTCACCCATTCGCACAAAGCCTTCACTTAAATAGTGCCAAACATCTTTTTCGCTGTATGGATAGGTGTCGGATTGGGTCATATAACCGGCACAAATATCTTGTTCAACAAACTGCTGCTGGGCCAAATGGATTCGTTTGATGTAAGGCATAATGTCATCTTCTCCTAACTCGGAGTCGGTGATCTTTCCAAGAATGACTGGAATATCATCTTTTCTAAGTGCAGCTCTAAGCAGTCCCATTAGGCGAGTTAGATTATTAAAATAGGCGTTGGCTGAAGCTTCGCTCGTGTGGGCGTCGGCCTCACCTTGCATCCAGATAATGCCTGCTGGCATAAGAGTGTCGATTTCACCATCACCGTCGATGTCTGACGTTGAAAATGCATTTTTGATGGTGTTAAGGGCGAAATCATATTGGTTGTTACCATCTCCTTCTCGAAACTCAGGTGACCAATTTCCATAACCACTTTTTAGATGCAGCCCGGTTCCGCCTACTGCATATTTTATCAAGGCGATTTTTTTATTAGGAAACTGTTTAGACAGCGTTGCAGCAAAGCTGAGCTCTGCGCCAAATCGATTAGAATAGTGATTAGTTTTGCCATCCACCTTAAAACCTGCACCGTGACCAGGCTTTAATTTGGACCAATGGCCTAAGCCGCCGCCAGATTTATTGTCAAATACGCCATTACCATGGAATATCATCACATCCTGTTCTCCTTTTAATGCATCTGGAAGCTCATTTTCATAGCCATAGCCATAGCCATCCATATTGGATTGCCCCCCCAAGAAGAATGTTAGGTATTCAGTAGTTGAACCAATGTTTGTAAAGGAAAGTAGTAGTAAACCAATAACTAATTTTGTCTTCATATTGATAGCTCCGTTTTTCTAATTAATGTGTTAATGACAACTCAACAAAGTCGAGAATATTAGCTCGTTACTCTTCCCTGAAGTAGATTAAATAAACGAGTTTATTTGAAGATATTCACCTCCCTATATGAATTGTATTGGCATTATCACCGTCTTCTATTTTCCATTTTAGTAAGATCATCGACTAGCATTGATTGAGTTAACTCGTCAGAGTCCTGATATTGATTACGCAATTCCATTAAACGCGACTGCATTTGTTGCTTCACCTTCGTATAAGCAGGCTCACTAAAAACATTATTCATTTCTTGTGGATCTTGCTGTAAATCATACAACTCCCATTCATCTATATCATAATAAAAGTGTATTAGCTTATATCGCTCTGTGCGAACGCCATAATGACGCTTTACCATATGAATACTTGGGTATTCGTAATAGTGGTAATACAAAGCATCTCGCCACTGTACCTTTTGTTGGCTAAGTAGTGGAACTAAGCTTTTTCCTTGCATTTCTTTTGGTATATCTACGCCCGCTATTGCTAACATCGTTGGGGCATAATCAATATTTTGAACAAGATTTTTATTGTTCGAGCCGGGTACAATATGATTAGGCCAGCGTATTATTAATGGTGTTCTAAAGGATTCTTCGTACATTAACCGCTTATCAAACCAACCATGCTCACCTAAATAAAAACCTTGATCGGAAGTATATATAACAAGGGTGTTTTCAGCTAAGCCAGATTCATCTAAGTAATTGAGCAGTTCACCAATATTGCGATCTACACTGTCGATAGTAGCAATATAGTCTTGCAGGTAACGCTGATACTTCCATTGGGTTAGTGCTTTACCTTGTGGTTTCTTATCGGCAAAGTCAGCATTGATTGGCCAATATACTTTGTCCCACGCGAGTTGCTGCTCTTTCGATAATCGATTATAGCGCTCTAGATAAGCTTCTTCATACCAATCCATAAATTCACTGTACCCGGCCTTGTTCAACACGTCGGGATGAATTTTATTATCTGCACTTAATGCCATATGATCACCGATGCGCATTTCAGCTTCTTTTGCTGCTCGGCCGCGGTTTTGATAATCATCAAATAGACTTTCAGGCTCTGGGTAGTGTTTAGTTGATAAAGCACTCAGCTCTTCTTGGTCAGGCCACCACTGACGATGCGGGGCTTTATGTTGATACATCAACATAAAGGGCTTTGATTTATCACGCTTGTTTTTTAAGTAATCTATACTACGTTTGGTTATAACATCAGTAACATAACCTTCTTCTTTTATTTTACCTTCAGCGGTTAAAAACTCGGGGTCATAATAATGGCCTTGATCAGGAAGCACCTGCCAAAAGTCAAAACCGGTCGGAGCCGATTTAAGATGCCATTTACCGATAACGGCGGTTTGATAGCCATTTTCCTGTAGTAGTTTAGGGTATGTCACTTGTTTGTTGTCAAAAACATCAATATTGTCTGTAACAGAGTTTAAGTGACTTAGCTTACCTGTCAGTGTTACTGCTCTGCTAGGGGAGCAGATAGAGTTGCTGACATACGAGCGATCAAAGCGCATACCTTCATTGGCAATTCTATCAATATTGGGCGTTTTATTAATGGTTGAGCCATAAGCGCCAATAGCTTGAAAGGCATGATCATCCGTCATAATAAATAGAATATTGGGTTTATTTTTAACTGCTGAGGAACTGTCTGCGTGCTCAGTGTTACTTACTGTTGCAGGCCTTTGTTGATGTTGAATGGTTGAGTCACTACAAGCAGATAACAGACTGCCAACAACGCAAAATACCAATAACAATTTTTGCTTAATATGTATATTTTTCATGATGTTTTATTATTAGTTTAATTCAAAAATATGGGTGGTTTTGGCTATTAGTGGTAGCGCTTTACCTAAAGAATGCTTTTTACCGGTTAATACCTCAGTAGCCATACTCTTATCATCTAGCATTTCATTAAAACGGGTTAAGTCAAGGTGGTATGCTTGCTGGTTTTTATTCATTACTATCATTACCTTCTCTTTGTCGTTGTACCTGAAAAATACATAAACGCCATCTTCTGCGGTAAACTGCATTAACTTGCCATCATGTATTACCGTTTTATCTTTACGCCAATTAAGTAGGGTTCTAAGCTGTTCTTGTGCCGACTTTTGCTCACGGGTTAACCCTTTTCCTGTAAAGGCATTAACTTGATCTCCTGACCAACCACCAGGAAAGTCTGCTCTAATTTCACCATGATCTCGTTTCACTTTGTCGTTGTGCATCAATACTTCTGTACCGTAATAAATCTGGGGCACACCGCGCATGGTGAGAATGTAATTAATCCCCATATGAAATAAATCAATGTCTTGATCTACTTGTGTAAAGAAACGGTTCATATCGTGGTTATCAGGAAAAGTAACTAACTCAGTTGGATCTGCATATAAGAAATCTTTTGCTAACATCTCATAGGTTTTGATTAAGCCGCTATTATAGGTTTTTTCTTCAGTAGCTAAGCCTTCAACTAGGGCATGTTGAATAGGAAAATCCATTAATGAGCGTAAACATGAAGTATAGCCATCATGATTTACTTTATCTGCTTGCCAGTATGAGACTATGGCTGGATCGGTTACCCATTCTTCGCCAACAATATTGAAATCTGGATATTCTTGCATGATCTCACAAGTCCAACGGTTCATGAAATCCTTGTCTGGGTAAGGGTAAGTATCCATACGAATACCAGCTAGCCCAGAGTATTCAATCCACCAAATACTATTTTGGATTAAGTAGTCAGCCAGCAGGGCGTTTCGTTGATTTAAATCGGGCATGGTCGCAACAAACCAACCGTCAGAGAATTGTTTTTTATCGTATTCAGATGCATACAAATCTTGAATGGTATTCCGTCGGTGAGAAGTACGACTGTACTCACCTGCAAAGTTAACCCAGTCGGCTGTTGGCGCGTCTTTAACAAACCAATGTTCAGTGCCAACATGGTTTAAGATCATATCCATGATCACTTTGATATCACGTTTACCGGCTGCCGTGATAAAGGCTTTGTATTCTTCATTGCTACCAAAACGACTATCTACTTTGTATAAATCAGTTGCCGCATAGCCATGATAGGAATATTTAGCCATATTGTTTTCTAAAACAGGGTTTAGCCAAATAGAGGTAAATCCCATCTCATCAATATAATCAAGTTGTTGGTGAATACCCGCAATGTCTCCGCCATGACGACCTGATTTATCTGCTCGGTTAGCTTGTTCAAGCATATTGTTCATATTATCGTTTTCAGGAGCACCGTTGGCAAAACGATCAGGGGTGATCAAATACATCACATCTGAGCTATTAAAACCTTCACGGTTTGATGAATTTTCTGTTCGAGCCAATAACGGATAATTGATACTCTGCACTTTCTTATCTTGGTTGTAAAAATCAATAACCATATCGCCCACTGAGGTATCGTCGCCAACAGTGAGGTATAAAAATAAGTAGTTAGGGTTTTCAACGGTAACTGTTTTGTTAATCGTTACCCCTAGGTGATTAATTTTAGGGCGTAAATGAGTAATATTATCGCCATATAGAAGAATTTGTAATGATTGATTCTCCATGCCCAGCCACCAATTTTCTGGTTCAACTTTTGAAATAGCTTGGTTTTGGCCATTGGCCGTCACTGAAAATATACAAAGTAAAAATATTAGGTAATAACGCATTCTAGTTTCCATAAAAATATTTTAAAGATAGATAATAGTCTAGACCAAGAGTGATAACCGCCTTACAATTACCAATACTGAGCCTAAATTGTCATTAAAATTAAGTTATGAATAAAAAACGTGTGAATTTAAAACCATTTAAAGAACAGTATTTACTTGATGAAAAAGATAAGTCAGTCAATTGCTATACGATGGTGCAAACTCATTTAGAGCCCTACTTTCATTTTCATGATGAATTTGAAATGACCTATGTTATTCATGGAAGAGGGACACAGTTTGTTGGTGATTATATTGGTGGTTTTGAGGCGGGAGAGTTGTTGTTAACAGGTGCTCGAATTCCACATGATAGGATTTCAGATAAAAGTGACACCCTCAAGAAAAAAGTCGTGGTAATCCACTTTTCGCAGTATTTAATTCAAGGAATTCCAGAGCTGAAGTCTTTAAGTAAGTTACTAGCGTTAAGTAAATATGGTTTACTTTTTGAAAATAAATATTTACCAAATAAAGTTAAAGCGTTGCTACTCGAGATAAGTCATGTATCAATTTTGCAGCAATATTTAAAAGTATTAGAAATACTGGAGCATTTATCACAGTTACCGGTAAATCAATATCGTGAACTGTCATCAATAAGTTTCGATAGTAAAGTATTTATTGATAGTCACCAACACCGACTCGGTGTTGTATCAGCTTATATCGTTGAAAATTTAACACAAAAATTATCACAGAAAGAAGTCGCAGATAAACTTAGCCTAACCTCAAGTTCTTTTTGTCGTTGGTTTAAACACGCTACAGGGAATACATTTGGTAACTATGTCAATAAAGTGCGTATTGAAGAGGCATGTAGACAGTTACTTTATAACCAAAAGACGGTATTGGTCATCGCGGGTGAGTGCGGTTTTGAAACATTAAGTAATTTCAATAAGCAATTTCTAAAAGAAAAACAGTGTACACCAAGGCAATATCGTAAAGAGAAGCAACAAGGTTCTACAAAAGCCATTCACATAAATTGAATGGCTTTTGTAGGTAGTTAATATTAAGTGTTAAGCGGGTACTTCTTCATTATTTACTTTCGATTGTTCTTGAACGGAGTCTTTAACAAAAAATACTGACAAAGCCGCTAATATCATTGAAGCCCCAGCCATCATCATAATGTAAATTGCTTGATTATCAAAAATTGCGGTTAATATCCAACCCGCAAAAATGCCTGAAACAATTTGAGGAGCAGCAATGGTAAAGTTGAATATACCCATGTAAACACCGGTCTGTTTAGCCGGTATCGAATCAGCTAAAATAGCGTAAGGCATTGCTAAAATAGCAGCCCAAGCCATACCAATAGCCGCCATGGGTAAAATTAATGATATAGCACCTTGGGGTACTTCAAGTTGGGTAATACCTAAATTAACGATAGTTAATTCAGGGTTTTGCATCAGCATCATGCTTAAATAACCAATACCACCAGCGAGAAGTGAAATTGCGTAAGTGAGTTTACGACCAATTTTATTAGCTACTTTTGCCATAAATACTGACGAAATAGCAGCAAAGAACATATAAGCGGCGAAAATAATACCCACCCAGTCACCGGCAGTACCTTTTGCTTGAGCAATATGCTCTGGAATAGCAACCACTGAGTCAGCATACAAATCTTGTTGCAAGGAACCTGATATGAGCAAGGCTATTTAACGAATCAGAACTTCAGACCGCTATATTTAGCAACGACTGAGCATCTTGTTAGAATAAGTGGGGTAGTCATTTAATCAAATGATATGTTTGCTTGGTTTTGTTCTAGCAAAGTATATATAAAGCTTAGCTTATTGGATTTAATTTCCTGTTGGGCAAGTGCAAAATATAATTTTGCTTCTGCTGGTTTTCCGAGCCTGTGAAGAACTCTGGCTAAGTGAATTCGGCTAGAATTGATACCGATAGGAGAATCAATTATTTCGTAATACGACAACGCTTTAATATAAGTACTATAAGCTTTATTTAGTTTTCCACTTAGTTCAAAAGTCTCAGCATGGTGCGACAAAATGTCACCCTTTAGCGACCAATCTGAATGTGTTTTCAATATTTTCAGAGCGTTTGTATAAAGTGACGTCGCTTCCTGCCATTTTTCTTGCTTGGCACTTGATTGTCCTTGAATAAACTTAATATAAGCCGTTAGTCTGACGTCATTGGTTGGTAGCGAGTCAGCAAAATCTATCACCGCATTGGCGTCGTCAATTCTTCCCTGCCATAAATACAGGCGGCTTAAATACAATCTTGCGATTATAGATTCAGCATCAAGGGTCAGGTAGCTTTCAAAGAAACTGACAGAGGATTTCCAGTCAGACTCATAACTCACAATTGCTTGAGCAAATAATGCTTCATTAAACTCTTTTGCTGGGCTTGCTCTGCCATACGAAATGGGCTGAGAGGTAAACTCTGAAATTATTTCAGATAGATTTACTAATGCTCCATCTATGGAAGTATCAAATATGGAGCCTTGTTTTACGTCATTGTTAACATGAAACTTATAAACTAAATTGTAGTTATTGATTCCTCCATAGACATCAGTTTCAACAATGAGTGTGGCACCAGACACCTTAAAGATTTTATTTATATCTTCATCGGTATAATTCATACCAAGGCCAGCTTGGTGCATTAAGGTAGGTATTTCATCACTTTGATATATATATACCGCGTTGTTGCTTTTTAGTGATGCGATTACTTTTGCCATACCACTCATCCCTTGCCAATTATCCTTTGCATAATTCACATGATTTTTGACAGGTAAAACGACGATCTGGTGCTGGTAATTAGGAAAGCGCTGGGGAAAGTTTACGTATAGAAAGAGAACTAAAATGAAGGTGATAAAAGCTGCGTACAAGCTAGCTTTATAACCGATAAAATTATTTAGTCTGATTGGCGCTTTATTAGAGTGTAAAGGGATCAGAGCCTCGGTAAATTCATATCCTCGCCTTGGGTAGTTGAGAATAACTTTCGGCTCTGAGAACAGCTTTCTTATTTCGGTAATAGACTGAAAAACCACTCCCTCGTCAACTTTCACATCGGACCAAAGCTGCTCTAGTAATTCTTCTTTGCTAATTATTTCGCCTTTTCTATTTGCTAAATATAGCAATAATTCTAACGTCTTAGGACGGATGGGATTTGAATTATGGGGATCAGAGATAGTTCTAGCGGTCGTATCAAGTACTAATTCACCTATTTTATATTTCATAGAACCAAATAGCTGCTAATGCCCCAGTAGATTAACCTCTAATTTTATTCCACTTTGTGTGGCGTATATTAGAACGAATACTAATTTTAACTGGTTGAGTGACTAAATTGACAGGAATTATTTAGATATTTTCAGAAACTAAGGCTTTATTAGCTCTAACAAGCCAACTCAATTTATACACTTGGTGGCAAGTAGAAGTCTGACTCTACACATGGTGCTAAATAAAAAATTTTCTTACCCTAACTCGCTTTTGTCCAAATAAGTCAGAACGACCGCTATGGGCTCGATAGTTGATACTCAGACAGGCAAACTAGAATAGCCATCAATGTCCGCTCTAGGTTACACAGTGATCATATCAAGACACCTCTACGACCCTTTTAAAAAAGCGATGAGAGCTATTTCTATATCAATAAAGATGTAGCTAATACCTTTAATCATTCACTCCCACCTATGATTGAACTGTAAATTTGCAATGGCGAATTCAATGTAAGTAATTGAATACAGTGAACTAATCGTACGTTCAGTGTACTTTCCATGCTTTCACTCCCGGATAAAAGCACGTTATAAACAATGATTTATTTGATTGCTGCCATTAAAAAGCCACTAAAATTAATTTAGAGGCTCCAAGTTCAGTAAATAGCCCGCTGCAATAGCGGGCTTTTATATCGATACATATTAGGGCGAGACAAACAGTTTTTTCTCACATTCACTATTATAAAAGAAACCAATTTTATTGCTATAAAACGAGCTTTCCGAAAACTGTAACCTACCCTTTTCATCGTCACTGAAACTAGTTTCTGATAATGCTAAATTATCACCAAAAGCGTAATAAACCCTACCTTTTAAAACCAATTGCAGCCCTTGCTCTATTGACTCTACATAAACCAGTTGAATACCTGCATCAATGAAACGTTGATGCAGGTATTCAACTTTATTTGCACGTAATAAAGCAGTCATTTTTCCGCTTAACTCTTCAAGTTTTGACCAATGAAAGTGGTCTTCTTGCTTCAATCGATAAAAGCCAATATTAACAATATCATCTTATGAAGGCACAAACTGAGACAGTTTATTATCACTACTTGGTGGATAAAAAGACAAACACCAATGACCATCTTTAATAATCCTATTGGCCCGTGCTGGTGGTAAAAACATTGGCGTAAGTGACACTCGAAAATGAGATTGTGCGTACTGAGTTAGTAATGAAAAACTTGAGCCATAATCCGCGGCGTCTGGACTTGTATAAGGGGGATAATTTACTGCGATAACATCAATATAGGGACGTTCATAAGCATAGGAACTAGATAACCATAACAAACTGAGTAATAAGGGAGAGTATACTTTTCATAATCCATTATAAAATGATAAGCGATGAGGTAATTTAACACACACTATCAGCAATAACTATTCCAAAGCAAAGCGCGCCTAAGTGGGTAGATGTTTTACCAAGCAGGCATAATGACTTAGTTAGTAACAATGAAATTATCAGAAAGTAATAAAAATTATCACCCCGCTCTTATGTTCCCTTTTACCCTTGAGTTCAATCGATGGACGCAACACACAGGTTAAATTTCTCTGCTGACGTTTCACTAATGCGTATTTATAACTTTTACCTGAAATCTATTCGCTAATCGTAGATTTTTCACCAATAATCAAACTAAGACTTAATAGCTCGTTTATAGGTTACTCGATGAGATTCTTTACTCTTTTTTTTATGTTTATTGGTTTTACTAATGCAGAGGAATATCACTTTGTCTCTATCAATGAATTAATTGAACAAGAAATAGGACGAATCGTATTACCTCAAGTGTATGAAAGCTTGGACATAGATATCACAATTACACCTTTGCCAGGAAAAAGAGCACAATATGAAGCAACATCAGGTAGGAGCGATGGTGAAATTATGCGGATCTTCACTTATGGCTTAGAAAATCCAACAACCCATCGTGTTCCTACACCTTATTATTACTTGGAAACGATGGCGTTCATCAAAAAAGGAAGTGGCGTTAAGATAATAAATGAAAGCGATCTTAGTAAGTATGCTATAGCTAAAGTAAGGGGGGTAAAGCATACCAATAATATTACCGATGGCCTTACCAATATTTCTAATTTGAACACCACAAAACAAGTGATGAGGTTTGTTGAAAAAGGAAGAGCCGACGTAGCACTGACCAATACTGTTGATGGGCTTATGGCGCTAAAAGAACTAGGAATTAACAATATTATTCCTATCGAAAAACCCTTAGCTGTATTAGATTTATTTCACTATATACATGAAGATCATAAGGATTTAATTCCACGTATAGATGCCAAGATTAAAGAGATGAAGGCGAGTGGTGAGCTTACAAGAATGATTAAAGAAGCAGAGAATGCGGTAATTGAAAAAAACTTTATCATTGAAAAGTTAACCGTAATTAAAAATTAAAAAAACTAGTTTTAAATTCATCTCATAGGTAAAAGTCGAATCAAACTATCTACCCGCTTGATGTTCGGTTTTAGCGAATCAGTTGTCGTTAAGAACCATCACTAGGGCATGTCAACTAAGCGCACCAGGTGATCATTAGCCAATCAAGTTAACAGAAGCAGCTTTATGCTCTGGTGCCAAGTAAGCGTATCTTAAAGTCATGTTCAAATCACTGTGAGCTAATAATGTTAAATTTCATCAATATTTGATCCAGTAGTTGCACCCCAAAACTGCTCCACTAATATGGATTGTAACTTATAAAACCTAGCTAAAATATTAAATTGGTTGGAGCAAATCTCACTGAAATTAATTGGTTTCAGAGGATTACTTTTGGATGCAAATTAACAATGGGTATTATGTGGCTTGATATTGTACTAATCATGATGAACTTAAAAATTATTATTGAATGTTTTTTCTTAATCACCGTAAGTAAAGCATAAATTTTAAAAATGTCTATACTCAAATAAACTCATGTTTTATAAAGAAAATCAATGTATTTACTCTTATTGAAATCTAACATGTTCATTTGTTTATATATATTCATACTCCCTGTATTGATGACAGCTAGTTTAGTTTATGCTGATCAAACAATGTCAAAGCATAATTTTAGTTTTCATGGTTATACTCGAATAAATTTGTCAATGAGCGAAAATGGTAGCACACCTGCACATTTCTATGTGCCTGGAGCTGGGGCTAAATATAGATTAGGTAATGAGTCTGATCTGTTAGTTCGTTTACGGCTAAATTACGTTAATGGTAATGAACACGGCACAGAGCCATATATAAAAGCAGTTGTTGCTGCTCATGGTTATCAACTCAATGGCAATACTTCCGATTTTAACTTACATAAAATACCTAAAGCCTATATTGAGTTTGGCAATTACTTGGGTAAAGATATTAATGTTTGGTTAGGGCGTCGTTGGTATGAACGTAAAGGCTCTTACATTAATGATTACTGGTGGTTGAACTCAGGCCAATGGGCACAAGCAGGTATAGGGGTGGAAGGTGTTCGGCTAGCGGGAGGTGAATTTAAAGCGTCAATCTTTAGCTTTGAAGATACTAATATCACAAATATAAATAGCGAAAACTCTGATAATACTGTGATGGGTACATTAAATTCCAACACTTTAGATTTTCGTCTGGTTGATATTGATTTAAACCAAAATACAAAAATAAATTTTTGGGCACTTTATGCCTTAAGATATGAAAATAAGGATATTGACTATGAATATAAAAATGGCTTTGGTTTAGGTATGTGGTTTGATAGTCAAGAAATCTTGGGAGGTAAAAACACATTAGCATTGACTTACCGAACGGGGGCCGCAATGCATAAAAGAACAACCAATGCTATTCCTGTCAATGAAACGATGGGATATAACCTCGATAATTCAAGTATTTGGGAAGTGAACAATACTTGGACATGGGACAACAAAGATTCACACGCATTACAATGGGTTATGCTTGCCCGCTCAGAAAATTTTGGCAAGGACGGTAGTAGCGGCGACACTATTGATTGGTATAGTACAGGCATTAGACCTATCTATTATTTAACTCAGTATTTAAATATTGCGACTGAATTAGGTATTGATTACGTTGATAATGAAATTATTGGCGCATCTGGAAGTTTGACCAAACTTTCTCTCGCACTGCAATTAAGCCCAACTAAAGGTTTTATGTCGCGCCCAGTAATGCGCTTATACATAACTTATGCTAAATGGAGCGATGCTTGGATAGGATATATTGGTAACCAACCTGATGGTGCTCCTTATGGTGATAGCAACCATGGTTGGGTTCTCGGAGCGCAACTTGAGCATATTTGGTAGATAATACCATTTGGATTAATTTAGTGATCAAAATCTAATGAGAATAATTTTTCAAGTTCAAGACCTGTGGTTGATGAAAATCACTTAAAACCGTCATTATTTCACGGGGTGCCGCGTTTGGCTTGACGTCTATTTATCAAACCATCCTCAATAAGTATTTGCTTCCATTTATGGATAAATACTTTATAAAAATCACATGTATTAATGTATGTTGTTAATAGAAAAATAAATATACAAATTAAATTATGACCGTAGTATAACTCTGCACCCATTATAAAATCTGTGGATCGTCACAAATAATGAGAAATGCGTCACACGATGAGAAAATTTAACATTTAACTTACACCTGAGATTATTTTTGTAACTCGTCAATGATCCAATAAGGTCAGCAAAGATACGATATCGGACGTTCCACACAGGTGAGTATATGGTATTTTTGATGATAGATTTTTGCCAGTAAGTATTTAAGTCAGAGTGTGAGTGTGAACAAAATCACCAGTCACGAAGTTAAATTGGCATGACTTCAAAGTGCAACATTGCGGACTAAATAAAATATTTTATAGAGATACTTTTTCTAATGGTTAGCGTTTCTGTTAAGGGGACTTAACGTAACTGATGAATGCTGCCCAATAACATGAGTATAAGTTTGCGTAGTCTTCAAATCCGCATGACCCAGTAATTTTTGTACGGTTCTAATATCAGCACCATTTAATAAAAGTTGTGTCGCAAAACTATGGAGAACAGAATACGCCGCAACATACTTACGAATTTTAGTTTTTTTGACCGAAGACCAAAAGACTTTCGATAAACTCTACCAATGAGATGATGAAGGCAATAATAAGCAATCAATAGAAGTATTTAGAAACTACATCTTCAGCTCAGTTACCAGAGACCTAATTGGTAAAAGTCGACAAAGTATATGCACTTTTGAATGTTCCTAAATCCGACTGTCTTTTATTTAAAATTGAGTATTCGTTACCTTTCATTGATCACTTTCCCCTATGATATTTTGCCATAAATCCCATTTGATATTACAAATATATATCTGCATGGATAGACAGTTGTCTGGTAATGAATCATAAATAAGCCACCTGACACTTTACTTTTAGGTGTTACATTGTTACCTTGGTAGCATCGTAACATCACAGGAAGAATGTATGAACTCAGTTAATAGTAATAAAGAAAAACAGATCAAATTAGAAAGGATTCAAACTGGTCTTCGAATGGAAAAAAGATTAATTAAGGTCTTAAAGGCCGTCGCGGAATTTCATGACCTCAGTCTTGGAGAGTTACTCGAAAGTATCGTGTTACACGCTTTTGACGGTGCACCTGCGTTTGATGAGAAAACACTAATGCACATTACTCAGCTCAAAGAAATTTATGGCTTGAACTACGAACGTCATGATTCCGGCTTATTTCAAAATACCAATGGTTCAGAGTAATTTTCTGTAGATAATAAGAGGTCTGTATGGACATCAACACCTGGCTGCTATTTTGTGGCACTGAATTTTTATTATGTATTTCTCCGGGACCTGCCGTGTACTACGTTGTATCGCATGGAATAAGCTCTGGTTATAAGGCAAGCTTAGCAGCCAATATTGGTATTGTTACAGGTAGTGCCATCTATTTTGGCATTTCTGCAACAGGAATTGGCACGCTATTATCCTCATCTTATCTATTTTTTAATATAGTCAAATGGATTGGTGCTGCTTACCTTATTTGGTTAGGTATTAACCTGTTACTAGCAAAACATCACCACGACTCATTTCAAGAAACAGCTAGCTTTAGCTTCGGAAAAGTTTTTAAAGGTGGTTTACTGATTGAGCTATCAAACCCTAAAAGTCTTATTTTCTTTGTAGCAATTTTGCCTCAATTTATTGACGTAACTAAACCATTTACTTCTCAATTATTGATTTTAGGTATCACAAGCATATTTATCGAATGGTTATCATTGACCTTCTATGGTCGCATCAGTGAGCAAGTCAACCAACGAGTTAATAACAACACTACGATCCAAGCTATTAATAAAGCCAGTGGGGCAATGCTCGTTTCTATTGGTGTAAGTCTGGCATTCATTAAACAAACGGAAGGCAATGTATGAGTTCAATAGTTTTAGAAACGCAGCGGTTGAGATTACGCCAATGGACAGTAAATGATTTTGAAAACTATGCATTGTTTTACATTGATGATGTGAACGCTAAATATGTTGGCGGAAAAAAAGATAGTGATGGAGCGTGGCGGAATTTAGCAATGCTGATCGGGCATTGGCAGCTCAACAATTTTGGCTACTTTGCGGTTGAAGAAAAGCATAATAATGCATTTGTTGGCTGCGTTGGGCTTTGGAAATCACCAGGTTGGCCAGAGCTAGAACTGGGATATTGGCTAGTCAATAACGCTCAAGGCAAAGGTTATGCAAAAGAGGCTGCAACCCGTTGCATCACTTATGCGAAAGAGGTTTTAAAAGCGCCAAGTTTGGTGAGTTATATTGCACCAGAAAACCAAGCATCAAGAAATCTTGCTGCCAATTTAGGCGCGACTTACCACAGTACAATCGAATTACTTTGTCATGGTAAACACTGCGTTTATCGTCACTTTTAACGATTAAAGTGCATACGGCACGCGGCTTATGGCGATGAAATAATTATAGGAATGTTCAAATGAATCAACTAGCTCAACTTTATCCTGCACATCTCACAGAATTGCAACAACGTAGTCAAAGCATTTTATCGCGGGAAAATCTCGACGGGATGGTTATTCATTCCGGCCAAGAAATAAAAATATTTCTTGATGACGATTATTACCCTTTTAAAGTCAATCCCCATTTTAAACATTGGTTACCATTAGTAGATATGCCAAATTGTTGGTTGATCGTAAATGGCGAAGACAAGCCGACACTTATTTATTATCAACCAGTCGATTTTTGGCATAATGTTGTGCCACTTAGTGCTAATTATTGGAATGAATTTTTTGACATTAAGATTCTAACTAATAGCAGCGACGTTGCTAAGTTGTTACCACAGGATAAACAAGGTTACGCCTATGTTGGAGCACATATTGAAGAGGCGAAAGCTTTAGGCTTTGAAAATATAAAACCACAGCCATTATTAGATTATCTGCATTATCATCGGGCATACAAAACGCCCTATGAACATGAATGTATGCGCCGTTCAAATAGCTTAGCGGTTAAAGGACATCAGGCGGCCCGAGTTGCATTTTTAAGTGGTGCCTCTGAGTATGAGATACAACAAGTATATTTGAACGCGACGCAACATACCGCTAACGAAACACCTTATGGCAATATAGTTGCGTTGAACAAAAATTCCTCTATTTTACATTACAGCGCGTTAAATCGAGGTCTGCCACAAGCTCATCGCTCATTTTTAATTGATGCAGGCGCTAGCTTCCATGGTTATGCTTCTGATATCACTCGGACCTATTCATTTAAACGGGATAAATTTTCTGAGTTAATTGCACGCATGGATCAACTTATGATGACCGCCGTTAATGGTCTGCGACCTGGCAAGAGTTATGTCGATTTACATACTGCCACCTATCGAGATATTAGTAAGGTATTGCAAGAGTTCGATTTTTTAACCGTTGATGCCGATATTGCCGTTGAGGCGGGAGTGGTGAGTACATTTTTCCCTCATGGATTAGGTCACCACTTGGGTTTGCAAACTCACGATGTTGGTGGTTTTCTTGCGGATGACCGTGGCAGCCATGTTAATGCGCCACCGCAGCATGCGTTTTTAAGGGCGTCTCGTGTGATAGAGGCCAATCAGGTATTTACCATCGAACCCGGTCTGTATTTCATCGACTCATTATTGGCTAGTTTAAAGGCATCAACCAATGCCGATATGATCAATTGGGCTAACGTAGATGCCATGCGCCCATTTGGCGGCATTCGTATTGAAGATAACATCATAGTTCATCAATCTCACAACGAAAATATGACTCGTGAGCAGAATTTAAATTAGATTTTATTGAATATACTAACCAGATAGGAGGCGAACCTAATGTCGAAATCAGTTCCAATTACAATTGATAATGAATTTTATCGAGTAAAATTCCTTAAAGATAGAACTTCTGCTACTACAGATGAAAAAGCGAAAGATGCTTTTGCATTATTATCTGAATATAGAGATGGAGGAATATATATTGCCCATTATTCTGGGTTCAGTGAATGGGAGAGGCACCCTCAAGGTGATGAGTTCGTTCAAGTTCTTGGTGGTACAACTACCTTGATTCTTTTAATCAACAATAAAGAGCAGAATAACGAATTATCAAATGGACAAATGTTGGTTATTCCACAAGGTGTTTGGCATCGTTTTGAGTCAGCTAATGGCGTTAAAGTAATGACTATAACTCCACAACCAACAGAGCATAGTATCGAGCGTCCAAAAGGTAAATAACAAACCAAGTAAGTCGGAACTGTTAACCGTTTGCTCTCTTCCGTTTAGCGTCACATTTTAGCAAACTATTATCAGCCTATTCTTGGGGCGTTAGCGATACAAAATCTAATCAAAATCAACGTTACAGGTTAAATGCTAATGTCAACAATGTGGCTCATCAAGCAAATATATGAGTTGTAAAAATGGAAGTTTGTCAGACAGAGAGATTGAAAATTAGGCACTTAAGTGAAGGTGATTCTGAATTTATTCTAAAACTTTTAAATGAGAAGTCATTCATTGAAAATATTGGAGATAAAGAAGTCAGAAACATTGACGATGCAATAAACTATTTACAAAATGGGCCAATATCCAGTTATAAAAAATTTGGTTACGGACTAAATATTTTAACTTTAAAAAATTCAAATACCCCAATTGGAATGTGTGGCCTTTTGAAAAGAGATGAACTTGAACATCCGGATTTAGGGTATGCGCTTTTACCTGAATATTGTTCAAAGGGGTATGCACAAGAAGCATCGCTCTCAGTATTAATAGATGTTAATAAGAAACACAATATTAATATTGTTTCTGCTATAACAGCTCCAGAGAATACAAATTCCAATAGCTTGCTAAAAAAGCTGGGTTTTTCGTTCAAAGGCTCAATTGAGCTATATGGTTTCGAGGACAATTTGTATGAGTATAGGTTTTGTGAGTAGGCCCTTACAAGCTAATTAATCGGGCAATAACAGTTGGGTTTTGCTCCTGCGTTGCTATTTTAGCCAACAATTTTTTGCCTCTGAATGAGGCATTATCGATACAAAATCTAATCCGAAACGTTATTTAGCGCTTTTACCTAATGCCTTATGTGTGGTACGAAGTTAGCTTTCTGAGATGGACTCCTACTGGCAGCAATGAGCTTAAACCCGCCCCATAAACAAGCAGTAAACTTTGGTTAGAATAACCTTGTATTTGATCATGGTTTCACAAAAGCTCTATGACCGCTTATGGCTCAGCCTGTGTGAAAACTAATTATTGTAAGTTTTCATTATTGAGAAGTTATATCAGCTCTTTATAAGGCTTCGCGTAGCGAAGCCGATATTTATGAATATCCATGTTTTATATTTTTTATTCGTTCAAAATTGCTGATATTGGCTCCTATTTGGAACATATTTGGGTCTTTTAATGAAAGAGTTACCTCTTACGGCAACATCACTTTCTTCATCAGTATTTCTGATCCAAATATACTGAGCATTCTTTTTAAATTATACGCCAATACATACAGGTTCAATTCTGTACTGACATTTTTAAACCCTCTTGTTAAAAGCTGCGTGGCTCCTGCTCACAACTTAATCGTACCAAAGGGATGTTCAATCGTTTGTTTTCGTTGAAGCATCGCATCAGGCGTTGCTTTGAGCAAGGCTTCCATTTTTTCCATATCAGCTTCATGGATCCAACGTCTCATTCTTCTTGGGTCTTTTTTAGAACGGGTAC
>MAAB01029574.1_pt1 | contig 77683 bp, 66 predicted proteins | sample 1115991 | NCBI WGS metagenome assembly MAAB01 (sample SAMN04961124, study PRJNA320927) | seawater metagenome | isolation source: sample BD02T18 sea water enriched with oil for 18 days | place: USA:Gulf of Mexico | collected 2013-07-27
ATACCGTTCATCCTGAACATAAAAAAGCCGGATAAGTGATTAACTTATCCGGCTTTTTATATTTTAATTAGCTACTTATAAAATAGCTCTGAATAAATACTACTCAGCTAATGGACGCATATGTGGGAATAAAATCACGTCTTTAATCGTTGGTGAGTCAGTAAATAACATCACTAAACGGTCAATGCCGATTCCTTCACCCGCTGTTGGTGGCAAGCCATATTCTAAGGCGTTGATATAATCAGCATCGTAATGCATTGCTTCATCATCACCGGCATCTTTTTCTGTTACTTGTTTTTGAAAACGTTCAGCTTGATCTTCAGCATCGTTAAGCTCAGAAAAACCATTGGCTAATTCACGACCACCAACGAAAAATTCAAATCGGTCGGTAATAAATGAATTTTCATCGTTACGACGTGCTAATGGGGAAACTTCCCATGGGTATTCAGTAATGAAGGTAGGTTGATCTAATAAATGCTCTGCCACTTCTTCAAAAATTTCACAGATGTATTTACCTGGCCCCCAAACTTTAGAAGCTTCATTTTCTTTAACACCAACCGATTTTGCCATCGCTTTGATTGCATCAAAGTTATTTTCTGGATCACGTAATACTGCTTCATCAAGGCTTGCTGCAGCGTGATGGTCTTTACCGTAACTCAAAATAGCATCAACCATTGATAAACGTGCAAATGGCTTACCAAGGTCGTAGAATTTTTCTTCTAATACTTCGCCATCGCTATTTTTAACGGTATTTCGAATAACAGTAGTGCCTAATACGTCTTGGGCAATTGTACGTAACATTTCTTCGGTGGTGTTCATCAGGTCATGGTAATCAGCGTAAGCTTGATAGAATTCAATCATGGTGAATTCTGGGTTATGACGTGTTGAAATACCTTCGTTACGGAAACTACGGTTAATTTCAAAAACACGGTCAAAACCACCAACCACTAAACGCTTTAAGTTAAGCTCTGGCGCTATACGTAGGTACATATCAAGATCAAAAGTATTATGGTGCGTCATAAAAGGTTTAGCTGTAGCGCCACCCGGTATGATTTGTAACATCGGCGTTTCAACTTCCATGAAGTCGCGTTGCGTTAAGAAGTTACGGATACCGGCAACAATTTTTGAACGCATTTTAAAGGTATTACGGGTATCCTCATTGATAATTAAATCAACATAACGCTGACGATACTTAGTTTCTTGGTCTGACAAACCATGGAATTTTTCTGGTAATGGGCGTAAAGACTTAGTTAACAGAGAATACTCTTCCATATTCACGTAAAGATCACCTTTACCTGATTTATGTAAAATACCTTTAACACCAACAATATCACCAATATCTAATGAGCCCCATTTAGCGCGTATTTCTTTTTGTACTGCTTTTTCAGCATATCCTTGAATACGACCAGACGAGTCTTGTATCACTAAAAATGGACCACGCTTAGCCATAACACGACCAGCAATAGCATAAGTTACTTGAAGCGCTTCAAGTTCTTCTTTGGTTTTTTCACCATGTTCGGCCTGAATGTCAGCGGCTAAATGTTCACGATTAAAATCGTTAGGAAAACCATTAGCGGAACAATTAGAGCGAATTTTTTCAAGCTTTACACGGCGCTCAGCAATCAGTTTATTTTCATCTTGTGCTACGGGTGCATTATTGGCTTTATCTGTCATTTGATTTCTCGTGGTTATCTTTAATTTTTCAATGGTATAATTATTAATTGCTAACTTTTATTTGAGCTTAGCACTACAAACCTGATTTAAGGCTAGCTTCTAAAAATTTGTCTAAATCGCCGTCTAAAACCGCTTGTGTATTTCGATTTTCAACGCCGGTGCGTAAATCTTTAATTCGGCTGTCGTCTAAAACGTATGAACGTATTTGACTACCCCAACCTATGTCTGATTTTCCGTCTTCTAATTCTTGTTTGCCTTCATTTTTCTTTTGCATTTCCATTTCAAAAAGCTTGGCTTTAAGCAATTTCATCGCCGTAGCTCTGTTTTTGTGCTGAGAGCGGTCAGCCTGACAAGCGACAACGGCCCCTGTCGGTTCATGCGTAATACGTATTGCTGAATCGGTTTTGTTTACATGCTGACCACCGGCACCTGAAGCGCGAAAGGTATCAATACGTAAATCAGCTGGATTAATATCTATTTCAATATTATCGTCAATTTCAGGATAAATAAATGCTGAAGCAAATGAGGTATGACGACGCCCACTAGAGTCAAACGGCGATTTTCTTACTAAGCGATGAACACCTGTTTCAGTACGCAACCAACCATAAGCATATTCACCGGTATATTTAATCGTACATCCTTTAATACCTGCAACATCACCGTCAGTAACTTCAATCGCTTCCGTTTTATAGCCGTGTGCTTCACCCCAACGCAAATACATGCGCATGAGCATTTCAGCCCAGTCTTGTGCTTCAGTGCCACCAGAGCCTGACTGAATATCTAAGTAACAGCTATTTTGGTCATGTTCGCCAGAAAACATCCGACGAAACTCTAATTTTTCTAAACTTTTCTCTAAAGTTTTTATTTCTTCTTCTGCGTCATTAAAGGTTTCTTCGTCTGCTTCTTCAATAGCAAGTTCAACTAACCCTTCAATATCTTCACAACCACTGTCCATTTCATCAATGGTTTCAACAATAGCTTCAAGTGAAGAGCGCTCTTTACCGAGTGCTTGTGCTCGTTCAGGTTCATTCCAAACTTCTGGTGATTCAAGCTCACGAACAACTTCAACTAAGCGCTCAGATCTGAGATCGTAGTCAAAGATACCCCCGAAGCATATCTGTACGCTCGCGGATGTCTTTAATTTTGTTTAATACCGGATTAGCTTCAATCATAGTTTATAATTTTACGTCGCAAATTTGGCGTCAAGATGCACGCCCGAAAGAATAAAATAAAATAGTCGCGCATTGTAGCGTAAATCTTAACGTAAATAAACGCTTGAGCATGACTAAACAGTGTGAATTTAGATAAAGTTTATTCTAAATATTCAACCATAAATTGTACCGTTTGCTTACCACGAAATTCATTAATATCTAGACGATAAGCTAAGCGTACTTGTTGAGCTTTATGATCAGGCCAACGGCTTAGATCAACATTAAAAGCTATGGCATCAAATACCTGACCAGCTTTTCCGACCACTAATTTCAAATGTTTTTCACCGACAATTCGCTGTTGAATAAGGCTAAACTCATCATCAAATAAGGGCTCAATAAAGTTTTGCCCCCAAGGACCCGCATCACGCAGTTGTTGTGCAAAGGATAAAGTCATTTCATTCGCTGGCAGTTCACCGTCGGAAGCAAGCGTACCTTTTAGAGCATCGCTGGTCAGCCATAGTTCTGCATATTGATTAAATAATTGTTGGAATTGTTCGAAGTTTTCTTCTGCAATAGATAAACCCGCGGCCATAGCATGACCACCAAATTTTATAATTATGCCAGGATGTTGGCTGTCGATATGTTCAAGTAAGTCTCGAATATGCAAACCAGGAATAGAGCGAGCAGAACCTTTAATTTCATTTGTTTTTACCGTTTTTTCAACATCAGTATCATCACTAGTGCCCGCGAAAACAATGCTCGGACGGTGATATTTTTCTTTTAAACGTCCAGCAACAATACCAATAACGCCTTGATGCCAATCTTTTTGAAACAATGAAATTGCATGTGGTAAGTTATTATCAGAAAAGTTTAAGCTTTTTAATACTTGCTCGGCTTCTTGTTGCATACCTTGCTCTATTTCTCGGCGTGATTTATTCAAATCATCTAGTTCTGCAGCCATCACTCGCGCTGAAGCAAGATCTTTGGCCAATAAACAATTGATACCATACGACATATCATCTAATCGCCCCGCTGCATTTATTCTAGGCCCGACGGCAAAACCAAAATCACTGGCAATTATTTTCTTTTGATCTTTCCCCGCGATTTCTAAAAGCGCTTGAATACCGGGTCTGGTAACCCCTGCCCTAATACGTTTCAACCCTTGTTCAACGAGAATACGGTTGTTGTTATCAAGTGAAACAACATCTGCCACTGTGCCCAAAGCGACTAGATCTAATAACTGGGCAATATTAGGCTCTTGAATTTGTTTCTCGACGAACCAATTTTTATCACGTAAATATTTGCGCATGGCTAACATAAAGTAGAAAGCGACACCGACACCTGCAAGCGCTTTACTTGGGAAATTACAGCCCACTTGGTTTGGATTAATAATAGCATCGGCATCTGGCAGTATAATGCCAGGCAAATGATGATCGGTAACAATGACACCTAATCCTAAAGATTTTGCTTTCGCGACACCTGCAACACAACTAATACCATTATCAACAGTGATCAATAACTGAGCACCTTGCTCAAACGCTATTTCGACGATTTCAGGTGTTAAACCATAACCATATAAAAAACGATTTGGGACTAAAAACTGATAATTATCGCTGCCGAATAAACGTAAAGCTTCCATCATTAATGCAGTGCTCGTGGCACCATCAGCATCAAAGTCACCGATAATAGCAATATTTTTATTTTCAACAAGTGCCTGGTGTAAGACATGGCAGCCTTGATTAATACCTTTCAAGGCATCAATAGGGCAAAGCTGACTAACATTAAGCTCTAATTCTGTTGCACTTTGAATACCACGACTCGCATAAATTTGTTTAATAATAGGATGAAGCTGTTCAGGGAGATGGCTGTCATCGACGTTCAGGCGGCGAACAATTTGCTTTTGCATAAGAGTCTTTTAAGATGGATTATTGTAATAAAAGTAAAAATGGCAGACCTAGGCCTGCCATTTAAGTAAAATTATTGATGCAGGATATTTATTTTATCCCGCCGCGTTTACTTGTTTAAGTATTTCAATGAGTGCACCAGGCTCTTTATAACCTGGTATCATCATACCATTTTCTAAAATTAGCGTTGGTGTACTATTTACGCCGACTTGGCGCCCGAAGTTAAACTCATCTTCTACAGGCTTGTCACAAATCCGTTGAGCAACATTGGAGCCCATCTTAGCCTTTGTTAATGCACTTTCTGGATCAGAATGACACCAGATAGAGCGTAAGTCTTTAAAGCCTTGCGAATATTGCCCGCTACGATCTTTCACACCTGAACGAGGGTATGCTAAATAACGAACAGTAATACCTTTATCATTATATTCGTCCATTTGTTCATGCATTTTACGGCAATAACCACAGGTTATATCGGTAAAAACAGTGACAACGTGTTTTTCATCTTTTGCTGGGTATACAATCATCGCATCAGTAAATTTTTTCATACCGTCAATGCGAACTTTCGCTAAACTTTCTTCTGAATAATTGGTTACTGTGCTACCTAACCCATAAAGCTTACCTTGAATGAAAAACTTACCATCTGTACTCGCATAAAATAAACCTTGGTTAGTAATAAGTTCAACTAAACCAGGCATAGCAGAAGCTTTCACTTTAACAATCTCCAATCCCAACATTGATGTCAGACTTGCTTTTAACGCTTCAGCATCAAAATCTACAGGAGTAATGGCACTATTCGGCACATTAGAAGATGATATTTTTTCAACATAATTTGGCTGTTCAACAGCAGATACTAAACCTGCAGCAACAACGAAAATTGCGGCAGTGGTAATGGAAATTGTTTTAAACATTAGTGACTTCCTAAAAATAGAACTTATACGACGGGATAACAGGTAATCTAATCTTTTTAATTAAATTGACTCAACTAAACAACATGACCGTTTCATTGCCGCTAAAATTACAATGAATTAGATAAAAATGCAATAAACCCAAACATATCTTCCCATTAATAAATGTAAACGAAGTTACAATATATTTTACTGGCTTGATATGGGCTATCTGCTAAACTCTCGCAAAATTAATGCTTCAGAATTAATTACTCATTTATTTTCGATCAAAAGTACACTTTAAAGGTTTCATATGAAAATTGGTTTATTTTACGGTTCAACGACTTGTTATACCGAAATGGCTGCAGAAAAAATTCAGCAACATTTTACTGATGCCCTACTTAACCCTTTAGAGCTAAGCGTTGAACTATTCAATATAAAAGATATTCCTTTAAATAAAATAGCCGACTTTGATTTAGTTATTCTTGGCATTTCAACATGGGATTATGGTGAAATACAAGAAGATTGGGAAAGTCACTGGGCTGATATTGCCGATTTAAATTTATCGGGTAAGATTATTGCACTGTACGGCATGGGCGACCAAATTGGTTATACCGATTGGTTTCAAGATGCTTTAGGCATGTTGCATGAACAAGTTATTGCACAAGACGGGTTCGTAATAGGTTTCTGGGATAACCAAGGTTATGAGTTTGCCGCATCAAAAGCACTTACCGACGATAGCGGTCAATTCGTTGGTTTAGCCCTTGATGAAGATAATCAGTATCAGCTAAGTGATGAGCGTATCTCACAATGGTGTCAACAAATTCAACAAGAAATAGCTGAAATTATTGCGGGTGAATAAAAAAGTAAAATAAACGCCTTCAAGACTAAATAGCTTTAGCTTAATCGCCCTTTTCGCTTTATAATTCACCGCAATATTACCCTGAGCGAAATTACCCCTTATGTTTGAGCAATTTGACCTAGATTCAGCACTACTAGGCGGCATCCAAAATGCCGGCTATAAAAAACCAACTTCTATTCAAGAGTTGGTATTACCTGTCGCGATGACAGGAAAAGATGTTTTAGCTTCAGCGCCAACAGGTACAGGTAAAACAGCTGCTTTTCTTTTACCCATAGCTCAGCATTTATTAGATTACCCTCGTAAAAGCCCTGGTTTTCCACGCGTACTTATCTTGTCACCCACTCGTGAGCTTGCCCTACAAACCAGCGAACAATGTACGCAATTAACCGAATTAACCGATATTAAAACGGGATTAATTACCGGCGGTGTTAGTTACGATAGCCATATAGAAGTTTTAACCAAGAATACTGATATATTAGTCGCGACGCCCGGTCGCTTATTAGAGTATCTTGAATCGGAAAAATTTGAAGCTCGAGATATTGAAATCCTAGTACTTGATGAAGCAGATCGCATGCTAGATATGGGCTTCTCTGATGCGATTAATCGTATTGTTGGAGAAGCACGCTGGCGTAAACAAACCATGCTTTTTTCAGCAACTCTAGAAGGTGCTGGTGTTTTACGTTTTTCTCAAGAAGTACTTAACGAACCTGTATTCTTAGAGTCTCATCCATCACGTAAAGAAAAAGCAAAAATTCATCAATGGCTGCATTTAGCTGATAACAAAGAGCATAAATTTCAGTTACTAGAAAACTTGTTAAAACAAGAAGGCTTTGAGCGCACCGTTGTTTTTGCCAATAAACGTGAAACCGTACAACACTTATCAGGAAAACTATACGCAGCAGAAATTCCTTGTGCATGGCTTGAGGGGAAAATGCATCAAGAGAAGCGTAATAGTGCTATCGACCGATTACGTACTGGTCATGTAAAGGTATTGGTCGCTACAGATGTTGCCGCTCGTGGTTTAGATATTGACGATATTACTCATGTCATTAACTTTGATATGCCACGTAAAGCTGATATTTATTTGCATCGTATTGGTAGAACAGGCAGAGCAGGCAATAAAGGTACCGCTATATCGTTAGTCGAAGCACATGACATGCCTGTTATTTCCAAGATAGAACGCTATATGGATGAACGTTTGGCACGCCGAAACATTCCAGGTTTAAAACCACAATATAAAGAATCTAAAGTGGCATTGAAAAAACCAAAAATAAAACTGACCACTTCGCAGAAAAAAGCCAAGGCGAAAAAACACGCAAAACGTGCAATTAAAAAGAAAAAAAGCTAAAGTATAAAATAGGTAAAAAATAACCGTTTCACACGATTATTGTAAAGAAAATGTAAAATTATTATCATTGTTAAGTACAAAGCAAATGAAGCACAGCGTAGTCGAATAGATATATCGATGTTGTCGTCAGTTTAACTAGCATAAGATATTTATCATGACTAAATTAGCATGCCACAATGAAACAGAAACCCAAGCCAAATATTGGCTTTGGCGCATAGAGCAAGGTTTGTCGCAACAAGAACGACAAGCCTTTGTTGCTTGGGTAAATCAAGATAATAAACATCACGCATCTTTACGTAAATACTCACGCTCAGTAACTACGGCCAAGCTATTAGCAGAATTTAACGGCTTATTCCCTTTAGAAAGAAAAACATCTAATAAGACAAAGACATTTATTTATCGAATGTCTTTGGCTGCTAGTGTCGTTTTCTTTGGCATAATTACCAGTGAAATTTTCTTTAATAATTCCTTAAGTCAACTCTTCCAAAGAACATCTATGCCTATTGTTCACCAGCAGTATTCAACAACATTAGGTGAACAAACACGCTTTGACTTACCCGATGGTTCGGAGGTTCAGCTTAATACCAATAGCTTATTAACGATTAGTTTCAGCGATAACCATCGTCAGTTAAACCTTATAAAAGGCGAAGCGTTATTTGAAGTTGCGAAAGATAAATCACGTCCCTTTAGTGTTTCTTCTGGTGAGCAATCTTTCACAGCGCTAGGCACTATATTTAATGTTCAAAAAAGTAAAAATAATCAGCTTGAGTTAATTGTTACCGAAGGGAGAGTATTAATTGCAGACTCGAATGAATCCTTATCTACTCTAACTCGAAAAATAGTCGAATCCACTTTACAAGAAAATAACAACATCGTTGTGGCTGGCGAAAAAGCCATTATCGACAATAAGACTCAGTTGCCTAAAAGTGAATTATCGTCTGAAGCTCTATCTCACGAACTCGCATGGCAAAAAGGCATGCTTATTTTTGATGGTGAGTCACTTAACAACGCACTTGATGAAATTGGTCGCTATACTGATATAAGATTCACTATTGAAGATAAGCAACTAGCGAATATCAAGGTTGCCGGATACTTTAAAGTTGGTGATATAACAAGTTTATTAGACTCATTAAGCGATAATTTCGGCCTTACCTATAAAGAAATAGATAACAATACCATTGTTATTAACAAAGCAACTATTGAAAAGTTGAACGTTTCCAGTTCATTTTAATTAGGTTAATGAATAAGAATATATAAAAAATAAAAGGGTACATTTCTGTATTCAATATTAGCAGTTATAAAACTATGGAAAGCCTCACGTCTACAATTATCTAAGAGGAATATAAGCAAAGAAAGTGTCTCTTTAACCGTTAAAGTGACAAACTTTTCGTGTTTGCTTATCATGTTTATAGCTCTCATATTATCTTTAAGCAAACCCGTTCACGCACAAGATATAGCCCCTGGAATTACTCACTTTTCGATAGCAACTCAAACTACTGACAAAGCATTAATACAACTTGCCCAACAAGCAGGTCAGACGATTCTATTCTCATATAGTTTAACTCGCCAATTTACAAGCCAAGAAATTAACGGTTACTTTTCTGTTTCCTTGGCATTAAGGAAATTGCTTAAAAACACCAATCTTGTGGCTGAAATGAACGCTAAAGGCCAATGGTCTATTCATCAGAAAGCGCTAGTGCCTAAAAAGAATCATAAGGTTTCCCAACAAAAAACAACGACTGAACAAGCGATTATTGAGAAAATCGCAATTGTTGGTAGCCACATTATTGGTAGAACAGTTAATGAGCTTCCGGTTCCTGTTGACATAATTTCAGGTGAAGCTTTACGCAATAGTGGGCAAACGAATCTTGGTAATATGCTACAGGCATTAGCGCCATCATTTAACTTTTCTCGCTCGGCGATAAGCGATGGTAGTGATGTTTTACAACCCGCGACATTGAGAGGTTTAGGACCAGATCAAACCTTAATACTCGTGAATGGAAAACGTCGCCACCAAGCGAGCTTAATTCATATTAATAGCTCGGTGGGTCGTGGTACAGCAGGTTCTGATATGAATACGATTCCGGTTGCAGCCATTAAGCGAATAGAAATATTACGTGACGGCGCTGCTGCGCAATATGGCTCCGACGCCATCGCGGGGGTGATAAATATCGTACTGAACGATAATGCAGAACAAAAAAGTGTAACAACTTCATTAGGCGTATATCAGCAAGGTGATGGTGAACAAAGTCAATTTTCTTATACGCACGGTATGAAGTTAACTGACCACGGTTTTATCAATGCCACCTTAAGTATAACTGATCACCAAGACACTAACCGTTCAGGCTTGCATGGTGCTTGTCAATTTGATCAATGCATTGAATTACGTAACGGTCATTTTCAAACGAATGATCCAAGAGAGTTATCTGCAACCAGGAATACCTTTCGTATTGGCGATGCTTCTCATCAACAACTTTCATTTATCGCTAATAGTGAGCTCGAAATAAACTTAGGGCAACTGTATGGTTTTGTCAGTTATTCACAAAGAGAGAATCAGTCTGCCGCTTTTTTCAGACATTCTTCAAATACTAATGAGAATCCTCATCTAGCTGATAATAATGCAGTTATTCCTCAAGGGTATTTACCTAAAATCAATTCAGATATTGAGGATATTGCCTACAATTTTGGCTATAGAGCTAGTTTTGATAACCAGACAGCAATCGACATCTCATATACCTATGGAAAGAATGACATTGATTACACCACAAGTGATTCGATAAATGCTTCCTATGCAAACTTTTTACATTTCAGTGATGATTTGTCCGCGGAACAAATTCGCGTAAACACACCTCGCTCAGCTTTCGCGTATGGTTTATCACTGTCATTGGAAACGGTAAATTTAATATTCAATAAAGAATATCAGCATTACTCCTTGGCGCTTGGTGCAGAATTTCGCACTGACACATACAAAATCATTCCAGGAGAAAACTATAGCTATCAAGATTACGATACTCAGCACAACCAGTCTTTATTTAACTACGATGCAGCTGGAGGTATTCAAGGATTTCCAGGGGTATCTCCTGAGCTTGCGGTAAATGAAAGCCGAAAAGTGGTGTCTTTTTTTGCTGAGACTGTAACTCAATTAAGTGACCAGTTAGCGCTAACAGCCGCGATTAGATTTGACGATTATGAAATATTCGGCAATAGCAGCAATATTAAAATTGCCGCGCATTGGCAGGCAAGTGACGACTTTATTATTCGCAGTTCATACAGTACCGGTTTTCGCGCACCGTCTATGCAGCAAATGTATTTTAACAATATCAGTACACAATTTATTGTCGATGAATCAGGCGAGTTGCTAAGCGAAGAAGTAGAGACATTCAGAAATGATAGTACCTTAACAACGAGTCTTGGTGTTCCAAACTTAAAAGAAGAAGAGTCTGATAACCTCAGTTTAGGTTTTGCTTATAGCCCTGACGATAATATAGACCTCAGTATCGATTACTACTTGATTAATATTGACAATCGCATTGTGATCAGCAGTAAGCTGGGCAAAGGTATATCTCCGTTGCTCGACCAAGTGCTTAGCGCTGAAATGGCGACCAAAGGACAGTTTTTCTTAAATGGTGCAGGCACAAAAACTCAAGGCATTGATATTGTGACCACCTGGCGAACTCAAGCGTTATCAGGTAAATTAGACTTTACTTTAGCAGCTAATTTTACGGATACCGAGGTTGTTAATTTATTCACGCCAAAACATAGCACTTTGCACACTATTCCCGTTGATAAAATATTTTCAGCACAAGACATTTCAATTATAGAAGAATGGCAACCAGAGCAAAAAATTAGCTTCTCATCACAGTATAAAAATCAGCACTGGGTAGTTAATTTACTGTTTAATCACTACGGCGAATATACGATTACCGATGGCGGGAAACAAACTTATGGTGCCGAATTAATAACAGATTTGAATATCACTTACCAAGTGTCAGAAAAACTCTCGTTAACATTGGGTAGCAATAATTTATTTGATGTCATGCCTGATGAGAATACCATAGGTAATTCCCGTGGCGGTACTATTGAAGATGAAGAGGGTAATGTTATTGTTAGTAGTTCGGGGGTATTTAAGTATTCACGCCGCTCTGCCCCTTTTGGTTTTAACGGCGCTTATTACTATGCCAGTTTACAATATTCATTTTAACCCACGTTTTTAAGATGATTACTGTTTATTAGTTGCTATTGGCTAACAATTTTTAACCTAGTAATAAGTAACATCTTTAATTTCACGTTGTGGTGACGATGCTAAGTATATTTCGTAAACATCTTTGAAATCTAAACTTAATTCAGTCGTGTAACTATCCCCTACCGGGTAACTTTTCACCACTTTAGCAGCGCGGATAATACCGTTAACTGAAGCAGATACTTCTTGTTTACCAATTAATAATTGCGACATAGTCGTTTGACCGTTAATTTTTTGCCCATAAACCTGTTCAGCAAGTTCCGCATAAGCGGCAAGTTTTGACGCATTAATCGCCATTAACATCCGTTGTGTTTTATGAGTCGAACGTTGCAAACTTATTGGTGCTTGTCCGATAGCATGTAAAACAGGGAAGGATGCTGGTTTAATACTTTGCCATTGCACATGTTTATCGTAAACACTGGAGCAACTGGTTAACAAAACCAACAAGCTGCTGATTGAAAACATTTTAACCATTGTTTTTTTCATCTTAATCACCGAAATTCATCCTGTTAAGTATTAACACTTAACTCTTCATTAGTTAACAATTTCAATAGAGCGTGCGTCTTCAGCGAGCATCGCACTGTTTCGAATAATCAGGCCATCTTTCATGCGAATATTCTCGTCTTGATTGATTTGCTCACCCATAACCCAATTTGGAATAAATGATTGTGCTGTAGCTACAACGACACGCGATTGCATACCAATCATTCGGGCATTAATCATCACGCCATTTCCTTGCTCCATCATGGTTCCTGTCACTACGTAGTCAATAATCTGTCGTTCAGGTAACTCTTTCCAGTCACGACTGAACACGTAATCACCTTCTGCGGTCACACGTATATGTCCTGTAGTTTTATAATCAATAACCACTAAACCGTGACGTTGTAGTTCATGAATAAAGTTTTCAGCTATTTGATTACCTAGCCAATTAGTTGACTCAAGATTCTCTAACTCAACAAAAGACGCTACAGCGATAGGCGTTTTAGGATTAACAAAAGAGCTGCTTTCAAGCATCTGATAAGTAAGACCTTTTACGACATCCGCAATTGCATGTTTTGGCAAGTTAAAGCTGTCTATTTCGCCACGCTCTACTTGTTTTGATCGATAAAAATCATCTTCTCCACCCATTATATTCATTGATGAACACGACATTACTGTCGGTATAAGTAATGGAATTAGCCACTTTTTCATTGAGTTCCCCTCAACCGCCTTTTAAAGCGAATATTAGTCTGGTGATAATATCGGTAACCGACATTAAATAATCTATCTTAAACAAAGCATAAATCGCGCCATAAAATCGGTGTACTGTAGATAAAGTTAAATAGGCATAAAAACTGCATATTCACTTGCAGATATCAAACCTATTTCACAGACGGACAGCTCATGCGCTTATTTATATCGGCTTTACTTATATTATGCATTAACCATTCAGCAAATGCCCAATGGTATGAAGCTCAAGGCCAATCAGTAATAATGCAGGGTAATAACGAACAAGCAAAAATATTAGCCATGGAAAATGCCCTTAAAAAAGCATTGTTAGTAGCTGGCGCCTCTGTTTCCAGTGTGCAAAAAACCGTCAACGGATTATTGACACAAAATGAAATTAATATTCGTGCGAGTGGCACGGTAAACTCATTCGAACTTATCGATGAAATTTATCAAGATAATATGGTTACCGTAAGAATTCGTGCTGATATTTTTCCGCAAAACAAACAGTGCTTTTCATCGGATTACCGTAAATCGTTATTAATAACGCGCAGCCATTTACAACATAGAGAGCAAGCTAATATTGGCGAAGTATATGCTTTAGATAGCAAAGTCATGGAAAAACTTGCTTATCAAATCAACAATAAGGGTATTTATTTAGATACGAAATTATTACTCAAAAATAAACCACAGTTTTCACGTCTAAATAATAGTATGCAAGCCGAAGCAATCAAAAGTTTAACTATGTCATTAGCCAACATGAGTGATACACAATATGTAATGTACTCTGAAATTAATGACCTTAGTTTTGCACAAGACATAACGAATGGCTGGCAGTTCTGGCAAGAAGATGTATTTAACCGTCAATTCAGTGTTAGCCTTTATGTATACAACGGCACAAATGGAGAGCTAGTATTCAACAAGACTTATCGAGACTCAGCGCCTTGGGGATTTGGTAAACGAGAGCTCGTTGATCTACACAGCCAAGTTTTCTGGCAAAGCCAATACGGCACAGCTATTGAAAAAATGCTTAATGATATGATCATTGATATTGATGAAAATATGATGTGCCAACCAACACGCGGTAAAATAGTACAAATATCGGGTAATACCTTGACCATTAACTTGGGTAAACGTCATGGAGTAAAATTAGGCGATGAGTTTTCGTTACTACATTTAAGGAATACTATTACCGATTCAGGTAAAACTTATGCCGGCTTCAATGTCAGTCCCTATACCGTAAAAGTGACACAAGTGTCACAGCAAAGCGCGAAAGCGATTGCCACTGATGAAAGTCTACTTGGCAATATTCAGCTGGCCGATTTAGCGGTCCGGTATTAACTCAGCTATGTTTAGGCTTTTAGTCTTGATGACTTTAAGCCTTTACAGTTACTTTACGTATCAACAATGCAGATAGCCCTGCAAAAACTGCCGATAATACTAAGCAAGTGACTAAACTAGTAAACTGATATAATACGCCCGATAGTACAGTTCCTAATAAGCGACCTAAAGCATTGGCCATATAATAAAAGCCTACATCCATAGAAGTCCCATCTTCTTTGGCCATAGCAACGATAACAAAACTGTGCAGCGCTGAATTTACCGCAAATACAGCGCCAAAAACAAATAGCCCACCAACAAGTAAATTTTCAACATTGATATTATTTTCTGATGCATAGAATAAACCGAGCGACAATAATAATGTTACAACGGCTAAATTGCTTCCCCAAAAAGAGAGTAATTTCGCATCTATACGATGTTGATTTTTTCTAATAAAAAATTTAGGTGTCGACGTTTGAATAATGCCATAACCAATAATCCATAACGCCATGAACATACCAACATCTGTATGCTGCCAGCCTAAATGACTGACTAAAAAAATAGGTAATGCGACGACAAACCAAACATCACGCGCCGCGAATAAAAATAGCCGAGCCGCTGATAAATAGTTCAAAGACGCATCATTAGAGAACATTTGTTTGAACTTTACTTTATGTTTAGCTTTACCTAAATCGCCTTGTAAAGTAGATAAACTCAAGATGAAAATAATAGCGAGAACACTTGCCATAATTAGCATCGCCAACGAAAAACCTACGGTATTTAACAAGAAAGCACCGAGAAAAAAACCGCAGCCTTTTAGCGCATTTTTTGAACCGGTTAAATAAGCAACCCAACGAAAAAGTCCGGCTTGTTGTTGTCCATTGGTGGCTGAAGGCATTAAGGTTTTGATGCTACTTTTTGCACTCATTTTATTGAGATCTTTAGCAATACCAGACAATGCTTGCGCTACCATCACCCACACTACCGTTAAATAATGCTCGGGCAAACTAAGCATTACTAATGCAACAACTTGCATCAGCAACCCTATATTCATGGTTTTATTTAAACCAATACGAGCACCAAGCCAGCCCCCAATCAAATTGGTGATCACACCAAAAACTTCATAAAACAAAAAGAGCATAGCAATGGCAAAAGGAGCGTAACCTAACTGATAAAAATAAAGCAGCACCAGCATGCGTAAAGCGCCATCAGTTAAAGTGAAAAACCAATAGTTAGTAGTGATCAACAGATATTGTTTTACGGCACTTGGCAGCGCCGCTATTTTTTGAAGCATGAAAATATACCGAGGTTTATTTTTTGTTTGTTTTATTCAAGACAGAAAAATAATTCGCCATCAGAACAGAGCTCTAAATGACGAAATAAAAATAAATAACTTAGCGAGTGATATCTGAAAGCCCAACTAGACGCATCAATTCCGCGGCACGATTTGCATAACCCCACTCGTTGTCGTACCACAAATACATTTTCAATTGCGTGTCATTTACTACCATGGTCGAAAGCGCGTCAACAATACATGATCGCGGGTCTGTTTTATAATCGACAGACACTAAAGGTCTTTCTTCGTAACCAAGAATATCTTTTAACTCACCTTGAGCCGCTGTTGCCATTAATTGATTTATTTCTTCAACGGTGACGCCGCGATTTAACTCAAAAACACAATCGGTAATAGAAGCATTCGCGAGTGGAACACGTACGGCATGACCATTTAATTTTCCCTTTAATTCAGGAAATATATGCGTGATAGCCGTTGCAGACCCTGTGGTTGTTGGGATCAAACTTTGTCCGCAAGCGCGTGCACGACGTAAGTCTTTATGAGGTGCATCAAGAATGGTTTGTGTATTGGTAATATCATGAATGGTGGTCATGCTACCGTGCTTAATGCCAATATTGTCCTGTAATACTTTAACCACTGGCGCTAAACAGTTGGTGGTACAAGAAGCAGCGGTAACAATGGCATGTTTGTCTTTATCATATAAATGATGATTAACGCCCATAACTATATTTAGAATACCGTCTTCTTTAACTGGAGCCGTGACCATGACACGTTTAACCCCTTGTTTAAGATAAGCGGTAAGTAGCTCAGTTGTTTTCATAACACCTGAGGCTTCAACAACAACGTCACATTGTGACCAGTCAGTTTCAGCAATAGACGCATTTTGGCTCATAGCGATTCTTTGATCGCCATTTTTACCGCGTATCACCATTTGCTCATGATCAACTTTAGCGTTAAATGCCCAGCGCCCATGAATAGAATCAAAATTCAGCAAATGAGCTAAAGTTTCAGCATTACCCGCCGGATCGTTTATTTGAATAAACTCGATTTCTGGCCATTGCCAAGCTGCACGTAAAACTAACCGTCCCATGCGCCCAAAACCGTTAATACCCACTTTAATTGTCATTGTTGTTCCTAAAATTTTATACGTTAAATAAAAAAAGTACGGTCGAAACCATACTCTTTCAATATTAATTTTTGATGAAGATAATTTATATAGTTATATCTCGATCATATCGCCTTTACTTTGCAACCAGGTTTTTCTGTCTGGGCTGCGCTTCTTTGAAAGTAACATATCCATAAGCTCCATAGTCTCGGAGTGCTCATCAACCGTTAATTGCACCAAACGACGGGTATTAGGATCCATTGTTGTTTCACGCAACTGTAACGGGTTCATTTCACCTAGTCCTTTAAAGCGCTGTACGTTTACTTTGCCACGTTTTTTCTCGGCTTCTATGCGGTCAAGTACGCCATCTTTTTCTTCTTCATCCAGCGCGTAATAGACTTCTTTACCAATATCTATTCTATACAAAGGCGGCATAGCAACATACACATGCCCTTGTTGTACAAGCGGTAAAAAATGTTGCATAAACAATGCACATAATAAGGTGGCAATATGTAGTCCGTCGGAGTCAGCATCCGCTAGAATACATATTTTTCCGTAACGTAATTCTGATAAGTCATCAGAGTCGGGATCAATGCCCAAGGCAACAGAAATATCATGTACTTCTTGTGAGGCTAATATTTGTCCTGAATCGACTTCCCAAGTATTTAGAATTTTACCACGCAACGGCATAATAGCCTGAAATTCACGATCTCGAGCTTGTTTAGCACTTCCGCCAGCGGAGTCACCTTCCACTAAAAACAATTCGGTGCGGGTAATATCTTGACTACCACAGTCAGTCAATTTCCCTGGTAACGCAGGGCCTTGGGTAATTTTTTTACGAATAATTTTTTTGCTGGCACGTAAACGACGTTGCGCATTTGAAATACAAAACTCGGCAAGGTTTTCAGCAATTTCGGTATGTTCATTTAACCATAAACTAAATGAGTCTTTCACAACGCCAGTAACAAAAGCAGCACATTGACGTGACGACAAACGCTCTTTAGTTTGTCCGGCAAATTGTGGCTCTTGCATTTTTATTGATAAAATATAAGAACATTTGTCCCAAATATCATCTGGCGTTAATTTAACACCACGTGGAATTAAGTTTCTAAATTCACAAAATTCACGCATTGATTCTAATAACCCTTGGCGTAAACCGTTAACGTGGGTACCGCCTTGAATAGTCGGGATTAAATTAACGTAACTTTCACCAAGCCCCTCACCACCTTCAGGTAACCATGTTACCGCCCAGTCAGCCGTTTCATGAGATGAAGAAAAGTTGCCAACAAATGGGTCTTCAGGTAAACAGATGCAAGTTTTGAGTGAATCTTTAAGGTAATCAACTAGGCCATCTTCGAAATACCATTGATATTTTTTATCTTCATTTTTGTCATGAAATTTTATCGTTAAACCAGGACATAATACCGCTTTGGCTTTTAACAAGTGAATTAAACGCCGTACTGAAAAGTTTGCTGAATCAAAATATTTAGCATCAGGCCAAAATTTGACTCTGGTCCCGGTATTTCGTCTGCCAACAGTACCTGTTTCAACAAGTTCTTCAACTTTATAGCCATCTTCAAAAGCCATTTCATAGACTTTACCGTCGCGTCGTACCGCAACGTCAACACGTGTAGACAGCGCATTAACCACTGAAATTCCAACACCGTGTAAACCACCAGAAAACTGGTAATTTTTGTTGGAAAATTTGCCACCCGCATGCAATTTACAGAAAATAAGTTCTACGCCTGAAACACCTTCTTCAGGGTGAATATCTGTTGGCATACCTCGGCCATCATCAATAATTTCTAAAGATTGATCTTTATCGAGAATTACCGTGATATTTTGGGCATGTCCAGCTAAGGCTTCATCTACCGAGTTATCGATAACTTCTTGGCCTATATGATTTGGGCGGGAAGTATCGGTATACATTCCTGGACGGTGACGTACTGGGTCTAAACCACTGAGAACCTCAATGGAGTCTGAATTATATTGTTCGCTCATTTAACTATTCTAATAATTATTATGATTAAAAATGTTTTATAAATTAAAAAACATCGCAATTTTTGGTAACATTTTCGAGTAATCGATAAAGCTATGATCACCGCCGCGCTGTACAATTAATTGGCAGTTTTCATATTTTTCTGTAGCCTGCTGATAATCTAACACTTCGTCACCTGTTTGTACCATTACCAAGTAATTATTTTTCGAAATTAATTTTTGTTCAAGGTTTTTTAACGACTCAATAAAATACTGTTCTACTTGGTAAACCTCCCCTGTGTAAGGATTAGTTTGTTCACCTAAATAATCTGACATAAGATCAAAAGGTTTAACTGCAGGATTAATTAATACAGCTTTCCCTTGATACTTTTCTGATAAATATGTCGAAAAATAACCGCCTAATGATGACCCGATAAAAAACCATTGTTCGTCTTCACTATTCGAGTTTGCTATCAAACCGTCAAGCTGTTCAATCACCTTTTCTGGAGATGAAGCAAGTTGTGGACTATAAAAATTTATACTGGGAAAGTTTTCTGCAAAGTATGCTTTAGTTTGCAAGGATTTCATTGACTGTGGGGATGAATTAAAACCATGTAAATATAAAATATTAATGTGCTTAGTCTGATGAATCATTTATATTCCTCGCTAAAAAGTGACACTGTGTTTCTATTTCTCCATTAGCAAATAAAGAAAAAATCCGAAAACCGCCTCCTTGACCATTTGAACTTCCACTGTCTTTATGTGGATCGAACTGAATAGAAGTTGCTGGGCAAGTGTATAAAGGTACACGTTTGACTTCAGGTTCTGGGTATATCGTCATTGCTTGATGCACATGCCCACAAGCAATTGCTTTAACCGTTTGTTGATTATTAATGGTTTGCCAAAACTGCATTTGATTTGTCAAACCATGCCTATCGATAAAATAACCGACATCAAGTGGATGATGATGCATCATAATGAGCTGATGTTTAGTTTTATCAATATTATTTTCGAGTGCTGACAACTCACCTTCTGAGACAAAACCTTTTGGAGTTTCACTTTTACTATTAAGCAAAGCTATTTGCCAATAGTCATGAGTTATCATTTTTTTATTATTAAATGGTGATACTGACAAATATTTATCAAGCAACTCATGTTCATCATGATTTCCGGCTAAATAATAAAAGGGGATCGTGATCCCACAAGACATAACAGCTTGAGTAAAACGTTGATACGATATCTCGCTATGATCCTGAGTAATATCTCCCGTAAATATAATTGCTTGAACTTGATACTGCGTTTTAATCATCTGCAAAACATTGACTAAATTTTGATAAACATTAGCACCGTAGTGCATACCATTCGTTTGAGAAAACAAATGACAATCACTTATTTGAGCAAGGGTAAATTCAGCGGATAAAGTTGGCTTGGTAGTTATAGACAAAACTGTTTACTCAAAAAGAGGCATATTTACTTGCCCTAATTTCAGGCTAAGTTGTAACCATTCTTTTAAAAACTGGCTGATCTGCTGTTTTTCATCGGGTAAATGCATTTTAGAATTAGGGTAATCGTAACGAGGTTTAACTTGTCTGATATCTTGGTTACTAATCACTTCAGCCATACGCGCATCATGATACAAACGAATAACCATTTTAGGCCGTAATAACGTCGACAACTTTCCATTAGCAATATTGGCGAGATAACTATCGTTTGGGTGAATGATTGTCGCTGATGTGATTTGGCTATAAGGCAAAGTTTGGCTGATACTCACCAAACTGGTATAACGGGTAACTTCTAATATTTCAGTTTGATAAGACAAAAAATCCGAAATAAAGTAACAGCGTTTGTCCCCCACTACTTCTTCATCGTTATTGCTGGCAAGCAAACGTATTAGCAACATGTAGTTGACTTCACAAAGATTCATCAAGGTTGATATCCTCGGATGATATTTTTTACTTTGCATTACCATGTATTATTGCCATTTTCGTTGTAGTTTTTGAAAGTTATTTTGCAACCATTGTAAACCAATTATTGTAGCAGCATTGGTGATTTTTCCATTTTCTAATAGTGACATCGCGGCTTCTCTTTGCATTACATGTAACAAAATATCTTCACCTTCGCTCTCTAAACCATGTACACCGCTTACATTTTCACTGTCGATATTAGCAACGTATAAATGCATAACTTCACTCATACCGCCAGGACTTGAGAAATATTCCATGATTTTATCGATCTGCTCTTCGTTTAACGTTAAATCTGCTTCTTCTTTTGCTTCACGAATAGCAACATCAACTGGAGATTCATTTTTTCCAAACATACCGGCAACAAATTCAAGTAACCAAGGTGAATCACCATATGCCATAGCGCCAACACGGAATTGCTCGAGGAGAACCACAGTGTCATTTTTTGCATCGTAAGGAATAAGTACTACCGCATGACCGCGCTCAAAAACTTCTCGCGATAATATCTGGCTGTCGCCTCCCATAAACAAGCGATGGCTAAGTTGATATTCATCCATTTTGAAAAAACCTTGGTAAGAATTTTTCTTTTGGTGAACAGTTACGTCTTTAAGTGAAAAACGTAATAGCTTTGTATCTTTAATTTTTACTTCCATAATAAGTTTTATAAATAAATGAAGAAACTATAGTAAATGAGGCACTAGTATTAAACATTTTGTTACACTAGAATGCATTGTCAAACATTTATTATATTTAGCTAATTCGAAAATCAAGATACGATAGTAACATAATAATAGAATAGTACATGGCGCACTCAAAGGAATAGCTCACTCATGAAAAAAACAATTTCGGCACTGATCATTGGTTTGGTTTGTGCAGCTAGTAGCTCTTTAGCAAATGCTGAAGATTTATTAAGCGTTTATAACCAAGCAAAAGCAAGCGATCCAACGGTATTAAAGTCTCGTGCTTTATTTAATGCATCGGAAGAAGACATAGAGCAAGCACGTTCAAGCTTGTTACCGACCCTTTCTGGTTCTGCTAGTTACGATAGAAGTAAAAGAAATGTAGAAGGTAACTTGTTTTCTGAAGGGAAAAGTTTCGATTACGGTTTAGAGTTATCAATGGACCTTTACAGGCATTCGTCTTGGTTACGTTTAGATAATGCAAAAAAATCGGCTCATCGAAGCGATGTATCCTATCAAGCAGCGAAGCAAGACTTAATCGTTCGAGTGACTAGTGCATATTTTGATGTTTTAAGTGCTAAAGATGATTTAGATTTTGCTAAAGCTGAAAAAGCAGCTATTGAACGACAGCTAGAACAGACTAAGCAACGTTATTCTGTTGGTCTAACCGCGGTTACAGATGTGCATGAAGCTCAAGCACAGTTTGATAATGCGGTAACCTCTGAAATTCGTGCAGAAAATAGTGTATTTACTGCCGAAGAAGCCTTGCGTGTAATCACCAATGTTTATCCTCGCAATTTAAGCACATTGAATACGGAGCGCTTTAGCACTTCTCGTCCAGTTCCTGACAGTGCAAATGAATGGCAACAAATGGCAGAAGCAAAAAACTTAGATTTTATCGCACAAAAAATATCTGTCGATATTGCCAAAGAAAATATTAATATCGCCACATCTGGCCATTTACCAACACTTAGTCTTAGAGGTAGTTATAGTGATTCGGACAGTGATGACCTAATGGATAATACAAGTGCACAAATTGATAACCAATATGTTGGTATTACTTTAAATGTACCTATCTACTCAGGTGGTGAAACGTCAAGTAAAGTTCGTCAAGCACAAAGCAATTTTGTTGCTGCCAGCCAAGACTTACAGAAAACACATCGTGATGTAGTGCGTAATACTCGAAATGCTTACAACACGGTTATTGCCGCAGTATCTGCGATAAAAGCGTTAGGACAATCAGTAGTCAGTGCGGAAAGTGCATTAAAAGCGACTGAAGCAGGTTTTGAAGTGGGTACTCGTACTATTGTAGATGTTTTAGATAGCACGCGTAATTTATATAATGCTAAACGTAACCTGTCTTCAACACGTTATGCTTATGTACAAAATATCTTAACGTTAAAACGTGCCGCAGGTACCATTAGCGAAGAAGACTTAATTAATATTAACAAAGGGTTAAGTGCATCTAAATAAGTTAAATTATTTATTTTAGCTTAACGTTTAATTTGAACATATTAGTTTTCTAATAATATATACGTTAAATGTCAGCACGTTATACCGTTCATCCTGAACAGAAAAAGCCCTGATTTTTCAGGGCTTTTTTTGTATTTAACTAAGTTAACCTGTATAGATTAATAACGAAATAGCGACTAAGTAAACATCGCTTTCACATCAGTAACCATTTCTTTAAACTCACTAGTATCCATAAAACCTACATCCGGTAAAAGGCCTTTATTCACATAGCTTTTTAGTAAGACCTCACGTGTAGATTCATTTTTGAAAATACCGTGGTAAATAGCCCCCGCACGAATAAAATCAAGATAATGTGCATCGGGTGGTAATACGGTTAGATCACTCCAACTGGTCACTAACATAGTAAATTCTTCAGAAAACCCCCAAGCTTTAGTGACTTCGCCCCCAATATCTCCTGCCAATTTTGCAATGGCTTGCTGTAAAAATGTTGGATTAGCAAAAACGTCAGGATGATTCTCTGCTTCCGTTAAAATAGGCAATACACCTATGTTATGCACTAACGCTGCAAGGGTTAGTGTATCAAGTGTTAATGAACTATGTTTATGTTCCTGCGTATAAAATGTCATTAAACTTATCGCAACGGCTGCAACATCAACAGTTTTACCCCAAGATTTCTTCAAATACATTGAAACAATTTCATTTTTAGAAACAAAGACTTGTTCGAGTGCCATAGCTGTTGCTATGCTTTTTATTTGTCTTAAGCCAATACGTGTAACCGCTTGATTTACGGTTTCAACTTTAACTGAACGTCCTAAAATTGCGCTATTAGCAACCTTTAACATGCCTAATGATAAAGCAGGGTCATGGCTAATAATATCACTCATTTGATGTAAGTTAATATCAGGATCATCTGCGGCTTGGCGTACCTTAAGTGCTATTTCGGGTAAGGTTGGTAGTACTAGTGAATCTTTCTTAATTTTTTCTACTAAAATTGTATAAAGGGCATTTTCAGTTCCCATAGTTCCACCTTAATTATGATCATGATTTGTAAGTTGTATTACATTAAAAAATAGCACACTTTTTTGCTTATATTATTATTTTAGCTCAAATATTAGTAAATTTTTCAATACGGTAAATTTATCAGTCAAATCTCAGTGGATTTATAATTTAAGCTTAAATTAACTTATTATGATTTCCATCAATGAATCGTCTCACAAGCTGTTTGCCTAGGATAAACGAAGCTCTTATAATGCGCGAAATTTAAACCACCGGCCTCACTAATTATGTTAAAACCTGAATTATTATCTCCTGCTGGAAGCCTAAAAAACATGCGTTATGCCTTTGCTTATGGTGCTGACGCCGTATATGCCGGGCAACCACGTTATTCTTTACGGGTTCGAAATAATGAATTCAATTTAGAGAATCTTGAGATTGGTATTAATGAAGCCCATACGTTAGGTAAGAAGTTTTACTTAGTTAATAATATAGCCCCACATAACAGTAAATTAGCAACCTTCATCAAAGATATTACGCCGGTGATCGCCATGAAACCTGACGCGTTAATCATGTCAGACCCGGGCTTGATCATGATGGTGCGTGAGAAATTTCCTGACATGTCTATTCACCTTTCTGTACAAGCCAACGCTGTAAATTGGTCAACAGTAAAGTTTTGGTATCAACAAGGTGTTGAAAGGGTAATTTTATCCCGTGAATTATCTCTTGATGAGATTGAAGAAATTCGCTTTCATTGCCCTGAAATGGAATTAGAAGTTTTTGTTCATGGCGCATTATGCATGGCGTACTCAGGCCGATGTTTACTCTCAGGTTATATTAACAAGCGAGATCCAAATCAAGGAACTTGTACTAATTCTTGTCGCTGGAAATACGATAGTCATGAAGCAAAAGAAACAGAAACAGGTGATGTAGTTGCTGTAGGTCCGACATCATTAGCAGAGCCAAAAATGTTCATCCCTGAAGTCGCTGACATCATCATTCCTGAACAAAAACCAATCGACGATATTGTTTTATTACAAGAACAAGGTCGACCTGGTGAATATATGCCAGCGTTTGAAGATGAGCATGGCACTTACATTATGAACTCAAAGGACTTACGCGCAGTTGAACATGTTGAACGCTTAGTAAAAATGGGGGTTCATTCATTAAAAATTGAAGGTCGTACTAAATCATTTTACTACTGTGCTCGTACCGCACAAATTTATGGTCAGGCGATTAACGACGCTTTAAACGGTAAGCCTTTTAATCAACATTTGAATACAGATTTAGAACATCTTGCACATCGCGGCTACACCGAAGGTTTCTTAAAGCGTCATCGTCATAGCGATACACAAAATTATGAATATGGTTATTCAAAAAGCGATACTCAACAGTTTGTTGGTGAAGTATTAGGTCGTAATGAAGAAACAGGTTTAATCGAAATTGACGTAAAGAATAAATTTTTAGTGGGTGACCGTTTAGAGTTAATGACACCAACAGGTAATAAATCTTTTGATTTAACCCATATGGAAAATTTAAAAGGTGAAGCAGTTACCGATGCAAAAGGCTCTGGTCATAAGGTAGCAATACCGTTAGAAACCGAGCATGGCTTAAAATTTGGCATTATTATGCGCTATCTTGACGAAGGTGGCACAACACGCCACCCATTTGCTCAAAACCAAGCGAAGTAATAACAACTAATGGCATTAATTATTGAAGATAGCTGTATCAACTGTGATATGTGTGATCCCGAGTGTCCTAATGAAGCAATCGCATTAGGCGAAGATATTTACGAAATTGATGTTGATAAATGCACAGAGTGTATAGGTCATTATGACAAACCAACTTGTATTAGTGTTTGTCCCATTGACTGCATTAAAAAAGATCCTGAGCACGTAGAAACAGCGGATGAGCTACTAGCAAAATTTCTAAAAATGCATGGTTAGAACTGTCTTAAAAAACAGAAACAAAAAAGGAGCTAACAAGCTCCTTTTTTAATATTTAACAATATGTTACTACACAGAAATAGGCGCTTTAATATGAGCGTGAGATTGATAGTTAACTAGTTCAAAATCTTCAAAAGTAAAATCGAAAATACTTTTTATTTCAGGGTTTATTTTCATTGTTGGTAACGCCATTGGAGAGCGTGAAAGTTGTTCATCAACTTGTTCCATATGATTTGAATATAAATGCGCATCACCAAAGGTATGAACAAAATCACCTAATTCTAAATCACATACTTGTGCGATCATCATAGTAAATAATGCGTAGCTGGCAATATTAAATGGCACGCCTAAAAATATATCAGCACTACGTTGGTATAACTGACAAGAGAGCTTGCCGTTAAGCACGTAAAATTGAAAAAGTGTATGGCATGGTGGTAAGGCTTGTTTACCTTGCTCAGCATTTTCAGAAGGGCTAATAGACGTATCAGGCAATAACGCTGGATTCCATGCGGTAATAATATGACGACGAGAATCTGGATTGGCTTTTAAATCATGAATAAGCTGCGCAAGCTGATCAATCGTTTCACCGTTCGTTGATGGCCAATTACGCCATTGTACCCCGTATACAGGTCCTAACTCTCCATCTTCAGTTGCCCAAGCATCCCAAATTTTCACGCCATTTTCACTTAAGTAGGCAATATTTGATTCGCCTTTAATAAACCATAATAGCTCGTGAATAATCGACTTTAAGTGGCATTTTTTAGTGGTAACCAATGGAAAACCTTTTGACAAATCAAAGCGCATTTGGTGGCCAAAAATGCTCTTGGTACCTGTGCCTGTACGGTCTGACTTTTCCACGCCGTTATCACGAACATGTTGCATTAAATCTAAATATGCTTTCACTTTTTTTCCTTTCTAGTCGAGCTTAGTTTTTATATTGCTATTGTAAGCATTTTTCAAAAATTATACCAAATGGATTTAGCAATATTTATTACATAGGGTCTTAACTGAAAATCATTTTTATTGCCACAATCATCAAAAAAAGCACAAATGCCTTTTTTAAGGTTCTGACTGGCAGTTTAGTTGCCCATTTGACACCTAATGGAGCAAATACAGATGAGGTAATGATCATACCCAATAATGCCGGTAAATAAACGTAGCCTAAACTATAGTCTGGTAAATTGACGTTATTCCAACCGGCCATAATATAACCACTAACACCAAAAACCGCGACGGTTAAACCACAAACGGTAGCAACACCGATTGCTTGTCGAAGGGGCATAGTAAAGTAACTTAAAATAGGAATGAGCATTACGCCACCCGATATTCCCATTAAGCTGGCTAAAATTCCGGTAAAAAAACTAATCGTTTTTAATAAGTAATGAGAAGGTAAATTATTACTTGCTATTTCCTTGCTATTTTTCTTTGTGTTTTTTACTGAAAAAAACATATATATCGCCAAGGTAAATACGGCAACGGCAAAGGTATTTTTAAGCGCATTTACCGAAAGTGAATCTGCAATGTAGGCGCCGAGTAACGAGCCACATGCGATTGCTATCATCAATTTTTTGGCAATAGACCAAGGAATATTTTTATTGCGATGGTGAGCGAGTGCGGCAGAAAAAGAGGTTATTACTATGGTAGCCAAAGATGTCGCTAACGCCATTGGCATAACAACATTGGCATCAACTCCCGCTAAAGGTAATAAATAAACCAATGCGGGCACAATAATTAAACCACCACCTATACCTAACAAGCCGGCACAAAAACCAACAATACACCCAAGTAATACACAAGTGATAAAGATACTGAACAACATAATTTACTGCTTTTTTAAATTTAAATTAGGTAAAGGTTTCGCTACATACCGGCCCGAACAAAACCGCCCAAACCAAATATTTCAAGCTGTTCATTCAGATAACTATGTACTTGTTTACTCGTAGTTAAGGTAAGTACATGCGCTAACATAGATTTTATTTCTTTAAAATCAACATGTCGAATTACCCATTTTATTTTTGCGATGTTATGCGGGTTCATACTGAGCTTGTCATACCCCATAGCAAATAATAATAACGCCCCTGCCGGCTCACTGGCTAGTTCACCACATAAACTTAAGGGAATAATTGCTTTGGCTGACTGCTCTGCAATGAGATTCAACGCCCGTAAAACAGCGGGATGATACGAGTCATATAAATTAGCCACTCGGGAATTATTACGGTCAACAGCTAATAAATACTGTGTTAAATCGTTACTGCCTACTGAGAAAAAATCTACTTTACGGGCAAGTTCGGGTAACTGATAAATAATGCCCGGCACTTCAATCATAACCCCTATTTTGGGACGAGGTAGTTTTTCACCATCATCTAAAGTCAGTTCAGCAGATAATTCGTAATAGGCTTGATTGATCAAACGCTTCGCTTCTTCTACTTCAGGGATACTGGAAATCATTGGCAACATTATTTCTAAATTCCGTTGCTCGACATTCGCACGTAACATAGCCCTAACTTGTAATAAGAATATTTCAGGGTGATCAAGGGTGATACGAATACCGCGCCAGCCTAAAAATGGATTATCTTCATTGATAGGAAAATAAGGCAAGGACTTATCACCGCCAACATCTAAGGTTCGCATCGTAACGGTTTGCTTTGGAAAAGCACTTAATACCTGCTGATATAGTGCCGTTTGCTCGGCTTCTGAAGGAAAACAACTGCGGTTTATAAAAGGAATTTCTGTACGATATAAGCCTATACCTAAAGCACCTGAGTTCTTAGAATGTTCAAAACCCGACGATAAACCCGCATTAAGGTGTAATGCTATCGATTGTCCATCTTTAGTAATGGCAGGTAATTTTTCAACTTGTTTAACTTTATCGGCCAATAAAATTTCTTCAGCGATCAGATGCTGGTATTCGTGTTGTAGGGCTTCATTCGGTTGCACAAAAAGTTCGCCACTATAACCATCAATAATGCCTTCTTTTTGGTGTAATCGACCAAGTGGGATATTATCAATGCCCATTATTGCAGGAACACCTAACGCTCGTGCTAATATGGCCGCGTGTGAATTATTAGAGCCAGCGAGTGAAACGATGCCCTTTAATCCTCGGTGTTGATGTTGTGCTAACATAGAAGCGGTGACTTCTTCAGCAACAAGAATAAATTGCTCTGGAAGTGGCTGTTCGCCATCATTTGATTTTTGCAAATTCAGTAATAAACGATTGCCTAAATCACGAATATCACTCGCCCGTTCTCGTAAGTAATCGTCTTCTAACGCCTCAAATTGAATAACATAATTATCAATAATTTGCTTTAATGCACTCTCTGCCATCCAGCCTGTTTTGATTTTATCGACAACTTCTTTACCAATATTGGCGTTGTCTAATAATTGTTTGTATACCTCAAAAATATCTAGCGCATTATCGGTAATAATATTTTCAAGTTTCAGAGTCATTTTTTCAAAGTCAGCGTGCGTTTTTGTTACAGCATTATAAAATCGCTGTACTTGTAAGGAAGTATTATCCGAGCGCTGCAAGGAAATTTTAGCTAAATTGGCTTGCGGGTAGACCACAAACATTTCGCCCATTGAAATACCCGATGAACCAGCAACACCTTGTAGTGTTTTCTTCCAATTACCGTTTGTATCTTGTGTGTCGATTACTCCATTCACTTCAGCATTAGCTAATGAGGCCGCTAACTGAGCCGAAAGTGTCACCATGAAGGCTTCTTCGTTTTCAGTAAAATGTCGCGCTTGTTTTTGTTGAATAGAAAGAATGCCTAACATTTTTCTTTGATGAATTATCGGAGTGCCTAAAAAGGCATTGAGTTCATCTTCTTCAACTTCTGGAGCGTGAATAAATTGAGGATGATATTGCGCATTAGCAATGTTGAGAGGCTCTTCACGTTGTCCCACTAAACCAATTAAACCTTCGGTAAAGCCAATGGTTGTTCGTCCTAATGAACTCTCAGCTAAACCGTCAGAGGCCATTAACAAAAAGTGCTGTTTTTGATGGTCAGCTAAATAAATAGAGCAACAATCCGTGCTCATTGCTTGTTTTATTTGTGCCACCATACGACATAAAGCGCTATCAAGTTCAGCATTCTGGCTGAATTCTAAAACTATGCTACGTAAGGTGGTTAACATGAAGCTCCTCAAAATAAAAATAGCTTGCAAGCAAGCTATTTTTCTAGGTTATATTTATGTTTACAGTCAAAGGTGACGCTACATAATAATAATCAACCGCGACGTTTACGATGGTTTGGGCGATAAGAAGGCATTGACGCTTGGGCAAATTCTTTCATCACTTTACGGTAAACTTCACGTTTAAAAGACACTACCTGTCGTACTGGATACCAGTAACTTACCCAACGCCAATCATCAAATTCAGGGTGATCAGAGTGAAGTAAATCAACCGCAGATTCTTGCGCTGTTAATTTGAGTAAAAACCATTTCTGTTTTTGCCCAATACAAACGGGTTTGCTTTCATGTCTTATTAAACGTTTTGGTAATTTATATCTTAACCAGTGCTTGGTCGAAGCAATAATTTTCACATGTTCCGGTTTTAATCCCACTTCTTCGTGCAATTCCCGGTACATGGTCTCTTCTGCTGTTTCACCTTCATCAACACCACCTTGTGGATATTGCCATGAATGCTGACCAAAACGCCTAGCCCAAAATACTTGTCCCCTGTCATTGATTATTACTATGCCGACATTGGCTCGATAGCCTTCGGCATCTATCAAAGGAATTCCCAACAAATTTTCATATAATATGCCCTGATTCTTCCATAATCTGCGCTTGCGAGCAAATAAATAATTACTTTATTTTCGGGTTAGGCAATAGCAGGATAGCTTGAGAAACCTTATACTCACTCATTATTGCAAAGCCGACCATCGAGTTTCCCTATAAAAATTAGTATCCCAAAAAACGAAAGTGAATTATTGCAACGTGCTCAGGCACTTGCAGGCATGACTTTAGCTGAAATAGCCGCACAACTTGGCGTCGTAGTGCCAACAAGTTTAACGAGAGAAAAGGGCTGGATAGGACTTTTGCTAGAACAAGTTTTAGGAGCAAGTGCTGGCTCCAAGCCAGAGCCTGACTTTCCTCATTTAGGTATCGAATTGAAATCACTGCCGATAAATGCGCAGGGCAAACCATTAGAAACTACTTTTGTCTGTGTTGCCCCCTTAACGGGCTTGGTCGGGGCTAGTTGGCAAACGAGTCATATCCGCAACAAGATGGCTAGAGTTTTATGGGTACCGGTTGTGTCTGAACGCCATATCCCCATTAGTGAGCGCATCGTTGGTACGCCTTTTATTTGGTCACCTTCACCCGAAGAAGAACAATTACTCGCTTTAGATTGGCAAGAGCTGACCGATATGATTGTGTTAGGGGACGTTGAAAATATTTCAGGCAAGCACGGTCAAGTATTACAACTACGCCCAAAGGCGGCAAATAGCCAAGCTAAAACACAGGCATTTAATCGCCATGGTCAACCGTTTCAAACGCTGCCGCGCGGCTTTTATTTAAAAACAGCCTTTACGCAAATGTTATTGAATAAACACTTACGCATTAATTAACCATTATTTTTATATCCTAGGTAAATAATAAAGTTATCTACAGCAGTGATATTTGTTGCCCTATCATGACGGTTTCACCCACATTAACAATTTGATTATCAGTATTAGCGGCTTCTAAACAAACAAATTCGTTTTCTGCGCCATAGTGAACATCGCTCATACCTTGGGCAATATCAATACCTGGATTCCACAAGACCCATTGCTGGCAATTTATGGATGATATTTTAATGGTGCGTTGCCATTTTTCATCTTCAATGAAGCACGTTTTATCGCTGTGGTAAATACGATCGATAACGCCTACGCAATTATTTAACGTTGAACGTTGTTGATCTTTACCGGTAACTTTATCGTCATAAACAAGCTCTGCTAACGGGCTGATCTTGGTATTTTCTGGAGAACTTACCGTAAAGTAACTATGCAATGCCGCCGAGTACTCGAAAGCTTTAGATGATAAATTACTGATAAACAATTTTTGGTCAAACTGTTCACTGAAAATAAATTCTTGTTTTAATTGGTATCGATGTGGCCAAAGTGGATGTTCGTTTTCTCCCTTGAGTAATAGAGTCACACAAACATTATTCTGATTAATATTAACCTCATCAAGCGTCCATTGTTTTTGTCGAGCAAAGCCGTGATTACCCGCTGTTTCGCCATTAGCTGCTTTATATGGGCCGAACCATGGCCAGCACAAGGGAATACCGCCACGTATTGCTGTGCCTTCTTTAAATGCGGCGTCATCACTTAGCCATAATACCGATTGTTGATCTTGAGGTTGCCACGCAAGTACTTGCCCACCATACAAACTAATTTTAGCGGTACAGGTTTTATGTTTTATTTCCAACACTGATACCTGTTCATTCAATGATACTTGTTTAAGGTGACCAAATTCGTTTTCAACAATCATTTTTGACATTAGATTCCCAGCGATATATTTGAAAAATAAAAGTGCATAATAAGACAAGGCTAGTTTGTTTGAAAGCTTAAAAGTATTCACCCTACTTTTGTTTTTTGTAAAGTTGTAAGTTCTGAGTTTTGTCTGGAACATAAAAGCTGACTGTTGACGTGCAAGGATGTACGAATGCCTTGAAAGACAGAAGGTCTGAGAAAGGCCTGAACATCCGTCATTCCTTCACATCCATGTGATCATGACATACCGTTCATCCTGAACATAAAAAAGCACTAAACAATAACTTGTTTAGTGCTTTCAAGGTTAGCGCTTTAAACTTACGCTACAAAACAGCGTATCGATTACTTGGTGTAAGCTCTCGGTAATTCACTATCAGTTGTATAACGTTTACGTAACTCGTCATGGCGACTTTGCGTTGTACGCTCTTCGCCGTGTATCCACATTTTATCAACTTTAGAGCTAAGCTCGAACGGGTCTGCACTCCACAGTACTAAATCGGCTCTTTTACCTACCGCAATTCGCCCTGCATCAATATTGAAAACATCGGCAACATTGGCGGTAACAGAAGCTAAAGCTTGTGCCTTAGTTAAGCCATTTGCAACGGCATTACCGGCTTCAAAACGAAGCTGATATAAGTTATGAGCATCATGTATTGCTAAAGCAACGTTGATACCCGCTTGGGTTAATTTCGCGGTATTTTTCAATGAAGCATGCAATGAATCAAAGCTGCTAGGTAAGTTATCTAAAGCACCAAAGATTACAGGTACTTTCGCTTTTGCAAGTTGGTCGCGGATTAAAATAGCGTCTGCACCGCCGGCAATGACTAAATCAAGATTAAATTCAGCTTTGAGCTTCAATAATTCAAGTAAGTCGGTAGCACGATCAGCATAAGCAATTAACGGTTTTTCACCCGCTAATAATGCATTGATGATTTTCTCATCACGTTTTGGTTCTTTCGCTGATTTTTTCTTTTCGTCGCTTTTTTTATCTTTTGCAGCCGCTTTTTTATCTTTGGCAGCTTTCGTTAATGCTTTCTGTGCATCTTCAAGCTTGTAACGTAATTTTTGTAAATTCAATGCACGTGAACCACTGCTTTTAGCACCTAAATCAATAATGACCGCGTTTTCTTTAATATAAACACTGTCAAATTCACCGGATAAATCAGCAACAAATGTTTGTCCTTTGAACATACTATCGCCGCCACCTGGCACAGTAACATTACTGGTAATACCGCCTTTTCGTGTATAAGGAACAACGCTAGAACGTGGGTTAAAGGCGATTGATGCATCAAAGGTAATATCGGCTTTTTTATCTCTTGAATCACGGGTTCTTGATACAGCTCCTACTTCAACTAATCCTAATGAATTCATGGAACCAATTAAGCCCGGTGTTAATATTTTCCCCATGGCATCATAAGTGACGTCAGCAACTACTTTTTCAGGGTTAATCGCGATAATTTTACCGTTATCAATAACGATTGTTGCATTAGTTAATATCCCCTGTTCCGTAACGGTATGTACCGTAGCATTGGTAATAGCTAAACTTTCTGCATGGGCATTGCTAATTGTTGATAAGGCGAGTGCGACTAATGAGGCTTTAAATAGTTTGATATTTTTCATGATTACTTTCCTCCCTTAACTGTTGAAGCAGGTACAGTGGCTTGTCCTAGCATAAAGTCACTTTTAGCTTGGTATTTTTCATCAAATCGGTCGTATACTTTTGCGCCATCCACAAACACTTGCTCAGCTTGTGCGTACACGCTAAATGGGCTTTGGTTCCACAACACCACATCAGCATTTTTACCGTTTTCTAAACTACCGGTTTTATCATCAATACCTAGAGATTTAGCCGCATTTAACGTGATCCAACGGATAGCCTCAGCAGGCTTTAAGGCATAACCGTTTTCATTAGCGCGGTACATTACTTTCCCGGCTTCTTGATTTAGACGTTGTATGGTACTGCTTGAGTCTGAATGAACAATCGCACATGAGTTTTTAACCGCATTAACTACCGCAACATTTTCTTGGATCATGTCATAAGCTTCCATTTTGAAGCCCCACCAATCTGGCCACATCGCAGCACAGTTGCCATTATCTGCTAATAAGTCAGCAATTTTATACCCTTCGATGGCATGATGAAAAGTACCAGATTTGTAGTTAAACTCTTTACCAAGATCTATCATCATTGCCATCTCTTCTGCTTTGTAACAATGATTATGAATTAAAATATCGCCATCAAGCACACCTTTAAGTGTATCAAGCTCTAGATCGCGAGTCGGTGCTAATGGGTTTTTACCTGCTGCGTAATCGCGTTCATATTTTTCCCAAGCACTCTTATACTCAGTAGCTTCTGACCAAGCCATGCGGTAACCCGCCATATTACCCATTCGTGTTGAAGGTGAAACTTTACGGCCACCGTAAACACGCTTAGGATTTTCGCCACATGCCATTTTTAAACCGTAAGGCGCTTCTGGGAACTTCATGCCCTGCATAGTTTGGCTTGATACATTTCGAAGTGTAACGCCACGACCACCAAATAAATTAGCAGAGCCGGGCAGGATTTGTAATGTAGTTACACCGCCAGCACGGGCAGCATTGAAACCAGGATCTTGTGGCCAAACACTATGTTCAGACCAAACTTCTGAAGTATTAGGTGAAGTCATCTCATTACCGTCAGAATGAGACTCAGCAGATGGACTTGGATAAACGCCTAAATGTGAATGCACATCAATAATACCAGGGGTAACCCATTTACCTGTGCCATCTATCTCAACAGCACCGGCAGCAGATAAACTTTTACCTACTTGAGATATTTTACCATCAACCATAAGAACGTCAGCATTATCAAGAAGCTCACCATTACCAATTAATACTGTCGTATTTTTAATTAGCGTCGTTTGTTTTGGTAGTGGTTGATACGTACTCGGATAAGGATTTTTATTAATGCTAACTTTTGGGTCTTGTGGCTCTGGCTGTAAACAGCCAGATAACGCTATCGATACGCCAACCGCGATCAAAGTTGGGGCAATATTTTGCTTAATAGGCATGAAATGCTTCCTGTACAGGTTCTTATTATTTAAGGGTTAAGTCACCTTAAAATGAATTGAACAAGACAGCAAGTTAACGCTAAAAAATTACGTTCAATGGCAATGCATTTACGTTGAATGGTTGAGTAGATGACATAAAAACAGATGACGTCTTTTTTATTAAAACATTTTAATTAAATAGCTTTTATTTATAAACGTCTATTCGCGCTGGAATAGTACGCGATGGCTTTAGATGCTGAGAAAATCTGACTGAACTTTAGCGAAAAATTAAAGTTCAAAATCACCAAAATCCAGATCATTCGACGTTTTGAGTTTATTTTTATCTGACGGGGTTAATAATGAAGGTTGAAGCTCTGCTACCGCTATTTCACTTACTTTAATTTTTGGCGCAGCATTTTTACGCTTTTTACGTTGCAGGCAGCGCTTGATCACTTTTTGCTTGTCATCTGTCGTGAGGTTTATCCACCCTTGTCGTTCTTCTCGCGAGCGATAACAACCAAGGCAATTACCTTTTTCATCAGACTGACAAATGCCAACACAGGGGCTAGGAACATCAAAAAATTCTAATTGCATATAAACCTTTGACCAAATTGAAAAGCCTATACATTAATTATAACGTAGAAACCCGCACTTTGAATAGTAACGGGTATAGGCTTAAATTTGTTTACGCTAATTTATCAGTAACAATATGATAATCAGGGTCTTCAATCACATTAATTTCAACTAAACTACCAGCTTTAGTAAGTAATTGCGTACATTCAGGACTCAAGTGTTTTAAATGCATGGTTTTACCACGAGATAAATAACGCTCTGCTAATGTATCAATCGCCTCAATGGCTGAATGGTCAACGACGCGTGAGTTTTTAAATTCAACAATGACATCATTACTGTCTTTGTCCATATCGAACTGTTCCAAAAAGTTTGCAATAGAACCAAAGAACAACGGGCCTGTAACATCGTAAACAGTTGAACCTTTCGCGTCAGTTGAACGATTCACTATAACGTGTTTTGCGTGTTCCCATGCAAAGACTAAAGCAGAAACAATCACACCTACGACTACAGCAACGGCTAAGTCCGAATAAACAGTAACACCCGAAACAAGAATAATGACAAAAGCATCCGCTTTAGGAACCTTCTTCAAGATACGAAAACTTGACCATTCAAAGGTACCAATAACAACAATAAACATAACGCCAACTAAAGCCGCTAATGGAATTTGTTCAATTAACCCTGATGCAAATAGAATGAAACCAAGTAATGCTAATGCAGCCGTAATACCTGATGCTCTACCTCGCCCACCTGAGTTTACGTTGATCATAGACTGACCAATCATGGCACAACCACCCATAGCACCAAAAAATCCACAAGCAGTATTCGCAGCACCTTGAGCAATACATTCCTTATTACCACGACCACGAGTACCTGTTAGTTCATCGATAAGAGTTAACGTTAATAAAGATTCAATTAATCCAATCGCTGCTAACACTAGCGCGAATGGCAATATAATTTGTAAAGTGTTTAAATCAAAAGGAACACTTGGAATACTAAATGTCGGCAAACCACCCGCGATAGAAGCGATATCGCCAACAAGCTTAGTTTCAAGGTTAATACCAAACACTAAAAATGAAACTACAACAATTGCGACAAGCGTAGAAGGTACTGCTTTAGTAAGCTTAGGGAAAAAGTGAATAATCGCCATAGTTAAAAGAATTAGCCCTAACATGGTATAAAGTGGCGTGCCTTGCATCCACTCTAGTTCACCGGCTTCATTAGTAAATTTAAACTGTCCTAATTGAGCTAAGAAAATCACAATGGCTAAACCATTGACAAAGCCCAGCATAACGGGATGTGGTACTAAACGAATAAACTTACCGAGCTTAAATACCCCGGCTAATATTTGCAGCAAACCGGTTAAAACCACAGTAGCGAATAAATATTCTACCCCATGAATAGCAACTAAACTCACCATCACTACTGCCATTGCGCCAGTAGCACCAGAAATCATTCCAGGGCGGCCACCAAAAATAGCAGTAATTAAACCCACCATAAAGGCAGCATATAAACCAACGAGAGGATCAACACCCGCAACAAAGGCAAAAGCAACCGCTTCAGGCACTAGCGCCAAAGCGACGGTTAAACCTGAAAGAACATCATTCTTTAGATTGGAAACTTTACTGGCATGTAATTCGAACATTGCACTCTCATTAATTAAATAAAATAGATATAACCTGATAGCTTTCTAATAATAGGTAAATTTAACAATAAATGTTAATTGCTCATTAAAGAGTAACTCAGGGTTTTGCGGCGCGAGAATACTAATGATTTGCATTGAAAAAGTCAATAAATGCTTAGTTTTAATACAGATTAGTTCAGCTTTTCTATGGTGAAATAATATTCAGGTTGGCTTAGGAGTGATAACAGAAGTTACGCTAACTATAACCAAGCAATCTATAAGACGAAAGTATGAAAAACACATAGTTTCGCCCCAACGATTTATGTGTTTGTATTTGTGGTTTGTTCACGTTCATTCAAAAATTCCTTGATCTCGTCTCGAGAACCAAGAATATGCTGTTTAAGTAAAGCAACAGACTTTTCTACATTACGTGCTTTACATAATGCTAATAATTCATTGTGCTCAGATTCAGCTTTAGAAATACCACCGGCCCATAATAAATGCATACGAATATAACGGTCAGCATTTTTATTTAACGTATTCACTAAATCTTGCGTTTGTGGTCGATTCGCCCCTGAATATAAGCAATTATGGTAGTCAGAATTCAACTCACTCCAGGTATTCGCCGCATTTTCTTTACCCAGTGCTTTATCTAATCGAGATAAAAGCTCCGTGGCTTCATCGAGCTTTTCATCACTGATATGCGGTATAGATGAAGCTAACAAATCGGCTTCGAGCATTGCTCTTAATTCAAATAATTCATCTACTTGGTTAGCAGTAAGCTCTGTGGCAGTCGCGCCTTTATGAGGTTCAAAAGAAACTAAACCTTCCGCTTCAAGTTGCAATAACGCTTCACGTACTGGTATACGGCTAACATTCAATTCTTCTGCTAATGCTGCTTGGCGTAGAGGTTGTCCCGCTTTAATCTCACCACTTAAAATCTTCTCTCTAAGGGTTTCAACAACTAACTGCGTTCGGGTTTTGTAAACTATGCTCATAAAAGACTTCTCTTGAAAGTGTGCAGTCATTATAAGGATTTATCAGCTAAAAAAAAGCGACTAATAGATATTAGCCGCTTTATCTAAAGAAAAGTTAACTTTTCAGTAAGCTTGGTAATAGCTCATCAGGCATATTTTGATAACAAATAGGTCTCTGAAAACGCTTAATGGCTTCACTGCCCACAGAGGTAGTTCTTATTTGAGTAGAGGCAGGAAACGGCCCACCATGGTTCATAGACGCACAGACTTCAACGCCTGTAGGCATTTGATTATAGATTAAACGACCTACTTTATGAGCCGCGCTTAAGGCAACTTGTTTAGCAAGATTAAGATCCTGTTCATTGGCATGAATACTTGCCGTTAGGTTGCCCTTAAGTAAACTAATAAATTCCATCAGTTGTGCTTGACCTTCACAACGAACAATTAGTGCACTCGAACCAAAGACTTCTTCATGTAATGTTTTATTGGCTTTAAACGTTGCTAAATCGGTGGCAAATAGTGCTGCTGAACAAAAGTGCTCTTGCCCTTTCTCTGGACTTTTTCCTTGAGCTAAACATTCAACACCTGAAATATTCAGCCATTGACCTACAGTGTTATTATATGAAGTGGCCATACTTGGCGTTAACATAACACCTGCCAAAGTTTCACTGATCGCATCTGCCGCTGATTTTTCAAACACGGGTGTATTGGCATCAGTAACGTAAGCCCAAATTCCAGGGCTTGTACAAAACTGCCCTTGCGCCATCATTAATGAAGCAACTAATCCTTGTGCTAATCCTTGAGCGTCGTCAGCTAATTTGTTCGCTAAAATAAATTGTGGGTTAACGCTGCCAAGTTCTCCGTAAAATGGAATAGGCTCTGCACGTTCATTAATTTGACGTTGTAAAATCATACCGACACGTTCAGAGCCAGTAAAGCCAACCGCTTTAATAAGCGGGTGCGTCACTATTTGACTAGAAATCCCATAGTTTTTACCTTGAATCAGCGAGAAAACACCTGCATCAATATTGCAAATTTCAATCGCTTTACTGATCGCCTGAGCAACTAATTCAGCCGTTCCGGGATGAGCAGCATGTGCTTTCATCACCACAGGACAACCAGCTGCAAGTGCAGAAGCTGTATCACCACCCGCCGTTGAGAATGCTAACGGGAAATTACTGGCGGCAAAAACAGCAACCGCGCCAAGTGGCAAGTAACCTAAGCGTGTTTCTGGCTTTGGTAAAGGTTGACGATTTGCATCAGCTAAATCGACTACCGCTTGATATTCGCCTTGTTCTAATAAGTTAGCAAATAAGCCAAGTTGTCCGATAGTACGGCCACGTTCACCTTGAATACGCATTACCGGCAAACCAGTTTCGGCACATGCCATTTCAACTAAATCATCACCAAGGGCAAGGATTTGCTCACCTATGGTACGTAAAAACATGGCACGTTTTTCTGCGCTTAATTGACTATAAGAGTAAAAAGCTTGGTTTGCTTTGCCGATAGCCTGATCAATTTCCTGCTCGCTCGCGTCAGCAAATTTGTCTTTCATTGTTTGATTAGTAACAGCATTCATTGCTGAGAAACCGTTAGTTGTATCGCCAGACCATTCGCCTGCGATTAAGTTTTTTCCGGTAATATTCATTATCTATTCCTACTCAATGTTATTTTAGCTAATAATTTTTTGATTATGTAACAACAAAACCAAAAGCATATGGGTCATCGTCATCAATCGTGATACAGTTTTTACCAAATACTTTTGCCCAACCTTGAATGCTAGGCTTTATCGCCGATATTTTACCTTCCACACCTTGTGAATAACTGCTGTCACAGCTGAGTTCGACAATTTCCTCTATTTTTCCAACAAACTGACTACCGATGTAACTTTCATGGACAAAAGTATCGCCTAAGCTTAATTGTCCTTTCGCGTAAAGTTGTGCCATACGCGCGCTTGTTCCTGTTCCACAGGGCGATCTGTCTATCGCTTTATCACCGTAAAACACTGCATTAGCTGCGTCTGAATCATCGTTTTTAGGTTTTCCTGTCCATAAGACATGCGAAACACCATTTACACTCGGGTCTTCAGGATGAATACAAGTTACAACTTTACTAGCGGCCGCACGAACAATCGGACTCCAATGTAATAATTCATTTGCCGTCCATTGATCAATGCCAGGAAAATTATCTTGTGGTTCAACGATCACGTAATAATTGCCACCATAAGAAACATCAACAATTATTAGTCCTAAACCTTCAATATCAAGTTCAACATTCTGATGAGCTAAATAGGAGGCAACATTGTAAATTTTCACTGAATTTACTTTAGTTATAGGATTATCTGACTGTTGGTTTTCGTTGGACTCACCTTGTAAAGTGTACTCCACTTCAATTTGTCCCGCTGGCACGTCAAGCGTTAATTTTCCAGCAGTCTTTGGCGTTAACAATCCGCTTTCCAGGCCAGAAGTCACAGTACCAATAGTTCCGTGACCACACATAGGTAAGCAACCCGAGGTTTCGATAAATAGGATGGACGCGTCAGCATTACCATTACAAGGCGGATATAAAAACGCACCAGACATCATGTCGTGACCACGAGGTTCAAACATTAGACCTTGACGAATCCAATCATGATTTTCTAAAAAATCTTGTCGTTTTTCACTCATGGTTTGCCCTTTTAAATTAGGGTGACCACTAGTAACCAGTCGAACAGGGTTACCGCAAGTATGAGCGTCTATACAAAAATAAGTGCCTTTGATCATATTCTACCTTTGATTATCCATATAATACCCAAACTGCTGTGGTATATATTCTCCATGTTTTACTAAGACTAAAGCCCCACTTACAAGTATAGGGCTTGTATATGGGGCTTTAGCCTAACCATTTAAATTAATAAGTATTAATCTAAATTGAATTTTCGACAAATCATACGTGTTGCTAAAGCATCGTTATATAACTTTCAACTATTACACGCTCTTCGCCTTGTCAGTTCATATCTTTCATTATTATTTACTCACTACTTTACAAATTACTTTGTTTTTTACTTACGATACTCCTTTTTTTCAAAGGTTTATTGAAAGGTTTAAAAAAAACAAACTGTATCAGTGGATTTGATATAGGATATTGTATACAATTCTTTTCATTGTACAAGGTTTAATTTTATATTGAGTGAAAAACTATGCAGTTTAACCATGAAATCTTAGCGCTTAATTCAGAAAAATATCTATGCGTAACCAGTATTGACGCCCATACAGAAGGAGAGCCATTGCGCATTATTACTGGCGGTTATCCCGAAATCATTGGGGATTCCATTTTAGACAAGCGTCAATTTTTAACTGAGCATCTCGATAATTACCGTCAATTTCTAATGTATGAACCTCGTGGTCATGGAGATATGTACGGCGCACTGATTACCGAACCGTGCACAGAAGACGCTACGTTTGGTATTTTATTTATGCACAACGAGGGTTATTCTAGCATGTGTGGCCATGGCATTATTGCCGCTGTAGCCGTTGCAATAGAAACGAAAACACTGCCTATGCCCTTGACAGGTGAATATATTGGTATTGATGCTCCGGCTGGTTTTATCAAAGCTTATGCTGAAATGAATAACAACCAACTATCGGTCAGTTTTGATAACGTTCCTGCTTTTGTTGAAGTACTCAATCAATCAATTGATGTTAACGGAGTAGGTAAGGTTAATTATGATATTGCTTTTGGTGGTGCTTATTATGCATTTGTCGATGCTGACGATTTAAACTTAAGTTGCGAAGCTTCAAATAGCCAAGGATTAATAGCAGCAGGACAAGCCATTAAAAAAGCGGTGATGGCTGATTACGACATAAAACATCCACTTGAAGAAGACCTTAGCTTTTTATATGGCGTAATCTTTCATTCGAAAAAGACAGCACGTTCGGCTTCTCACTCACGTCATGTTTGTATCTTTGCTGAAGGTGAGCTCGATCGTTCTCCAACCGGTACAGGCGTAAGTGCTCGCTCTGCTTTATTAGCAATTAAAGAAGACTTACCTGTGGGTGAGAAAGTCATCATTGAAAGTATTACTGGTGGAGAGATGACGGTAAATATCGAAGAATCAATTAACTACTATAACAAAGAAGCAGTTACTCCCCGTGTTAGCGGTAGAGCATTTATTACTGGTGTTCATCAATTTTTAGTTGATGAAAATGACATTTTTCCGCAAGGCTTTTTACTGCGTTAATCTATAAATAAAATAATCACTTTAGTAAGTAAATAGACATGACAACATTAAATATTGGTAACGCTGAAAAAAACATTGCCGTGATAGGTGCAGGCATCATAGGCATCAACTGTGCTCTTGAACTACAGTCACTCGGTTTTCAAGTCACACTTATTGACAAATCAGGTATCGGAGAAGGTTGCTCAAAAGCAAACGCAGGACACTTTGCCACCGAACAAGTATTTCCATTGGCAGAGCCTAACTTGTTATGGCAGTTTCCAAAGTTATTACTTGATCCCTTAGGTCCTGTTTCTTTATCTGCTTCATATTTACCTAAAGCATTACCTTGGTTTGGCCAATTTATATGGAATATGCTTGCCAGTAAACGTTCAAAAAATAGTGCGGCTTTAAAAACACTGAATAAAAATGCTATTAGTTATTACCAGCCCCTTTTGAAAGAAGCAAAAGCTGAGGCACTATTGACGTTAAAAGGCAGTTTATTAGTCTTTGAAGACAGTTCAGATAAAACCATCACGCGATATTTTGAACATTATAAAAATGCCGGCATAAGCGTTTTATTACTCGATCGTCAGCAAACGTTATTGTTAGAGCCCAATTTAAATAAAAATATTCAAGCATCTTTATACTTTAACGAGGTAGGACATAGTGCCGACCCTTCAGCTATTTGCGCACAATTGGCTGAGCTAGCTTTTACTAAAGGTTGTGAGTACAAACAAGCAGAAGTACTTCACATTAGCCACAATAGTCGAGGGACTAGTTTAACGACAAAAGCAGAAACCTTGGTATTTGACCAAGTTGTAATTGCCAGTGGCGCCTGGTCGAAAGCGCTATTAAAACCCCTGGGTTACGCTTTACCGATAGAAGCCGAACGAGGTTATAGTTTAGATTTACCACCATGCAAAAATGCAGTACATTTATCACGTCCTGTGGCTTCAGCAGAAAGAAAGTTCATTATGACTCCTATGGCGCACGGCTTACGCTTAGCTGGTACGGTTGAATATGCGGGTTTAAAACAGCAAGCTAACATGAAGCGAGCAGATATGCTTTTTAAAAATGCTCAACAAGTGCTCACCGATTTACCTGAATTTAATGCGAAAACAGCAAAAGCAGAACAAAAGTGGATGGGACACCGCCCTTCACTTCCCGACTCATTACCGGTTATTGGTCAAGCACCTAAGCATGACAATATATTTTTGGCTTTGGGTCATCAGCACTTAGGGTTAACACAAGGAGCTATTACGGGGAAGCTCATTGGGCAGCTGATAACAAAGCAACCAACCGATATCGATGTCACTCCGTTTTGCTTAAGTCGCTTTAACTAAAAGTTCAGGTAACGGTTAGTATTGATGAAGATGGCAAAAGCTTAAAGATATTCTTTGGCTTTTGCTCTTCTATAATTTGATTCTCTATGCGTTTTCGTTTTTCGCAGATAAACGTGGGATTGCTAAAGAAAAATACGCCGTAATAAAAAATATCCCCATCACGATAAGTGTGCCTCTGTCTCCTTGATAAGGCGTTAACACATTATAATAAAACAAAGCATTCTCTAACAAAGCCGCACTCGCACCGATTACAATTAAAACCCTCGCACTTGAACGTCCTTTCGCACCGATTAACTTAGCCAACAAATAAGCTAATACGGGTATAAAAGACCAAACAAAAAAAACGGCTATTGAAAAAAACAGGGCTGACATAGTTACCTTTTGCTGGGATAAAACACCGACGACAGAATAAAGTTTCACTAAAAAATACCCCAAATATAAGTACAAGAACAACATAATGATTTTCCAAAGAATAAAAACAACTCAATAATTGTAGCGAAACGATTAAGCAAAAAACTTACTTCAGAACAAAAAAATGCCACTTAACTAAGAATAGTTATGTGGCATTTTGGTGTTTGTTCTAAAAACTCGATTAAATATTTTGGCTAAAACTTTCTTAAAATTGGTAACTTTTACTTTTTGCAGTGAGCTTTGATACCGTAATTTTATCAGCAGAACAATCGCTAATGTCTTTTTTACTAAAGACTAAAATACTGTCTTTGTAGCGACGCCCCTGTTTTTCTCCTGCTGATTTTAAAATAACACTCACATGCTCATTTTTAGGTAAAGCTTTTAAACCATTGCCATACAAACAAAGAGTTTCCGTTAGTGATGCATTTAGGTCTTGATAATAAGTTCCACGTGCTTTTTCTTGTTCAGCTTTTTGTGCTAGTTGTTTTTTTTGTAGGACATCACTTCTTTCTTTAAACGCCTTTTGACTGACAGCAAGCTTTGCAGTTTGTTTTTTCAGTGTTTCGAGTTCAACTTGTAGCTCTTTTTTATCTTCATCGTCAGCTCTGCGTAACCTATATTCGATATCGCGTTTTTCTCGTGCGACATCTCTTAACTCGTACGATAAATCACGCTGTTCTTCACGTAATTCACGGTATCCTTCTCTATTTTGCTCAAAAGACTCCATAGCATGCTCATACGCTTGTGTTGCTTCTTCCATGCTTCGTGCCACAGATTCGTTAATTTGGGCTTCATATTCAGCATCATTATTCGAACTTCTTCTTGAAACTACGGGAGCTATCGGTGGTAAAGGAACAGCAGGAAAGTCCGGCATCGCAAAGTTAAAATTAAAGTTACCCCACTGATTATTACCTGAACTTGAATTTATGGTAAATACAATACCTTGTCCTTTTAAATAAGTACTCTCAATACTGGTAATTTTTGAGCCTTTTCGACCTTCTTGAACACTTACTGATGATTTTATAATGTTACTCATAATATCAAGTTGCTTATGCATAGCTGCATATTCGCCATTATCTGCAGCAAAAGTTACTGTTGTCGACAGCGAACTTGTTAAAACAAATAGCGCGGTTGGGATAAATGTCATTATTTTTTTCATGGTATTACTCCTCTGAAGTCCAACTAGCTGGTTTTGTTGTTAAACCTAAGCCGTCTGAATCTTGTGATTTTATATTTTTAGGTTGATAGTTAGTTCTTTGTGTTTTTAAAGATTGATAATTGATTTCATTTTCAAGCTGTTGAAATTTAATTTTATTATCTAACGAGTCATCAGCACGTTGGTCATTAACGTATTGCACGAAATCACTCATGTCTTCTTTGCGCTCTTTACGGGTTGCTCCCATCAAGTAACTCGCTAATTGCAGATTACTGTCTTGCTGCTTCACTTTAATCTCGGCGACGTAATTCGCTAAAATCACTTGTTGCTCGCTGGCAAATCGTTGCAGCTTTTGGTTAACTTGGGCTTCGACTAAACCATTAATTTCTTCTTGGCTATAACTCACCTGATTAATTTGTGTCTGCGATGACCCAGCAAAGGTTAATAAAATACCGTCATCTTTCATCACCAATTCAACTTTGAACAATACCAGTGCCATCGCAAAAAATGACAATGCCATCGACATTGCGGGTAATCCCCCCCATTGCCACCAAGGTGACTTATCAGTTTCAAAAGCAGCCGAACGATCCCAATGAGGCACAGCATGTTCAGCTTGTACACTGACTTGGTGCTCAATCGTTTGTGCCGTTTTGAGCCTTTCTTGCCAAATGGCATCTTCATGGGTATTCGCATTGCTTTGCACTTGTTGACTCTGTTCATCTTCAACAAGGTCTGAGCGGTCAAGCCACTTCTCAAAGGCTTTTTCTGAGGTTAATTTTTTATTTTCAGACATAATCAAACTCCAAATGATCTTTTAATTTATCTAAGCCACTATATAAACGAGATTTAACCGTGTTTACCGATATACCGAGTTGCCTCGCAATATCATCAAACGTACAATGTTGAAAAAACTTCAATTCAACCACCAACTTCTGATTTATAGGCAACGTTTTCATTGCCTTATGTAAAGCTGTCGCTTGTTGTCCTGAAACTGCATGGTACTCGGGACATTCATCATTGCTTTCATCAAGCTGCTCAGGTACATCATCTAGTGACTGTGTTGGCTTTTTACGACGGTAATATTCAATACAACGATAGTGAGCAATTTTAAACATCCATCCTTTAAAAGGACTATCACCACGAAAAGTCGACAAGTTTCTAAAAACGGCAACAAAAACATCTTGCATTAAATCCATGGCATCAGCCGGATTACTCACCATGCGCAAGGTGTAGTTATAAAGTTTTTTTTCATAACGTTTCACCAACGTTACCCAAGCAGACTTTTTACCATTTAGTGCTTGCTTTACCAGTGTTTCATCACTTCGTTCGAACACGTATATTCCTATTATTATTCAATTGATATGCGCTTATGTTTGTCAGTTACTATAGATGTAGCGATGACAAGGAAAAAAGTTTGAAATTATTTAAAATAAATAATTTTATTTTAAAAGTCCTTCAACAATTTTACTTAGCTGGTTATATAGTGAGTTTCTCATTGAGGTTTTTCGCCAAAGCACGCCAATTTCTCGATAGAAGGCTTTATCAAGTTTTTCGACAGATAATTCTTCAGCTTTGCCGACTCCTTTATTTATCGCCATTTTAGGTAAAAATGTAACGCCCTGGTGAAGTGCAGTCATTTGCACAAGTGTTGATAAACTAGAGGCTGAGAAAGGATTAATACGTGCTTTATCGGCGAGTTGGCAAGCTGAAACCGCATGTTCGGTTAAACAATGCTCTGATGATAATAAAAATACGCTTTGCTCAGGAAGGCTTTGATAATTACCTGTTTGCTGAAATTTGTTCACCAAAACTTGCTCTCCTGCCATAAAAAAATGATCTTTCCCTACTTTTTTACAATGAAAACTATGATGAGCAATAGGTAACGCTAAGATCAGTACATCAATTTCACCATTGTTAAGCATTTTTACCAAGTTTTCAGTCGTGTCTTCACGCAAGTACATTTCTAAATCAGGCAATGTCTTTTGACATGCATTAACAAAGTCAGTTAATAAAAACGGTGCTATAGTTGGAATACAACCGATACGAACCTGGCCTGAAAACTCATCGCCTTGTTGTTTGGCAAAACTGACTAATTCATTGGCTGACACTAATAACTGACGGGATTTTTCAACAACCTCAAGCCCTTGCACAGTAAAGAGGAAAGACTTGTTGTCTCGCTCAATAAGCTGACAATTAAGTTGTTCTTCTAATTTCAAAATGGCACTGCTTAATGTTGACTGGCTAACAAAACATGCGCTTGCAGCGCGATGAAAATTTTGCTCTTGATAAAGGGCAAGTAAATAACGTAAGTGCTTTAAATTAGGTAAGTACATTTTCGGTATTAATCCGCAACAATTGACTATTGCGATTAATTTATCACATTTCAACCATCAAAAACGATTGCGCATTGATATAAAATTTCTTTAATTAACAATGAAGATAAGTTAAAGTTTACATAACCTACTATGCTAATTTTTAATTAACCCACTTATTTGGAACCAACATGTCACAAGCATCAGCACGTCATTTATTAGTCGATACCGAAGAACAATGTTTAGCACTTAAAGCACAAATAGAAGCAGGTGAAGACTTTGCAGTTGTTGCAAAGGAGCATTCTAATTGTCCTTCTAAAATGCAAGGTGGTGATTTAGGTACTTTTGGTCGTGGTCAAATGGTACCTGAGTTTGACGAAGTTGTATTCACAGCAGAACTAAATACCGTTCAAGGCCCTGTAAAGACTCAGTTTGGTTATCACTTATTAGAAGTAACTGCTCGTACTTAATAAATAAAATCTATGAATACAGTCGTTAAAAGAGGGTAGAACAAATGAAAAAATTCATATTTTTTATTCTTCTTTTATCGACTTCTAACGTTTCTCAGGCTGTAGAATCGACAGCAGATATCGCTATTGATGCGGTAAAGTCTCATAAAAAAATCATTAACTTCCTTGCAAATAAGTCCTCGAATGACTTTCAAGTGACCTACCAACCATTAAAGCTTGGCGGCATTTGTGGCTTCGTGGGGTGTAGTTGGCGACAACTCGTTTCTGTTATTATCACCTCAAAAAGCTCAAATAGACCAAGTAAGACTATGCTACTTTTAGTTGAAGGTATAACCTCAAGTACTGATAGCAAACCAAAAGTTAGTTTTATTCGTTTAGAAAGTAGCTTGAAAAATGAATTAATTTTTATTAACTAAACCGAACATTTTATTCTTTATTTCCAAAACTTCATCTTTATATTTATCTGTTTCCCTCTTATTGTTAATGACCTCATAACATAAAAAAAGTTTCCCAATAGTTTGATAGTTAAATAAATAAAAACAAATAGTTTTTATTTATTTTTGTATTTGTAAATAAATCTATACAAGCGAAAATGTTAATTTATTATTAAATAATTGTTAATGCATTAACATTACTGTTACGTTTAATTTATCAGCAAAGACTGATTAAAAAACCCTCCATTTTTCGAGTTAAATTTATAATTGAGAATTTGGGGGGAAATAAAAAGAATATCTGTTGTTACCTCAGGTACGAAATTAAAATAAATTAAATAGGAACCCTCAATGCAAAAACATAATCAAATAACAAAGTTGTCAATAATCGTCGCGGCATCAATTGCCGCATCGTCATTCAGCTCTTATGCGACTGAAGTTACTTCAATGACGGTGCAAAACCAAACAGCAAATGGCGCTCCGTCTTTTGTTGTTGGTGAATTAGGCAGTATGACTCAAGGAACTGCAGTTCAAGCACTTACAGACATTATTTCCAGCCAAAGTGAATTTACTGTAGTCGGTAACGAAAGCTTTAACGTTCGCAGACAATGGACTGATGAACTAGGAAAAACTCACACACATTTTGATCAAACCATTAACGGCATTAAAGTTTATGGTACGAGTATGATCATGCATGCTAATAGCTCTGTCGGCGTATTAAGTACAGGTAATAGCTCAGCAAATATTTACGGAATCACCGGAAATCTAGCGACAAATTCGACATCTGCTATTTCAGGCTTAAATGGTGTTAGCACACTCAACAGTAGTACGAGTAACTTAAGTGAAAATCAAGCAATCGCCGCAGCAGAAAGTATAGGGGAAGTTAATGGTTCAGCAGAACTTTCTTATATTTACCTGCCTTTGAGCGAAGAAACAAAACTTGCTTATCGTGTGGAGGTTTCTTGGGATAACGGTGGTGAAGATTTTGGCCGTGACTTCATTTATTTTGATGCTAATACTTCAGAAGTGCTAACCAGAGAAGCACAAATTCATTCTTCAAAAAATTGGAAGACTTATACCTTAAACGGTGGTTCGGCCAATTCAGCGCCTGGTTCGTTATTATGTACTAACACTCAAAGTTGTGGTGGTAATGCTGCCGCTCAACGTGCACATGATGGTTCGTCAAAAGTTTATGATTACTACCAAAGTAAATTTGGTCGTGACAGCTTAGACAATAATGGCATGACATTAATTTCAAGTGTTGATATGGGAGTGGTGAATGCTTACTGGACGGGTACACAAATGATGTATGGTCAAGCATCAAGTGGCATGAACGATTTCACCAGTGACTTTGATATCATTGGTCATGAATTAACGCATGGCGTTACCGATAAAACGGCCAACCTGGTTTATGCAAATGCATCAGGCGCATTGAATGAAGCTTGGTCTGATATCTTAGGTGTTTCAGCTGAAGCTTATCGTAACGGCACAACAAGTTCGTCGTGGTTATTAGGTGATGGTTTATATAATACGCAAGGTAAAGCGTTACGTTATATGGATAACCCAACACAAGATAATTACTCGAAAGATTGGTGGCCAGAACGTATTCCTTACGTTAGTAACCCAAGTAATAGTAACGACCAGGGTGGCGTTCATGGAAATTCAGGAATTGCGAACTTAGCATATGTATTATTGGTTGACGGCGGAACTCACCCTCGTAATAAATCAACCGCACAAGTACCAAGTATTGGTATGGCAAAAGCAGAGAAAATCTTCTATCGCGCGCTTGTTACTTATATGAATCAAAATACTAACTTCGCTGGAGCAAGAACAGCAACAGCACAGGCAGCACAAGATTTGTATGGCGCAGCTGAGAAAACAGCAGTAGAAACTGCTTGGTGTGCAGTGGGTGTTGGAGCTTGTCCAGATGATACGACTATACCAACAGAGAACGAATTAACCAATGGAACTGCCGCGACAAACTTAGGGGCATCGACAGGTTCAGATATTGTGTACACCATGGAAGTTCCAGCAGGCGCAACTAACATTAGTTTTGTAACGAGTGGTGGTTCAGGCGATGCAGACATGTACGTGAAATTTGGAGCAACACCAACAGACTCAACCTATGATTGTCGTCCCTATAAAAATGGTAATAGCGAGTCTTGTACAGGCACATCGACTGGCGGTACTTATTATGTTCGTTTAAAAGCTTACTCGACCTTTTCAGGTGTAAGTCTTACGGGCAGTTATTCAACGAATACACCAGGTGGTAACGTTCCAATTAGTGATGCAGTCTCTAATATTTCAGTAAATAAAGGCCAATGGCAGCGTTATACGCAAGTATTGCCAGCGGGTTATGCCGATATGACCATTAGTATTTCAGGTGGTTCTGGTGATGCTGATTTATACGTTCGTAAAGGTGCGCAATCAACAGCTTCCGCATTTGATTGTCGTCCATATAAAAATGGCAACAATGAGAGTTGCAGCTTCACTAGCCCAGGCGCAGGAACTTGGTACATTGATATTTATGGATATAGTGCATCTTCAGGCATAACGTTATCGGTACAAGCTAACCCTTAATTTTATTAAGGCACGATAATAGCTAGTCAGCATTTACTGACTAGCTTTTTATTTTTTAAACGGGGTCAGTTTTTTAAAACGTAAGCTTAATAAAATTAAAGTAATAACAAGATATATACTAGGTTCAATAATTTCAGACTTTACCGACCAATAGAAATGAACGCCAACTAAAACAACCGCTAAATAAACCCAGTTATGTAATTTTTGCCAACGTTTTCCCATACGTCTTTTCAATAAAGAAATAGAGGTTACCGCTAAACTGAGCAAAATTAATAATCCGGCCATTCCGACGGTAATATATGGGCGTTTAATGATTTCATTAATAAATAATTCCCAGTCAAATTGTATTTCAAATACCAAGAAATTGGCTAAGTGACAAAATGCATATGCAAAACTATATAACCCCACTAAACGACGAACTTTAAGTAACAGAGATAGCTTGAAGCGTTTGCTGATCGGCGTAATAGCTAAACTTAATAGTAATAAGTTAAAAGCACCGATACCGGTAAAATGAATAATAGCTTCAACCGGGTCGGCCCCTAATTGATCGGTGAATGCTAAATAATAGGCATTAATTATTGGTAATAAAGCAGCTAAATGAATAAAAAACTTTATTAATTTTACTTTATGTTTTGATATTAGTTTTTCTAAAGGTGCTTGAGTCAATACGATATTTTTTTGCATAAATACAACTTAAAAATTCTTCTGTAAATTAAGGTTTTTGTACATATCAGCAACTTGTTCGCCATATCCGTTAAAAGGAAGAGTATCAATGCGATTACGAGCAAACAATCCGCCTGAGGTAATTCTCCGTTCACTCGCTTGGCTCCACCTAGGATGGTCAACCTCTGGATTAACATTGGCATAAAATCCATATTCATTGGGTGCTAATATATTCCAAGTAGAGGCCGGCTGATGTTCTACTAATTTAATACCCACAATCGACTTTATACTTTTGAAACCATATTTCCATGGCACAACTAAACGAATAGGTGCACCATTTTGTGCAGGTAAAGTTTTACCATATAAACCAAGGCTCATCAGTGTTAATGGATTCATCGCTTCATCAATACGTAAACCTTCTACATAAGGATAATTAATGCCGCCGCCTACTCTTCTGCTGGTTTGTCCTGGCATCTGCTGAGGATCGTGTAAGGTTTCAAAGGCAACGTAATTTGCCCGCGAGTTTGGCTGCGCCTTTTTGAGTAGTTTAGCTAATTCAAAGCCTACCCAAGGAATAACCATAGACCATGCTTCCACACATCTCATCCGATATATACGCTCCTCAAGAGCAAATACTTTGGTTAGGTCATCTAAGTCTAAAGTGTAAGGTTTATCGCACTCGCCACTTATGCTGAGTTTCCAAGGATTCACATTAAACCCTTGAGCGTTCTTAACTGGATCCGTTTTACTCGTGCCGAATTCATAGAAGTTATTGTGGGAAGTCACTTTAGCTTCAGGCGTAAGGATTAAATTATTGGTATTTTGATCCGATTTGTATTGTAAAGGTATTGTTTTAAATTTAGGTGTTTCATCTTTGCTAAACCAATCTGCACTAGCATTTGTGCTTGTTGAAGATAACAACGCGCCAGCACCTAAAAAGCCCAGGCCCTTTAATAATCCGCGTCTATCTAGGTAGACACTCTCAGGGGTTACTTCATTTTCTTTTAGCGCATAACTTTTAGGTGTTTTTATAAGCACAGTTCAAGCCTTATTAAATTTATTATTTCCAATACGTAATAGGAAAGGCATTAGCGCAATTATATTTCAGAGATTTTATATTAGTAAGATTATATTTTGTTGAAAAGTCATCAATAGAAAGTCACTTTATAGCTGTCTTTAGCTACTTTAATCAATACGCCTTACATTAAAAAATAGCGACTATCGACAGCAGTTTTAGATAAACGATTTATAGCCCATATACACATCTAAATTGGAAGGTAGTAATTGGTTTTAATATTTATGAAACTGACAGCTCAAAAATAAATAAAAAAAAGCCTGATGAATATCAACAGGCTTTATTATTTTGAATTAACATTTAAAAGTTAACGCGCAAATTGTTGTAAATAATTAACGACATCAGAAGATTCATATAACCAAGTCACTTTTTGGTTTTCGTCGGTAATTTTCAAACAAGGCACTTTTCGTTTTCCGCCTTCACGTACTAACTCTTCGTTATAACTTTCATTTTTATTAATGTTACGTAAATCGATATTTAAACCTTCACGCTTCATTGCTCGACGAACTTTTACGCAAAATGGGCAAGCAGGTAATTGGTATAAACTTAGGTTTTGTGTTTTAGCGTCAATTTCAGCTTGTAACTCAGTAGCTCTTTTCGGGCTACTTGGCGAAAAAACAAAGTTTAACAATAAGATAATACGGCCAACGACCCAACGAATAATAAACATAAAACAACTTCTCTTTATAAAATAGTAAACATCACGGCAAGTAGATAACTTACCTTATTAATACGATAACCGAACTGCGCGCGATATTAGCATAATTGACAAAACAAGGCACTAAGCAAACATGATTACCATATTAAATCATCAGGGATTTGATAATCTGCATACGGGTCATCTTCTTCAATAACCTCGCTCTCGACCTTGTCGTTTCGTACTAAGATAACCTTCGCATCTAACGTTGCTACTTTTTCAGCTGTCTCTGCGGTAACTAAATAACTTGTATCCGCTAAACCACAAACCGCTAAACGGCCATTTACAAGTGCTCTGTGGGTTACTGAGTCAACCAAGAGTTTTTTAATTTTGTTATTAAAGGTGTAGTTATATTCGCTTTCACCTTTCGCATTTTTAATTTGGTGATGTTGCAGAATTTGCTGAATACGTAACATATTCTCTTTATCAGCAAGTTGCTGCTTTTTTTCTTCGTTTAGAGCGATGTCTTTTGCAAACTTGTCTTTCTTTACTTTTTCCAAGTCTTGTTTGACTTGTTCTTGCAACGTTTGTTCAATAGCGACACCGCTACGCTTTTGCTTGTTTTTTTTCCGTTTATCACTATTTGCTTGTCGTGCTTTTTGTTTGGTTGATAATCCGGCCTTTAATAATTGGTCTTGTAACGATGCCATTAAACTTCCTACATTGAATTAATCGCTATAAATTCCCGCTATTCTATCGGTAAATATGCAAATAAAAAAGTATCACTGAACTTCTTTATTAACTCGCTCAGCAGTTTGTTCTTTTAAGCAATGTTAACTTTCTAAATTTTAAGGTAATCTAGCGTTACTTAATGCCCCTAATAAACTTATACCATCATGAAAAACACTAAAAATATATTGATCGGTTTTTTACTCATCTCACTTTTAGTTATTGCCAGTTTAGGCACTTGGGTTTATAGCCAAATAGACAGCGCTTTACCGATACTTGACGGCAAAAGAACTTTATTAGGTTTAGATAACACCACCATCGTTGAACGTGATGTACAAGGTATTGTCACTATTAAGGCAAAAGGTCGTAACGATATCGCGGTGGCAACTGGCTTTATTCATGCCCAAGAGCGTTTTTTTCAAATGGATTTATTACGCAGAAACTCTGCCGGTGAATTGGCCAGTTTATTTGGTGAAAAAGCGCTTCCTCACGATAAAAAAGTTCGCCGGCATCGATTCCGCGAACGAGCTCGTTTGATTGTATCGCAACTCCCTTCTGATGATTTGGCATTATTGAAGGCTTATACACGCGGTGTAAATCAAGGTATAGACCATTTACAATCACCGCCATTTGAATATTTATTATTACAGCAAGAGCCTGTTGCATGGCAAGAAGAAGACACTGTTTTGACCGTATTAAGCATGTATATGGACTTGCAATATGCAACTGGGGACCGTGAAATAACGTTAGGTAATATCAAGCTTACGTTAGGAGACGATGTATTTCAGTTCTTGAATCCCAAAGGTAGTATTTGGGATGCCGCTATTGATGGCAGTCAATTTGAGCCAAGTGCTATGCCGACTCGCGCTTGGCCTTCAGCGTCATCAGAGCAAACAGCGCTAACCTCTCCATCATTAAGTACAAACAACACACTAGAAATATCTTCAACCAGCAACAAATATCAAGGTGAAGAATTCCCAGGTTCAAATAACTGGGCGGTATCAGGTCAGTTAAGTCATACCGGTAGCGCCATTGTCGCTAACGATATGCATTTAGGAGTCCGTGTTCCTAACACCTGGTTTAGAGCAACCTTTGAATACCAAACGAGTAATAATAGCCTTGTGCAAGTCACTGGCGTAACTTTACCTGGTACCCCCAATATAATTGCAGGCAGTAATGGCAATATTGCTTGGGGGTTTACTAACAGTTATGGCGATTGGAGTGATGTTATTATTCTTGATACCAATGAAGACCAAAACCAATATTTAACGAAAGATGGTTATCAAGACTTTACTGAGCACAAACAAGTTATTGCTATAAATGGGCAAGCGGCTGTAGAAATAGTGACAAAAGAGACTATTTGGGGTCCGGTTATTGGCACCAATAGCCAGCAACAATTATTAGCTTATCGTTGGGTTGCACATGATACACAAGCGGTAAACCTTCGTCACACCCAATTAGAGCAAGCAATCAATGTTGATGAAGCTTTTTTAATTGCCGCACAATCAGGTATTCCTGCGCAAAATTTAGTTGTTGGGGACAAAGATGGAAATATTGGCTGGACCATTATGGGCGCCATCCCAAAAAAATCATCAAACTTTGGTGAAACTCCCACTCATTGGGCTGACGGAGTGAACCAGTGGCAAGGGTATTTAACCGCTGATGAATACCCAAAAGTAAAAAATCCAAAAAACAATCGTTTATGGACAGCTAATACACGTGTTGTTGGCGGTGATATGCTGAAAAAGCTCGGTAATGGCGGCTATGCTTTAGGTGCAAGAGCCCAACAAATTCGTGATAGCTTGTTGGCAAAAAAGCAGTTTTCAGAACAAGACTTACTTGATATTGCACTTGACGATCGCGCATTATTTTTACAACGCTGGCAAACTTTTTTACTTGAGAAAGTATTAACAGAAAATGCCATTGATATTAATCCGACATGGCAAGAAGTCAGAAGTATTGTCAACCAAGATAATTTATGTGCTTGCGTAGATTCTGTGGCTTATCGTCTGATCAATAACTTCCGCTTAAATGTTCGTCATGATGTTTTTAGTTTACTTAACGAAAACTTGACACAAGTCGATAATAATTTTTCATTACGCACAATTCGCCACCAAATCGAAATACCGCTTTGGCAAATGATAAATGAGCAACCAGAGAATTTTCTTTGGCTTGAGCAAAGTAGCTGGCAAGATGTTTTTGAACAAGCATTAACAACCACCATTGCCGATATGACACAAAACCAAGTATTAGCGAAAGCTACGTGGGGGCAACAAAATACCAGTGCTATCGGCCACCCTATTAGTAAAGCAATACCTTTTATTGGTCGATGGTTAGATATGCCTGCAACGCCTTTGCCGGGTGACAGCTATATGCCACGAGTACAAGGGAGAAGTTTTGGTGCATCTGAGCGAATGATTGTCTCTCCAGGTCAAGAAGAATCAGGAATTTTACATATGCCAACCAGTCAAGCGGGACATCCTTGGAGTCCCTATTATGGCATGGGTCATAAAGATTGGGAGCAAGGAAACGCTTCGCCATTCTTACCCGGAAAAACTAAATATACGCTGACATTACTGAGCTATTAAGGTTGATTACCAAACTAAAAATCACTATCTGGGCCTATACATAATTAAAGTAATAACAATAATAATGAGGAGAAAAACATGACAGTTCTTATTTGGTGTTTATTTATCGCAGCACTACTACCATACGTAGCCAAAGGTCCTGTAGCTTCAGCAATGAATAAACTAGACGGTTACGATAATAACCACCCTCGTTCGCAACAAGCTAAACTGACGGGTTTTGGCGCACGCGCTTTAGCGGCTCATCAAAATGCTTTTGAGTCATTCATTATTTTTGCCTCTGCGGTATTATTAGCAATTACCACCCAAAACATCACGGGTAATATAGAACTATTAGCCATTACCCATGTAGTCGCTCGTGTTATATATAACTTGTTGTATTTGTTTAATATAGGCACGTTACGTTCAATAGCTTGGGCCATAGCTACCGTGTCATCTTTTGCCATAATTTGGCAATGTATTCCTTAAAAGTGTCAAGCTCTCTCTAATATAGAATATTTTAGTACAAGCCTTTACTAATAAAGGCTTGTACAATTTCTCCCCCCTAGTTACAGTGATGCGATATCCCCTGAGAAAAACCTTGTTTTAGTCGCATTCATCGTTACCGATTACTAAAACACTGGGGGCTCTTTATTTTTAATCATTGTCTAAAATCATAAAATATAGGTAGGAAGTGCTGTGAGCGAAGAATTAGATCTGAACAAAATCCGTGAAAAAATAACCCAACTTGACCAACAATTACTGGAGTTATTTGCTCAACGCCGCTCTCTCACGCTCAATGTCGCTAAAAGTAAAGCTCATCAAATTCGCCCTGTTCGCGATCAACAACGAGAGCAAGAGCTATTAATTCGACTAATCAATCAAGGTAAGGCGCTGGGTTTAGACGCTCATTATGTTACCAGTGTTTATCAAATGATTATTGAAGACTCGGTACTTAATCAACAGGCGTACTTGCAAACACTAGCAAATCCTAATATTCAAGTACCAACAGTGAGTGTCGCCTTTTTGGGTGATAAAGGTTCATACAGTTATTTAGCGAGTCATCGATATTTTTCGCGTCGTGCAGAAAAAATTAATGAATATGGCTGTCAAAGCTTTGGCGAAATTATGCAGCAAGTTGAATCTGGCCATGTAGATTACGGCGTACTACCTATTGAAAATACCAGTTCAGGCAGTATTAATGAAGTGTATGACGTGCTGCAGCATACTAATTTGTCTATTGTCGGAGAAATTACACAACCGATTGAGCATTGCTTATTAACGGCAGTAAATACGCAGTTAACGAAAATAAAAACCATTTATGCTCACGGCCAGCCTTTTACCCAGTGTAGTAACTTTCTTGATAAGCAGAAAAATATTCGTATTGAATATTGTGATAGTACTGCCGACGCTATGGCAAAAGCTTTTGAATTACAAGACGAAACAGTAGCCGTTATTGGTAGCGAAGAAGGTGGGCAGCTTTATAAGTTGCATGCACTAGAAAAATCAATCGCAAATCAATCCGAAAATCACAGTCGTTTTATTCTCGTTGCTCGTAAACCGATTGATGTTGCCGAACAGATTCCAGCTAAAACCGCGATAATTTTAGCAACAGGACAAAAAGCAGGAGCGTTAGTAGATTGCCTCGTTATCTTAAAAGAAAATGGTATTAACATGTGCAAGTTAGAATCAAGACCAATTCAAGGCAGACCTTGGGAAGAAATGTTTTATATTGATGTTGAAGCAAACTTGAAAAGTATGGCCTTGCAAGAGGCCCTCACTGAAATCACTTCAATTACCAATTTCATTAAGGTATTAGGTTGCTATCCTATTGAACATATTAGTCCGACTAGCGTACCTAGTAGTGCGTTAAATAATTAGTCACTAAACTAACAAAATTCACCTACGATGCATGTCAATGTTTTGTAGGTGAATCCTCACAGTATCAACCGCTTAACATGAAAACTTAAGAGCTACATGATAACATTGAACAACCCGCTTTATTTCTTGCCCATTCTGGACGTTTTTCACTAAAGTGATGAAAGGACATTTGCTCTTTATAAGGGTTTTTCAGCACCTTTTGCAGGTCATGTAACAAACTATAATCACCTTGCTCTGCCAACGTAATTGCCTGCTGCGCTAAATAATTACGTAAAACATATTTAGGGTTAACTTTGTTCATAGCCAACTTTCTTTCTGGCTGAGTTATATTTTCTGCTTGGATACGCTGGGCATAATGATCTAACCATAAAGAAAACCTTTCTTGATGGTCTGAACTCAATGGTTCGGGTTGATAAAAACAGTCACTGAAATGAGCGATATTATTTGCTCGAGTTTCCTCATCATGGTTAAAGTCAGCTAATAAACGATAAAAAATGGTCATGTCAGTTTCTACTTCACTGAGCAAAGTTTCTAATTCTAGAAATAACCTTTCATCGCTTTCATGGTTATGCTCTTTCAGCGTTTTATCAGACGAGTGAAAACCAAGCTTTTGTGCCATCATTTCACGCCATTGTTGTTGGTATTGTTTCGAAAAATTATTAAGGATATTTTCTAATGGCGTAGACTCTGCAATTAAAGGGTAAATCGCATTAGCTAACTGGAATAAATTCCATTGTGCTATCTCCCCTTGTTTACCAAACGTATAACGCTTGCCTTGGGCATCGGTCGTGTTTGGGGTCCAATGTAAATCAAAGTCATCAATCCATCCGTACGGCCCATAATCTATGGTTTCACCAATCAGTGACATATTGTCGGTATTCATTACCCCGTGTACAAACCCTACTCGCATCCAATGAATAATAAGTTTACAGGTACGTTGGGCAATCTCTTCAAACCAAGCTAGGTAACGTTTAACATCGTTACCTTCTTGAGCTTCATATTCAAGAAGTAGTTCTGGGAAGTCATGCTCAATAGAATAATCAACCAACTGTTTTAATAGCTCTTTATCTTTTCTATAAGCAGGTAATTCAATACTGCCAAAACGCATAAATGAAGACGATACTCGACATACAACAGCACCTAATTCAGCTTTAGCATTTCCGTCGTAAAACATGTCACGTACAACTCGGTCTCCGGTTAATGATAAACTGAGCGCGCGCGTTGTGGGTATACCTAAATGGAACATAGCTTCTGAACAAAGAAACTCTCGAATCGACGATCTTAATACCGCTAAACCGTCGGCGGTACGAGAATATGGAGTAGGTCCTGCGCCTTTTAACTGCAATACCTGACTGCCATGATTCAGCGTATTAACTTGCGTCAGATTGATAGCGCGCCCATCGCCTAATTGCCCTGCCCAGCGGCCAAATTGATGCCCGCCGTAACACATAGCATAAGGTGAAATATTTTCCGGCACATAATTACCACTAAAAAATTGAAGAAAGCTATCTTCTTTTTGTTGCGATACGCTAAATCCTAACATTTCGGCAACATCATCACTTACTGCCACTAATTCAGGGCTTTGTGTCTTTTTAGGCATGACATGAGAATAGGCAAAATCATGAACTTGCCTTGGATAGTTTAATGTTTCGCTATCGGCAGGTAATTGTGTGGTGAATGGGTTATCAAAATGAAGGGCTAAAAAAGACAAAGTAATCACTTAAAAAAGACGAATAATAAGTAATTATTCCCTGCGCTCTTTAATTTTGCAATGAGAAGTTATAAGTCTTTGAATCTATAGTTCTAGCAGTAACGTATAGGTCGTCGAAAATAAGGGATAACCTAATCGATTTGCATTATTACTATAAAAGATTAAAAAATGATTACTTTCAAAATTGGATGAATATGTTCAACAAATATTTTAACAGCTTTATTTTTGACAAGGAAATTCAATGGTAAACAATGTTCCATCATCTTCTTTGCTGGTACAAATTATTGATCCATTTAACGACTGATGGACCAAGTTATAAACAATATTTAACCCTAAACCACTACCGCCTTTTCCTCGTTTAGTGGTAAAAAATGGCTCATAAATTTCTTTTAAATGCTCCGTTGATATTCCCTTACCTGAATCTTGATAGGTAAAAGTCACCGTTTCATTTATTTTAGTAACGGTAATTAAAATTTTTCCCGAATCGCTTTCATCAAAACCATGAATTAACGAGTTCATTAATAAATTGGTTAATATTTGAGAAATTGCGCTTGGGGAGATATGTACTTCAAAATCATTCTCTAATAGAAAATTCACAACTATATTTCTTCTATTAAATTTAGGCGACAAACTCGCTAATACTTCAGCAACATACGCTTTCAAATAAAACTTACGTAAGAGTTCACTTGATTGGTCAACCGCTACTTGTTTAAAGCTGCCAATCAGGTCTGCTGCTCTAGACAAGTTTGTTACGATTAAATTCGCATTTTGTTCAGTATTATTTATATATTTTACAAAACCGCTTTTAGTGATCTGTTCATTTTCAAAATCACTTTTTAAACCGTTTGATAGCTCACAAATGTTTGATGCTGCTGTTATACAAACACCTACCGGCGTATTTATTTCGTGGGCAACACCAGCGACTAAACTACCCAATGATGCCATTTTTTTTGACTCGATTAATTCTATTTGCGCTTTAGCTAACGTTTTAAAAGAAAGTTCTAATTCCTCGGTTCGCTCTATTACTCGTATTTCTAATAAATTTTTATTATCTAATAATTCTTTCTCTTGATATTTTTGATGAGAAATATTAGTCAAAGACTGAACAACCCCCCCTGTTTTATTTAATGGATCAACTGATGTTATTGATAATAAATACCATTGGTTAGATTTTGAAAAATAAACTTCTTTATCTAGAACATCCTTACCATCGTTAATAGCTACACAAAATGGACAAAGGCTTCCTTCTACTATGTCAGGATGAAAATAACGATGAACCGGTTGATGAATAAGCTGCACAACAGGTTCGTCCACTAACAACGAAGCCGCACGATTTACTTGAGCAATAATTCCTTTTTCATCGACACGAATAGCTGGATTAGGGATGGCGTCATAACTGTTTGAACTAATGGTGAGTAACTTTAAGGGCTCATTTAACGTGGTTTGAATAATAGCTTGATAGATCATCCAAAAAGATAAAAACTTAAAAAGATGCCCTACGACAAAAGCAAGTCCACTAAAACTGGCATATAGGGTAAAACATAGCTCAGCAAATATAGTAAGCACCAATGAACAAATCAAAAAGAATAGAACGTTTTTTTCAAACATCTGCCGCTTATTCCAATAAAGCCCGATAGCTGAAGCAAGTAAAAAAATCACCGCAAATTCTGTATAAACTTTGGCGTTAGAGAGTTTGCCTTCAACAAACATAATCGGTTGTTCTAAATGAAAGGCAGCTAAGGCAATGCAAGTCACTAGAACACTCGTTATTATGATCATAACCTTGCTATTCAAGCGATTGGTTAAATAAATAGGAGCAAGCAGCAAAAGTAATGCTTCAAAGACACGACTATAAATCCAAAGGTGTATGGTAATTTCACCATCAGTAATATTGAAAAAAGGCATACCCTTAATGGTGAAAGCATGTAAAGCGTCTAACACTGAAATAGAAAAGTAACCAATACCTAAAAAAATAAGAAAATCATTTCGCACAAAGTGCTGGGTATTCAACACAACGACTAACATTAACAACCCGACAAAAATAGAAAATAGCTCCGCAAGGGTATGAAAAAGTAGAACACTGCTGTTATAGCGAACATAAAGCAGAGCACAAATAATCACAAGAGGGTAAACCATTGATCTCATTATTGAGCTGCTTATGTTTATGAACAAAATAAATAACCTTTTCATCAATATTTTATTGTCTTACTTGTGAATAATTATAGAAAAATATAACTAAAAATCTATTAAGTAGATAAATCTCTCTAACAAACGATTAATACACTTTAGCCGAAGCTGTTTTCCCAGTAACATAGCAATAATTTTTAGTATATTCATAGGTTCATCTTGCATTCTTTAGCGCAACTCAATTCGGGTAAATACGCCGACACAACTCATTTAACATTAAGTGAAAATTTAACAGTATTTCCCCAAGAGATATTATCGTTAGCTAACACACTCGAAGTTTTAGATTTATCGAACAATCAATTATCTGATTTACCAGCAGAGTTCGCGGTATTAAAAAAGCTAAAAAGGCTCTTTTTGACCAACAATAAATTTGAAAAAGTACCTACAATATTGGCTAACTGCCCAAAACTGGAAATGATAAGTTTCAAGTCAAATAATTTGCATACTCTTGATGAGCATGCATTACCTATTCAAACACGTTGGTTAATACTTACTGACAATAAAATATCTTGTTTGCCTGACTCTATGGGTGAGTTACACCGTCTACAAAAATTTGCTTTCGCCGGTAATCAGTTGAAAAAACTCCCTAACACAATGGCAAACTGCAAAGCTTTAGAGTTAATACGCCTTTCAGCCAACCAATTAACTTCACTACCTGATTGGTTATTTCAATTGCCCAAACTGGCTTGGTTGGCTTTTTCGGGTAATAAGCTAGCAAGCAAAGCTCTACAAGAGCCTAACAACATGCTGCAGGTTTCTTTGGCTGACTTTCAGTTAAAGCAAAAATTAGGTGAAGGCGCTTCGGGTGTGATTCATCAAGCGACATGGCTAACCAAGCCCCAAAATATCAACTCAACTCATGACATAGCTGTAAAATTATTCAAAGGCGAAGTAACCAGTGACGGTTACCCGATTGATGAGTTAAATAATTGTTTACAAGCGGGTGAACACAAGAACTTAATTAAGGTTATTGCTAAAGTAATGTCGGCAGATCAACTCGCTTTGATCATGGAGTTAATCCCACCCCACTTTACAAACTTAGGTTTACCACCGTCGTTAGTCACTTGTACACGTGATACTTTTTCTGAAGGTACTGCATTTAACATCACACAAATTACCGCTATAGCTATTTCCATGGCTGATACATTACGCCATTTACATGAAAACAGCGTAAGTCATGGCGATATATATGCCCACAACACCATGATTGATGAACGAGCGAATATGCTACTAGGTGATTTTGGCGCAGCATCAGATTTAAGTTCACTTTCTAAAGAGCAACAAAACGCGATGCAAGCTGTTGAAGTAAGAGCTTTTGGCTGTTTATTAGATGATTTATTACCGTTTTGCCTTTGTTCTACAAGCACTGAACAATATCAAAAGTTGCTAATAATAAAAGAGGGTTGTCTGCAAGCGTCCACTTTAAAAAGACCAAGTTTTATGGAAATTACAGAGCAATTATCTCCACAAATTTAACCAAGAATAGGTAGATAATTCGCTATTATTTACGGTTCATTGCTTGATGCTACTTTCTCATCTATCTAGAGTTTAAATAATTATGGATATGAAGGTCAAAAAATCATTTTTGATCTTTTTGCCACTGTTTGAAAGCTTTCCTAATTTTAATAATAGTTTCAGGGTTAGTACCAAGGCTAAGTGCCATGCAATGTTCAACACTTTCACTCTCCCCTATTGCCAAACCTGGCACAATGTCTAAATCTTTAACTCCAATTGATTTTAAACGATAGTTAAGTGATTCTTTGGCCTGTATCACGACATCAACTCTTCCCGAAATCAATTTCTTAAGGTTTATTTCTTCATTGGAAGATAAATCTAAGTTAATTCCTTCTTTAAATCCCGCTTGCACAAAGAAACTGTAGCCATGATCACCACGCATGACTCCTACCACACCTTTTCTTATAGATTCTAACGAGTTTACATTGATTTCATTCGATGCAAGTTTATATACATGAATTGCCGTAGATTTATAGATGGGGCAAATCCAATTAAAGCTGGCTTCCCGCTGCTTTGTTCGTAAAATTGAATAAATAAGTATATTAGGGGTGGTTTTAGCTAAATTGAGGCTTCTAGCCCAAGGATAGATATTTATGGAATATTTAATGTCTGTGTTAGCCAGTATTTCTTTGATATTTTTTGTGACTACTCCTGATACTTCCTTGCCTTTAACAATAAATGGCGGCCAATCCTCTGTTACAACTTCAAGTTCATTTTCACGACCCTGCGCTAAAAAAGTAAGCAGTAAAAAGATAATTAATAGATTGTTTTTCATTAATTTATTCCCCCTCACCTTTAATCGTTAAAGTTAATATAACAAGTGGTCTAGCTTAAATTGGTATCGCTTGAATTATGATCACCATTAAAATATTTCGTTATTTACAGTATAGGAGGTTTATCAAAGTAAACTAGCGACAGGATGTAATAACTTAACCATTAAAAAGAGTTGATACTCATTTCGATGAAATATATCTTTTAATCTATTAGATATGTTTCTGGTGAGAAGTTAACAGTTAATCAACCTAACTTTATTAATCAATATCAGAAATATACTCACTGAGTTCATTGACCATGCCTTTAATTGCGTTACTGCTTTCATTTTTAATACTATCAAAGATTAGCCCATTGATGAGTTGTTCCATTTTTTTGTTTTTCTTCGTTTTGTCTATTTCACTCATAGAAAACTCTTTCAATTCAACTAATTTTTCACGTTCATAACTTGTCAGTGAAGGATCATTAATTAGTGCTTTTATATGTCCTGGCGTATCGAGTATTGACCCATTTAAAATCATTGCTGACGTTATTGCTAGCGTGGGTATCCAAGGCTTATTAGTTTCCTCACCTATTTTAGTAAACGCAGCATGTGTTAATTTTAGATTGCCATTTTTAATCGCTAAACTTCCCACCATTAAATTCGAAAATAATTGTTCTTTTTGAAATTGCCCTGCAACTCCTTTATATTCATCGTTAGCTTCAATCTCATTAGAATAGTCTTTGGCCAAATCTCCCCACCCTTGATTATACATTGCTGCTGCTAATGAGGTTTGTGCAATATATTTATCCTTACGCGTTTTCGCTTTTCTCAATGCTAGTTTACTGTCTGCAATGGCAAAGTCTTCATTAATACCCAAGCTCCACATATAGGCTAATAATGCGTGAGTATTAGTACGAGTTAACTCACTACCTTCTTCTGCTTTTAAATTATAAACACGTGTTATGCCCTTTATACTTTCTTTCGACATTTTGTAATAGCCTTTATAAATCCACTCTTTTTGCAGTTTTTTGTATCTTTTTCCGTCTGACTTTAAAGAGGCAAATGCAGGTAGTGAAATAACAAGTAAACCTACGATTAAATAGCCAAAGCATTTATTTTTAATAATCATTATTTATTCCATTAATTTTTGTGCAATCGTTTGATTTTTTAGACTATAAGTTCCGTGAACATGTCCTTCGTAAAATCTATCTTTTATGTGTGATACTGAGAAAGTCAACTTAGAACCAACATCGCCAATAATGCTGTTCTCATCAGCAATAATATCGACGCCGGCGAGATCTAATCGACTTCCACTTAGCTTTATCGCCTTTTTAGTGTAAATAAATCCATTAGTAATATTTACTACAGACTCTATGGCTGTAAAAGCGCTATGGTCACTTTTTATTGTTATGTTTTCAGCATTTACTAATGAGTCTTCTATTAACCAATGTTTAGCGGAGAAGTCTATTAATTGAACATTACTACAATTGTGAATATGCACCTTATTATATGAACCACTATACCTTTGATTATTAAGGTCTTTACAAATTAAATCACCTTTATTTTCAAATAATTCGACGGGGTGTTTTTTTGTAATTGTTCCATCTAAAGACGCTTCTAAAAACTTCAAAAATAATTCATTATGCGATTTCATCGGTACATGCCCCGCATCATCGATAACGCTTAATCTAGCTCCTTGTATGTATTGCTCAAGAATCTTTGCAGTCCTTAACGGAGCAACACTGTCTTTTGCCCCCCAAATGATGAATGTTTCAGTACTAATTTTCTGCAAGGCTAAACTAAAATTCTCTTCTATTAAACTAACAGCTGCATTGGTGTTAGGGCTTCCCTTTATTAAATCCCACGCAAACTCGCTTTCTTGAATAGTCTCACTCACTGAGTTTGTACTAATCAGTTCAACCAGTGAACCACCAAAATCATTAACTTGGGAGACAATATTTTTTAATTTTTCCGGAGGTCTATTTTCATCAAAATTGAACTGTACAGCGCTTTTAACGAATGCAGTCTGATGAAGAATACCAGCGACATCCACTAAAATGAGTTTTTTAAGAGATTCTGGATACATACTAGCAAAGCGCAAACTAACGGCGCCGCCCATTGAGTGGCCAATGAGTGTAAAACGTCCTTTTGAAAATTGCTGGCTGACTGCTTTTATAACTTCCGCATATCGAGTCGGTGAGTAACGACCTTCAGGTTGCTCTGAATAGCCAAATCCGGGTAAGTCTACGGCAATAACATGATATTTTGATGATAAAAAAGGGATTGTTGAATACCAATCTTGCATACCCAGCTGACCCAAACCATGCACCAATAGAATACTTTCTTTATGCTGTCGCCCTGTTTGTAAAATTGCTACTTTTGAATTGAAGACAGGATCTTGAAAGTAACTATATATCCAACCATCGGTTTTGGGATTAGGAAGAGCTAACACGCTTTCTTCTAATGGCTCACTTTTTTTAACTATCTTTTGCTTAATTTCACTATAAGTTTCTTTTAGCCCACCAAGCCAAGAAGATGCGTATGCATTATATGAAGTAAGGAGGAATAGTAATAAAAGTAATCGCAATATAATTGAACTCGGCTGTTTATATTTTATAAGGGCTATAATACCAAATTAATGCGACTTTAACCTATCCAATCAAGTGATTTAAACACTTAATTAACATAACTATTATTAAGCTTAATAATTAGCCTAGATATATTTTATGATATTATTGAAATAACCTAAATAATAGATAATAAATGCCGCTAAATAATTATTTTTATTGTATTAGCAAATAAATGAGTTAACTCGATTAATCGACTATCGATTTCGGGGGATCCAACATGGTTTCAGTCTATTTAAGTCGAGTCCATTAAGACAAGTCTGCAATTCATTCAATCACATTTGCTTGCCTAGCCCCTTTAACCTAAAATATCAGCAAGTTAATTTCCCTTCAAATGAAAAGGCGCTCAAATGGCTCAGCCACTACCCGATAAATTCATCATGTCGATGAACCGAGTTTCTAAAATAGTTCCACCAAAACGCACTATTTTAAAAGACATTTCTCTTTCTTTTTTCCCTGGCGCTAAAATTGGTGTATTAGGTTTAAATGGCTCGGGTAAATCTACCCTGCTTCGTATTATGGCCGGTGTTGATACTGAATTTGAAGGTGAGGCAAAAGCACTTTCTGGTACTAAAATAGGCTACTTACCTCAAGAGCCTAAGCTTGACGAAAATCAAACAGTACGTGAAGCCGTAGAAGAGGCTGTATCAGAAGTTAAAAATGCCATGGCACGTTTAGACCAAGTTTATAACGAATATGCTGAAGAAGGCGCTGACTTTGACAAACTAGCAAAAGAGCAAGGACAGCTTGAAGATATTATCAACGCACAAGACGGTCACAACATTGATAACGTTTTAGAGCGTGCTGCAGATGCATTACGTTTACCGGAATGGGATCAAAAAATTGCCGTACTAAGTGGTGGTGAACGTCGTCGTGTTGCGCTTTGCCGTTTATTGCTTGAAAAGCCAGACATGTTATTGCTTGATGAACCTACTAACCATTTAGATGCCGAATCGGTGGCTTGGTTAGAGCGTTTCTTACATGATTACGCGGGTACTGTAGTTGCCATTACCCATGATAGATATTTCTTAGATAACGTTGCTGGTTGGATATTAGAGTTAGACCGTGGCCATGGTATTCCTTATGAAGGTAACTATACTAATTGGCTTGAGCAAAAAAATGCTCGACTTGAGCAAGAAAAACGTACCGAAAATGCACTTGCAAAAACCATTAAGCATGAGCTTGACTGGGTACGTTCAAATCCCAAAGGTCGTCAAGCGAAGTCAAAAGCTCGTATGGCACGCTTTGAAGAATTATCAAGTAACGAAAATCAAAAACGTAATGAAACGAATGAATTATACATTCCACCGGGGCCACGCCTTGGAGACATGGTTATTGATGTTGAGAACTTAACCAAGTCTTACGGCGATAGAGTGTTAATTGATGACTTAAGTTTCAGTGTTCCTAAAGGAGCTATTGTGGGTATAATCGGTGCCAATGGTGCGGGTAAGTCTACTTTATTTAAAATGATTTCTGGCACTGAGTCACCTGATTCTGGAGCAGTTAATGTTGGTAACAGTGTGAAACTTGCCAGTGTTGACCAATTCCGTGACGATATGAACGATACAAAAACGGTTTATCAAGAGATATCAGAAGATAACGAAATTATTCAAATTGGTACTTATGAAATTCCGGCACGTGCTTATGTGAGCCGTTTTAATTTTAAAGGCACTGATCAACAAAAAATTATTGGTCAATTGTCGGGTGGTGAGCGTAACCGCGTACATTTAGCTAAATTAGTGAAAACAGGCGGTAATGTACTTTTACTTGATGAACCGACCAACGACTTGGATATTGAAACTTTACGAGCACTAGAAGAAGCTATTTTAGAATTCCCAGGTTGTGCCATGGTTATTTCACATGACCGTTGGTTTCTTGATCGCATCTCAACCCATATTTTAGATTACCGAGATGAAGGGAAAATTAATTTCTTCGAGGGTAACTTTACTGAATATGAAGCATGGTTGAAAAAAACCTTAGGTGCGGCAGCTATTGAGCCTCATCGAATTAAGTATAAAAAAATCAGCTAATCTAGGCTATAAAACTTAATAACTGAACAATTACTATTTAATTATTAAATAGTTATCGGCACTTTTATTTTTGTGAATGTACAATTATTCACATGAATAAAGGTGCCTTTTTGATAAAAGAGGACTATGCTAAAGATAACGATTCATTATCTGAACTTATGCAATGGAAAATAGACGTCAATTCACACGAATTTTGTTTTCAATCAATGCAATATTAGAGGTTGAACAGCAAAATTATCCTGTAACTATCCACGACATTTCTCTAAATGGCGCACTAGCTACTATGCCTAATGTAGAAAATTCGTTAAAAGGCAAACTCGGCTTACTTCATTTTGACTTAGCAAATGGTGAATCAGTTGTTGAGATGCACATTGCGGTTGTGCATGAATTAAACGACGAAGTGGGTTTACAATGTAATGCCATTGATATTGATAGTGTTACGCATTTGCGTCGATTAGTGGAATTGAATTTAGGTGACGAAAGTCAACTACACAAAGAGCTTTCACAACTATCACGTTTAGCTTAACCCTTCCCCGTATTTTACTATTTACTTTTATGTTTTTCAGTTAAGGAATATTATGAACCATTTAGTTATCTCTTTTATTACCGAAGATCGTCCCGGATTAGTTGACCTTTTATCGAAAGTCGTTAAGCAACACCAAGGTAATTGGCAGACCAGTAGCTTGCATCATTTATCCGGTTTTTTCACAGGCGTACTTGAAGTAGCTGTTGCAAAAGAGCACTGTAGCGCATTAAAAAACACCCTTAATGAATTAGCAGGCTTTAAAGTAAATATTGAACAAACTAACCCAGATAATAGTGATATTGGTGCTAACCTTATTTTAGAACTTACCGCCAATGACAGAGAAGGCATAGTGCAGGAAATATCGTCCATTATTCATCATCAAGGTGGAAACATGATAAAGCTGGTAAGTACACAAGACAATGCAGCACATACCGGACAAGCCTTATTTAAAGCCAAAATAACCTTAGCGGTAAACAGCGAACAAATCGATAATTTAGTGAACGCATTAGAAAACCTCGCCGACGATTTGATGGTTGACGTTTCACGCTAAAATAATCATCAATATTTAGCCATATTGTGTTTAACATTATTTTAAAACGGTTTTATTCACCATAATAAAACCGTCACAATTTGTTCATATACTTGTTTTAACTATATTATCAATTAAATTTGAGTAAACAAGATGAATACGTTACCCACCTTTTTTGACAAAGAACTCAGCTGGCTTTCTTTCAACGAGCGCGTATTACAAGAAGCTGCCGACGAAACTGTGCCCTTAATTGAGCGCATTCGGTTTTTAGGTATTTATTCCGCCAATTTAGATGAATTTTTCCGTGTACGAATTGCCGGTATACGCCGCCGCGCTATCTTAGAAGTTGCTCAAAACAGTGAGCAAAAACCGAATACATTATTACACCAACAAATTATTGAAAAAGTTAATTGTTCTACCGCAGAGTTCAAGCGCGTTGCCGAGCATGTTTTTGCTCAACTCGCTAACAACGATATAGAAATTCTTTTTAACAACAACAAAATAAATAGTATTGAAAGTAAACTTAATTACGAGCAAAAGCTCTGGTTAGAACAATACTTTGATAACAGAATAATCCGCCATATTACTCCCATCGTTATACATTCAAAAACACATTTATCAAATTGTATTGATGATGACGGCATTTATTTTTTAGTGGCATTACGTACTAACGAACAAGCCCCTACTGAACAAGCACAGTTTGCCTTAGTAGAAATCCCCAGAGAAGAAATTCAGCGCTTTATTCTTATCCCTGAGAAACTTTTCCCTGAACATAAACCCAGTAAAAACCAATACATTATGCTACTGGATGATGTTGTACATTTTTTTATTGAAAAGCTTTTTAGAGGGGTTTTTCATTACGATGAATTAGAAGCTTATTCGATAAAACTGACCCGTGATGCTGAATACAATCTAACTGACCACCTTGATGAAAGCTTACTTGACCAAATGTCAAAAGGGTTAAAACAGCGACTTAAAGCTGACGTTGTTCGCTTAGTTTACGATCACAACATGCCGCAATATATGACGACCTTTTTACGTAAAGCACTTAAAATAAAAGAACTGGATAATTTAGTGCCAGGCATTCGCTATAGGCATTTTAAAGACTTTATACAATTCCCTAATATTGGTAATAAAAACTTAGAGAAAGCTGAGTTACCGGCACTAACTTCTAGTCGCTTTTCCTCCTTTGATTCTGTCTTTGATGCAATACAAAAACACGATATTTTACTCTATTACCCTTATCATAAGTTTAGACATTTCACTGAGTTTGTTAGGCAAGCATCTTATGATCCACTGGTAAAAGCTATCAAAATCAATATTTATCGTGTCGCTAAAAACTCGCGCATTATTCATTCTTTAATTGAAGCGGTGAAAAATGGTAAAAAAGTTACCGTAGTCATTGAACTACGCGCTAGGTTTGACGAGCAGGCAAATATTGAGTGGGCGAAGGTAATGAAGGACGCTGGCATACATGTAGAATTTGGTATTGAAACACTTAAAATTCATGCAAAGCTTTGTTTGATCACACGTATTGAAAATGAGCAAAAAGTTAAATATGCCCACATTGGTACCGGAAATTTTCACGAAAGCAATGCTCGGGTATACACCGATTTCTCTCTATTTACTCAACACAAAGAGATCTGCCAAGAAGTTAATAATGTCTTTTCTTTTATCTCGCACAGCTATAAACGATTTCGTTTTAATCACTTAATTGTTTCTCCTTTGACTTCTCGTCGACGCTTGTATCAAATGATTGATCATGAAATTCAAAATGCTGAACAAGGCCATAAAGCTGAAATCATATTAAAGCTTAATAACTTAGTTGATAAAGGCTTGATCACAAAACTGTATGCCGCTAGCAATGCTAAAGTGAGTATTCGTTTAATAGTACGTGGGATGTGCTCCCTGATTCCCGGTATAAAAGGCATGAGTGAAAAAATAAAAGTGATATCAATTGTAGATCAATTTCTTGAACACCCTAGGGTGATGGTATTCCACAATCAAGGTAATAAACACGTATTTATAACTTCGGCGGACTGGATGGAAAGAAATTTAGATCATCGTGTTGAAGTCGCCTGCCCTATTTATGACGAAAGTTTAAAAGCTCGTATTTTACAAACCTTAGAGTTGCACTTTAAAGATAATACCAAAGCAAGAATAATTAATCGCCAGCAAAATAACCGTTATGTTCATCAAGCTAACAAAGATAAAGTTCGCTCACAAATGGCTATTTATGACTACTTACAAGAACAAGAGTTTCTAGACCAACAAGCGCTAATTAAGCTGTCGAATATAAGAAGTGAGTCTACAATTAATAATGACACGTTTAAAAATCATGAGTAAATAATGCCCGCTATTGAATTATCTATGGACATAAATAATAACGAAAACACAACGGATTCTTCGCAACAATATTTTGCAGCACTTGATATGGGCTCTAATAGTTTTCACTTTGTTCTCGCTAGACAAGTAGGTGAACAACTGCAGATAATGCATTCAGAAAAATACCGCGTAAAACTTGCTCAAGGCTTAAATTCTGATAATGAATTAAGTGATGAAGCAATTTTACGTGGTGTAAGAACATTGGCTAACTTAGCCAGTTCAGCGCAACACTTAAATAAAGAGAACTTTCGTATTGTAGCCACTCATACCTTACGCCAAGCAATAAATATTGAGACCTTTTTACATGAGGCTGCCAAGGTTTTCCCCTACGATATTGAAGTAATTTCAGGCCATGAAGAAGCACGATTAATTTATCAAGGGGTTGCTCACCATAGCGAAAACTCGGCCCAGCAATTAGTCATAGATATTGGCGGTGGTAGTACTGAATGTATTATTGGCAAGCAGCAGAACATAATTACGCTAGCAAGTTTAAACATTGGCTGTGTCAGCCTTAGCCAAGATTATTTTTCAGCGGGGGTTATTAGCGAAAGTAACTTTAAACAAGCTATTCGAAAAGCTAAACACGAAATTGACTCATTTATAAAACGCTTTAAAAAAGCAAGCTGGCAACAAGCTATTGGTACTTCAGGTACTTTCAAATGTATTTATAAAATAATAAATACAAAAAAAGCACTACCACAACCCTTTTCACTAAAACAATTAAAGCATTTAAAGAAAAAGTTACTTAATCACCAACACTGCAACGAGCTAAACATTAATGGCTTAAGTGAAAGTCGACGAGAGCTGATATGTGCAGGTGTGGCTATCGCTATTGCATTAATGGAATGTTTAGATATTGAAGAACTCAATTACTGCCAATATGCACTGCGCGAAGGCGTTTTATATGAACAGCTAGAGAATTTACTTCATGGTCAATTAGGTAATAATGTCCGCCAACGTAGTGTCAATAACCTAGCTCAACGTTTTAATGTTGACCAAGCACAAGTGCATAACATTCAAAAACTATTAAAGGTTTGGTTACCACAAATAAACAAAAGATGGCCGTTACAACAACGCATTTACGCCGAGCTATTAATGTTTGCCGTACAGCTACATGAATTAGGGTTAGATATAAACCCCTCTGGCTATCAAAAACATGGCCAATACATCTTAATGCACAGTGATTTACCGGGTTTTAATCAAGAGCAGCAACAAGCACTTGCTTGGCTAGTAGGTAATCAACGTAAAAAAATATCACCACTAAACGAGTATCAATGGTATTTATTAAAACCCGATAGTTTAAAACAGTTATGTGCATTACTACGCTTAGCAACGCTATTATGCCAACAGCGCCAAAGTGACGATCAACCACTGACTGATACTCCCTCAATTGTAGACATAGCCAAGGTTGAAACTAATGAGAATAATTTACTCGTACATATAGATCCGCAATGGTTACTTAAACGGCCAATTGTAGACACTGAATTATTTTATGAACAAGCGGCTATGTTAGCACTTGGCATTGATTTAGAAACCGTTATTGATGACGACAGTGAAATAAAATATTAATTTTCATGGTTATTTCAAAGTATCAAACGTTTCACTTTATGAGGGATTAATCAAAGGTAAACTTACTTGAAAACATGCCCCCGCTAATTTTCCATTAACGACCTCAATTGTTCCATGATGTTTCTTTACAATTGAATCGACAATCGCTAAGCCTAAACCACAACCACCTGAATCTCTTGAACGGCTAGGATCTAAACGAGTAAAAGGCTCAAAAATACGCAATGTTTTTCCAGGAGGAATACCAACACCATCGTCTTCTATAACTAATGTTGCCTCATTTTCTGTAAAACAAAGGCTAATTCGACACGTTGACGTTGCAAAACGTCCGGCATTTCTCAGTAAGTTCACGATCATGCGTTTGAGTAAATTTTCGTCAGCGGTAATATCTATGGTATCAAAGCTTAACTCATCTAACTCAAAGCTTATTTCATGATAAAAAGGACTCACTTGTGAAATAGCTGACTTACAAAGATCAACTAAACTAACTTTTCTGTAGTTCAGAGCTGATTCGCTATCTTTTAATCTGGCGTAATACAATAATTCTTTTACCAATTTATCAAGGTCGTCTAGAGAAGTGTGAATACTTTGACGTAGTTTCCCTTGTTCATTTTCAGGAGACTCTTCAAGCATATCTAAGGCAAACTGAATTCTTGCCATGGGGCTTCTAAACTCATGCGCTACACCGTGAAGCAAATCACGTTGCAGTAATAAGCGACTTTCATTGTCATGTTGAAATTCTATGATATGTGATGCAAGCTGTTTAATGTAAAGGTAAACATCAGCTTTTTGCTCATCAAAATCAAAAGGGAGATTAATAATAGCTTTGCTGAGTTTTTCCCGCTGCTTTTCAATATAGCTTAAGTAAAAATAAGCTAACAGTGCGTTTAATAAAATAACCGACAACCAATTAAACCAGTCACTCACAAAGCTCAACCATGTACTAAAAGAAACGGGTCCTAGCTCCACCGCAAATTCATCGTTTAAAGGATAATATATCGTCGCATTATCCATATCAACAAAGCCAAATTTTGATTGTGGTTGCAATAAGTGCGATTTAACGTAATCATCAAGTTTTTTGTCATTACGGGAAATAACATGACATAGCCCGTCAAACTTATTAGCTAAAAACGTGGTGTGTTTTTGCCATTGAGAACTATCTGCATGTTCAAATAACTTATGCGTTTCTTGTTTTACTTCAAGGAGGTAATCATTGTACTGCTCGTATACGTATAATTCAAAGTTATAAGATAGGTGATTACTTATCAAACTTGCTACTACAAAGTTAATCAGTAAAAGCAAAGTAACAACAAATATCGGTTTTCGCGTATTAATTTGCAAGAAGGTAGCCTTTATTTCGTATCGTTTTGATAATTTGTGGTTCTCTAGGATCGTCTCCTAATTTCTTTCGTAAACGAGAAATCCGTAAATCAATGGATCTGTCATAGCCGTCGAATTCAAGACGAAATATTTCTAAGTGTAATTGATCACGAGAGATAATCTCTCCTGCAGATAATGAGAGTACCCAAAGTAAATCAAACTCGGCACTAGAAAGACTGACCTCTTTTTGCTGATATGTCACCAATCGTTTTCTCGCATCTATCCTTAACTCACCTCGACTGACTTGGCGTACATCTTGTTGGCTACTTTGAGTTAATACCGTTTGCCGTCTTAATTGTGCACGAATATGTGCTAACAGGACACGTGGTTTTATGGGTTTACATAAATAATCATCTGCGCCAACTTCTAGACCTGTTACTTCATCAATATCATCATCTAAAGCGGTTAACATAATGATTGCTCCAAAAAAGCTGTGGCGAACATCTTTACAAATAGTTAAGCCGTCTAGCCCTGGAAGCATAAGGTCTAAAACAATCAAGTCTGGCTGATAATCGAGAATTCGTTGCTTCGCTTTATCACCATGATGTTCAACTTCAACCATAAATCCGTTTGAGGTTAAAAATTGACTGATTAATACCGTCAGTTCTATATCGTCATCAATCAGTAATATTTTATCTTTACTTGCCATATTCTTCCTATATAGAAAGGCAAAGATCCACTTTGCCTTTCTTATTTATCCTTAACTATTTTTTAGACAAAGCGCATAAATTTGTTCATTTACCTTTACCGCAAACTGATAATTTAAACGTCGTTTTTCACGATCTTGCTTGCTTTTAAGTACATCTCCGCTTCCTGACAATATTCGTATTCCACAGCGTTTTTTAATGTCTTTAACATTTTTATTTTCTAGCCCCGGCAAAATAATTCTTCGACCCGCTAAACCATATAAACGATAATCTTTATTTGATTTAGCATCGCTTACTGCTTGTTCAACACGATTTAACTTAAGCGCAACGGGCTCTTCTTGCACTGTTGCTTTAGACCTTGTTGGTTCATTGTTGCAAGCCGATAATACTGCCACTAAAAGTATGATGTTCGTTAACAACATGGCAAAATTTGATGTTTTCATTTTTTTGCCTTTTTAAATCGTCCCACTGCTGTTAATACTAAGATTAACAAATAAAGGCCTGCACCACCCGATGATTTTCCACTGTCACTATTTACTTTAGCTGTTACGGTCACGGTTAAAGTTCCGGCTTGACTATCTAGTTTACCATCACTGATTAAGTAAGTTATTTTTTCAATACCGGTAAAACCTTTCACGGGACTATAACTTATTTTATTATTTTCAATAACTACACTGCCTTG
>MAAB01001196.1_pt1 | contig 77669 bp, 46 predicted proteins | sample 1115991 | NCBI WGS metagenome assembly MAAB01 (sample SAMN04961124, study PRJNA320927) | seawater metagenome | isolation source: sample BD02T18 sea water enriched with oil for 18 days | place: USA:Gulf of Mexico | collected 2013-07-27
CTGAGCGATGGTCAAAAGAAGAACGAAACTGGCAGCCAATAGACGTTGTGGAGTTAAATCCAGAGCAACACAAAGAAGCTGCTTAACAATTTAGGCGACAACTGTCTTGAAAAACACCGCTATTGCTCAATCAAGCGCCTTGCCCTGATTTATTTGTCCTACGCACAACAAAATCACAAACTTAATGCAATTGGTATAACACTTTTGTGAGTTACTTTTGCCTTGTCTTGGCAACATAGCCTAAAAGTGTTTCTCCGCCTACTTCCCTTGTATCATCATCATTTTGTATTACAAACTCAAGCTCATGAGTGATACATTCAAGCTGATCTCTTAAGTCATGACTGACAAATAAAAGGTGGGTTTTACTGTTTGCAGCAATATAATCCATTAATGCTAAAACTTTATCACGGTTATGATTATCTAAGCCTTGGCATGGCTCATCTAAAATCAATATCATAGGTAACTTCACTACTGCGCGTGCAATTAATACTAAGCGCTGCTCACCATATGAAAGTTGATTAAAATAGGTGTTTTCATGCTGCTCTAACCCTAATAAGACTAACCATTGACGAGCAATAATGACTTGCTGTCGGCTGGGGCTATCATATAAACCAATGCTATCGTAAAAACCTGAAAGTACTACCTTAATAAGTGTTGTTGATACTCGGTAATCTCGGTGTAGCTGTGCGCTCACTAAACCGTAATGGCGCTTTATATCCCAAATAGACTCCCCACTGCCACGCTTTACCCCAAATAAATGAATATCTTTCCCGTATGCTTTTGGGCTGTCTCCTGAAATCATGGCTAACAGGGTTGATTTACCGCAGCCATTTGGCCCAATAATACGCCAATGCTGCCCTTGCTCAAACTGCCAGTTTAGCGCGCTAAATACCGGTTTTTGATCAAAACTTACTGAAACATTATGAACTGATACCAATGCTTCGTTTTTTTCAAGGCTATCGTACTGTAAACAATCAGGTAAGTGGTGTGGCAGACTATAATGGTTTTCATTGAGTTGTTGCCATTGCTTGGTTGCGATAACTTGTGCTCGATTACCAGAAAGTACTATTTTTCCCTGTTGCATGTAGACTAAATTTTCAATACTACTGGGTAGGCTTTGATGATAAAAATCAAATAAAATAATACTGATATCTTGAGCTATCAGTGAATTAAGCACACTAGTTAAATGTGCCTGCGAGCCAATATCTAACCCTGCATAAGGCTCGTCTAGTAACATGACTTGCGGTTTCAACATCAAGGCTCGTGCCATTAATACTTTTCGTGTTTCGCCCGTAGATAATATTTTGAAGGGCTTTTCGAGCAATTTTTCAATCGCTAACAGGGTAATTATTTCATCTAAGTCTTTTTGTACAAATACATTATCATCAATAATTATTTCAAGCGCTGTACGGCCATTGTCTACCCCTTCAGCCATATAATCACTGCGATCATTTAGACGATCTTGCGCTAAAGTTTGCGCTTCTAATTCAAAACTTAATGTGGTGAATTTTTCAGTTAAGCTAACACTACCTTGATAGTTAGTTATTTCACCTGCCAATATTTGCGCTAATACTGATTTTCCACTGGCGTTATCGCCTAAAACGAGCAGCGATTCACCTTTTTCTAAAGATAATTGCTGAATTGATAACGATGAATTATTTGATAATGGAAAGTGTAATTGCTCAATAGATAACATGGGATTTAGTAAGATAAGGTCTGGGGATTTAATTATACTAATGTTAGTTATTTAAAAGCTACCGTAAAATCATTATCCGCAGCTGCTAATGATTTCACAATGCATAACTTAGCTATTTCGCGTTTGGCATCCGATTATTATTAACTGCTGCCACCGCGACAAATCATTAACACATACTCCATCCCAGTTATTTTAAGCTAGCTGATTGACTAAATTCACATTAAAAACTCGGGTATACTCTTCATATATTGTTGATCAAATGGAACTACTATTACTTTGCTTAAAACTCTTCAACACTTGTTAGACGATCCACAGTTAACCTATATAGAAACCCTGCAAGCATTGTGGAGTGGCTATGGGGAAATCACGCGTTATTACAGCCCTATGCGAGCAGCCTCTGTGATAGTTAAGTCAGTGACCCCGCCGCAACACGTCAGCCACCCTCGTGGTTGGCATAGTGAAGTAGGCCATCAACGTAAACTAACGTCTTATAAAATTGAAGCCAGTTTTTATCAAAGCTATGCTCATCATTGCCCACAAACTTGTTATGTTCCACAAATCATTGCATTTTCAAAGCAGCAAGCAAGTGACGCGGGACAAATCCTGGTTATGGAAGACCTACAACACTTAGGGTTTGACGATAAAGAGTCCGTTTTGTCGTTAACCGACATTAAAGCGGTTATTAGTTGGTTAGCAAACTTTCATGCACGTTTTATCGGCCACCCCGCAGATGACTTATGGCCTGTCGGTACCTATTGGCATTTAAAGACAAGAGCAGATGAATTTAATAACATGGAAGATGGACCTTTAAAAAAAGCCGCGCACTTTATCGATAGCAAGCTCAATAATGCCCGTTATCAAACAATTGTTCATGGTGATGCCAAATTAGCCAATTTTTGTTTCAGTGATTTAGATACGACAGCGGTTACCGAAATAGACGATAATCGAGACAATAAAATAAGCAGTGTAGCCGCCGTTGATTTTCAGTATGTCGGCAAAGGTGTTGGGGTAAAGGATCTCGGTTACTTTTTAGGTAGTTGCTTAACTGCTGATGATTTAACACAGCGACATAACGAGTTACTTGATTATTATTTTAAGACCTTGGGACTGGCATGTAATAAATATCAGCCAGATATTAATTTTTCAGCATTAGAGGCAGAATGGCGCAACTTGTATAGCTTTGCCAATGCTGACTTTCATCGTTTTTTACAAGGATGGAGCCCTGAACATCACAAAATCAATGGTTATCTAAAAGCGCAAAGCGACATAGCATTACGCTATTGCACTTAGAAAATAATTTAGCGATTCAACTCTATTTACTTAATATTAAAACCTAGTTATGCGTGTAATAACTAGGTCTATGACATACCAGCATTATTATTTATCACCTATTTCTTTATTTATAATTACTTTTTCCGTTTAAATCTGACTAAGGAAATTAAGGCAAAGCCAAATAGCAATACACTGGCTGGCGTAGGAACAGGTACTACCTGTGTGAATACCGCAAAAGTTGTATTACTTCTTCCAACAATACTTTGATCGTACCCTAAGTTTGAACTCCAACTAACTTTATCAGCACTTTCGCTAGTAGAATTGACAATATTTTGGCTAAAAACCCAACTTTCGGTAAGTTTATTTGGTATCAAAGCGATACACTTATTGTCATCTTCACAGCCTCTGATCAATGCTGGGATAGAGTCAAACAAGCCAAATTCACTATCAACAAACACTTGCTCAAGTAGTGCCTGACCAGCAGAAATCGTTTGATCAACACTAGCAAAACCGAAATCTGATAATTCATCGCAGCCAGTGAATACACTGGCGCAAGTACCATCTTCAAAAGATACATCATAGGTACCAAGACCGGAGATAACAACACCCGTGGCGCCCACTAGCTCACCTGAAATGACAATCAAGCCAGCGTGACTGTTTGCTGCACTTAAAAGTGCTGTGGCAAAACAGACTTTACGAATGAAACTAAAAAAGAGAGTAGACAAGTAAATATTCCTTATTATGAGTTTTACTGATAGTAAAATGACTATACGTTAAAGATATAATAAGAATTGGGAGAAATTATGGAGATTTGTAATTAATGGCGATTGCCTCAAAGGAACGAACATCAGACTCCTATAAAGCAGATAAATCTAGGTAAATCTAGGTAAATCAGCCAGTGAAAAATCAGTATTTTTACTACTTTCACTGGCTCAAAGTTCAGAACTTATGTACTCACCCAATAAACCATGCAACAACATTAGTGATAAGTGTTGGTAAAAAACCTAATGGTTCAACAATCAATGCGTTCTGGGATATTTTCTTTGGAGTATCCGTTTTTTTTAGCTCTTCATTTAAAGTAATTAAATCGTTTGGCATTAATACCAACGAAGATTCTTGTGGTTGGTATAACGTTCCTACTTCGTAGTATTCCCCTGCACTGCTCTTCCTTTCAATATGTGCACCTAAAATTGCACTGATAGTATGAGAGTTAGAAAATAATACTAAACGGGCGATACTATTTTTGTATGCATCCCAATCTTTAACATAGACATAGCCAGGGTAGAATGTATCACCGGTAAGCAGCCACTTGGTTTGTGCATCGTAAACGGAAATAGCTTCATCTTGATGCCCTGGGGTTTGAATGATGGTGAGATTGCGCCCGCCAAGCTCAAGAGTAACGTCTTGACTCAGTCCTTTATCAAAAGAGAGAAATTCATCAATACCCGCGCTATTTGTTGCTATCACTGTGACATTTGGCTGGCCTATAAATTGGTCGTCACCACTATAATGATCGCTATGACTATGAGAGTGCATTACCAATATCTCGCGCTTATCAACTTGGCTTTCTCTTGCGTGCTTTTGATGTAAAGACAACACAGTTTTATACAGTGGAAATGCTTTAGCATCTGCTGTAGCCCCGGTATCAATAACAAGTGTTTTTTCATCTCCCACTAAGACATAAATAAAGGGAGCCTCATAACTTAGGCATTTGCTTTGACGCAGTATGTAACTTGATTCATCGTATTGAAATACTTCAAGGCCAGGATCTTCACTAGTATCACAGTCTTCTGCTCCATGAATCCACTGCTTTTCTGTGAGTAAAGTAAGCAAGCTTGTTGAAGGCTCATCAATAGCACCTTGTTGTTCAGTGGTTGCTGCGTTTGTCGTAAAAATAGCGAACAGTATTGCCAGTAATAAGCTGTATTTCATAAAAACCCTTGTCAATAATTGATGCTATAGATAATTTAATATAAGCATAATGTAAGTTATGAATAGAGTAATGAAAGTTTTGTGCCAAATTAGTACTATATGTTTTATACCTATTTATCAATACGTTAGTTTTTACTTAGTATGTTAGTTTGGTATTTATGTTCGGTTTTAGCCAAGTCATGTTCGAATATACTACCCTCGCCGCGCTACTTCACCGATAAGAGAACGCCCACTCTGCTTTTCAATCCTAAGACAGGTCTTTACATCACACAACGAGCACCACAATAAATATGGGCCTTTGAAGGTATTGCCAATTATCAATTTTCTGATGAACTTAACATTGTCAAAACTTATAATTATGTTGAAGGTAAGTACAAAGGCACTTACCTTCAAAGCGTTCAATATTAAAGGGCTAGGTACCACGGTGAATCTAGGTATTAACTACCTATATTAATGGTGTTTAACATTGCCTTTAAGCAAGTTAACTAAGTGCTAACTTGCTTTTTTAGTTAATGTTAGCCTCGTTATTTGAAGTACAATAAATAAAATATAACGCTTACTGAACAACTACACTCTGCCCTTCTTTCAATCTTTCAGCACCGCGAATGGCAACCTTGTCACCACCTTGCAAGTCACCTTGAATAGATACTCTATCAATTGTGCCTTTGCCCACTTTTACTAGCAAACGATGCACTTTGTTTTCATCATCAACCTTGACAACAAAGGTGCCATCTTTACGCAAAATTAGCGCATCTCGATGAATCGTTAAACTAGGACTTGCACCTTGAATGGGTACCGTAACTTTAACTAATTGCCCGGCGGTCCAAAACTCATTTAAGTGCTGTGGTATCTGGATTCTGACTTCAAAGGTTTGCGAACGAGGATCGGTATTAGGGATGACTGACGTCACTTTGGTTGATATGTTTTGTCCTATTGCTTGTAAATTCAGCTCAAGTCCTTTGCGAACATAGGCTAAATACTTAACCGGTACATATAAACGTACTTCTAAATGTTCAGTATCAAGCAGTTTTAATAACACATCACTACGACTAATATCAGTACCCGCTCGCACAACACGCTCGGTCACTACGCCGTCAAAAGGTGCTTTTACCGTTGCTCTTTGTAATTGGTCTTCCACTTGTTTTAATTTTAAATTGGCTATTTCACTATCCGCTTGCGCTAATTCATATTGCGACTTTGTTTGGTCTAATTGAAACTGTGAGGTTGAATTGGTTTTTTTTAATTTCTGCAAACGCTTTAATTCGTTATTGAAATAACGCAAGTTAATGCTAGCGCGTTTAATTTGTGCTTTTTGCTCTGCTTGTTTCAACTGTAGTGGCAATAAATCCATTTTAGCTAACACATCCCCTTTTACCACCATCATACCTGGCTCTTGTAACCATTCTAATCGACCATTCACACTGGCAGTAATATTCACATAGGAACGACTATGTACTGTTCCCATTAAATCGGCAGTAGCCGTTAACGAGACTTCAGTCACAGTATCTATTTCCACAGGGCTCGGCGGTGTTTCGGCAGCATAAGATAGCTGACTTGCCAAAAGTGCGCAGGCAAGTGAACTGATGACACTCTTTTTAAAGATATTTTTCAAAGTAACTGTTTTCAACATATTTTTCTCCTAGCCAGGCTTCAGCTAACTTTGGTTTGTAATGAGGGTTTTTCTTGTGTTTCAAGGTGCAAATCTTTCACGTTTGTCTTTTGATAGTTTCGGCTATTTGTATTATTCAGTGTCTTTTCACCAAGCCTTAATAAGCTTGGAAATAATACCAAGGTGAAAATTGCACTGATAAACATGCCGCCAACAATCACAGTGGCGAGACCTCGGTATATTTCACTACCAACTCCTGGCATTACCATTAATGGCAACATGCCAAATAAACTCGTTAATGTACTCATATATACAGGTCTAGCGCGAATACGGATAGCTTGAGCTACCGCATCACTTCTTGATAAACCTTCTCTTTCTGCTTGTCTGGTTTGGTCGACAATTAAGATGGCATTATTCACCACTAACCCAAGTAAAATAATAAAACCTATCATGGTTAATAAATCTAATGACTGATAGCTCACTAAGTTTAATAAATTTAAGCCAACCACACCGCCAGCAACCGCTAATGGCATCACCAATAAAACTAATAAGCTATCTTTAGGTGATTTAAATAATGCCGTCATTAAGAGAAAAAGGATAACTAACGCCAAGGCAAAGTTCTTCACCATATCGTTAATGGCCGCCGACATTTTATTGGCATTACCACTGAGCTGAATAGATGCTTCAAACGGTAATTGCTCTTTCATTTTTGGAATGATTTTTTCATTAATGGTCACTAACGCCTCTTCCAATGACATATTCGCGGGCGGAGAGATTTGAATACTAATGGTTCTTTTACCATCAACACGTCTTAAGCTTGTTGGCCCAGCCGTTCTTGAAAGAGAGGTTAATTCACCTATGGTTTGAATACCTGCTAGAGGTGAATGAATAGGCAAAGACGCTAATTCATCTGGTGTCTGCCATTGCTCACCACGTAAAATCACATTGACTCTGTCATTACCATCAAAGTATTCACCAATAAATAAACCACTGGTATAAGCACGAATGGCATTAGCAACATCATGGCGAGTTAACCCTGCTTGGGTTATGCGTTGATCATTAGGCACGAGTTTTAATTCAGGCTCTGACAAACTTAATCCTGGGTTTGGAAAGGCGGTAGTACTTGGCATTGATTCATTAATCGCATCAATACCGACTTGTGCCACTGTCATTAAGCTTTCAATATCAGGGCCTTGTACATTAAGCTCTACCGTTCGACCATTGCCGCCACCGGATACGTTAATCATTGAGCCTCTAAACAAGAAAGCTTGGGTATCAGGCAGTCCACCTAAAACATCCGTTCGTATGACGTCCATCAAGTCTTCAACATGTGCTGGATCGGCTGAGTAGATAAAGCCACCTGTAGCCCCTGAGCCAAAAGAGTAAAAATTATAGCTTTTTATTTTTGGTAACTTCTCACCTGAAAGATAAGGCGCTAACCTTGCCTTAACGAGCGATGCCATTTCCTTTTCAATAAAATCAACGTTACCACCTGGTGGCATATTTAAACTGAAAAAGAAGCCATCAATCGGCGCACGAGGCATAAAATCAGTTTTTGGCAATAATAAAGTAATAACTAAAAGAGAGCCGCCCAATAAAAAGGAAATCCAACTAACTCGCTTAGTTTGTGTATTGGTTAGGCGCATAACTAATCGGGTTAATTTTTCCCAATAATGTGAGAACGGGTCTATATCATTTTGAGCTTTAAGCCAGTATTGGCTAGCGATTGGTAAAATAGTAACCGCAGTAACTAATGAGGCGATTACCGCAATAGAAAGTGTCAGGGCTAAATCAGAGAACAACTGACCTTCGATACCCGCCATAAATAGAATAGGTAAAAATATGGCGACACTTGTCGCGGTTGACGCAAATAATGCCCCGGTAACTTGCAGCGCACCACGCATAACCGCTTTTTTGCCATCCATACCTAAACCACGTAGCCGCACTATATTTTCTTGCACTATGATGGCGGCATCTAATACTAAACCAACGGAAAATGCCAATCCCGCTAATGAGATAACATTTAAACTGCGATCAAAAATACCAAGGGCAACAAAGGCCACCATTAACGAGATAGGAATAGTTACCGCGATGATGAAAATATTCTTCCAACCTCGTAAAAACAACCAAAGAATCATCAAAGCTAAAACGATACCTAAACCAAGGTTATTCTGCACTAATTTCAAGGCATTACGAATATGTACTGAGGCATCAAAGCTTAAATCAATAACTAAACCCGCCTCTTTCATTGGGCCTGCATTAAGCTCTTTAATAGCAATATTAATTTCATCAAGTAGCGCTACCGTATTCGCATCGTTTTGGCGTTTCAAGGTGAAATAATACGACGGTTGCCCGTTGCGCATATTAAAACCAAAACGGTCTACCAAGGTATTTTCAACGGTAGCGATATCTTTTAAATAGATAGGGCGATCACCGCTGTAGCCGATAATCATTTCCGTTAAGTTAGTGATATCGTACTGACCTGAAAATCGCACTGTGTACTGTCGTCTACCAACATTAGCAACACCTGCAGAAACATCATTGGCGCGTGAAATAGTTGAACTGATATCTGACAGTGACAAACCTAATGAAGCCGTCCTCAGTGGGTCAAAGGTTATTCTTAATTCTCTAGGACGATGACTTTGTAAATTAACTTGTCCCATACCTGGAATACGAGAAAATCGAGGACGAACGACATCCTCGATGAGTTTTTGATATTGGCCTAAATCCTGTGCTGGATTACCGGGCAGTGTTTTAATCATTAAAGAAGCGGTATTGGGGCCACCTCTGCCACCGCCAGCAGATACGATAGGATCCATGGCATCAAGGGGGATTGGCGGTGCTTGATTAAGGTTATTAATCACATCAAGCATGGCTTTTTGCATATCAGCGCCCACATCAAATGTAAGGGTTATATTGCCAAAACCACGTTGAATATTGGTGGTTACCTTAGTCACACCTTGGGTGTTTTTAACCACATTTTCAATCGGCTCAATGATGACCGACTCCATCTCTGATGGTGCCGCACTTGGCCAACCAGTAGAGATGTTAATTTGTGGTTGTTCAATATCAGGGGTCAATTGAATTGGGAGTTTAAAAACACTCATCAATCCAAACACCATGACTAAAACAACAATGACAATAACAGCAGCAGGATTTTTTAAAGCGGCACGGGTTAGGTTCATTGCCCATCCAAATAGTAATAGTTGTAGAATCTAAAGTATTATTAACACAAAAACACTCAGACTTAAGAAAGAGTAGATAAGATACATTTAATTTGCGACGAAATGTAACATTGACATGAAACGTTACAAATCAGGGGGCTTTAGCTATTGGCTGTGATGAATATCAGCGCGTGGATCGGTTTGCTGCTTCCAACATAAGCGACCATTACTCAGACTCAGTGAATAACAACAATAAGCCTAATGAGCAGAGGTGGATTTTAGGCTTGCTTGATAGTATGTATATACCCGTTACCAATCAAAGTGTAGGATTTCAGTGGGAATTAAAAGGACTTTAGACAAGTAAAATAAGTTAACCATAGTCATTCGATGTTTTGTTTATTTAATGCGGTATAAAGTCATTTTAACCCCATCGAAGAAGCGCTTGAGCAACATTACTTCGTCGTTGCTGTGATTTACAATGGCGCTACATGGATGTAGCTTATTAGAGAATGCAGGAGCTTATTCTCCTGAATAACCATTCTTTCATCACAGCGCCTTGAATTAAAATTGCTCAAGCACTCTGAAACCTGCATCTTGAATGGTAAGGGGTATAAACTTTAGTTCAACTCTTTTAGTTCATTCGCCAGAGTTAAAAGATCAATTCCCTTACTTATTTCAAACTGCATAACGGCTAAAACACTGTGCATGACAATTAGAATACTTTGATAAGCCTGTGGCTTTTGCTTTAGCTGTGCCTTTGCCGCTGTAAATCCATGTGAATCATAAGTCATTAGCAGCTCTATAGAATGCTCTTCTGGGGTACGCTCTCTGGTTTTAGGTTGATAGCCAAGTTCAGCAATTACTTTTTCAGCAAGCCTCCACACAGACCATGGATTTTGACCGGTAATTAGTTTTCCATCTTGGGTTACTTTCTCTAAGTAGGTGGTACCCGATTGAAACTGAGCACCTTGTGCAATCAATTTATCTTCAAGTAAAAAGGGGAAAACTTGCTTGGCGTCAGGAATTAAAAACAACTCTTCCTCATTGGTAAAACCGCTAACTTTTTTGTTTGCAAGCAGCATCTTACCATTATCTAATTTCACATTAACCAGTGCTGAAGGCCCATGACATACAGCACTGACTACTTTGTTATTTTGATACAATGTTTTAGCGATATGTTGCACATGAGGATTGTCAGGGAAATCAAACATAGTGCCTTTACCGCCAACAAAATACACAGCCTCATATTCACTCGGATTTATTTCTGCCAGAGCAATAGAATTTGCTACTTTTTGCTGAATAGTGTCGTCATTTAAAAAAGCATAATCATATGCGCCCATGTCCTCACCATCAATGACTACTGGCGGTTTACCGCCCTTGGGACTGGCAATATCAACGTCAAAACCATTAGCAACAAAAACCCAGTAAGCACGGGCGAGCTCGGTGTGCTCATAACCGGTACTCTTGTCTTCGCCCATTTTATCTACGCTAGTAACCACAGCTAAGATTTTACCCCGGTATGTTGGAATATTCTCGGTAACGTAAGGTAAATCGCTTACTTGTGTTTGCTTTATCGCGACAAAGTGAGCTTTGGCAGGTAATAAACTTTTAACATAAGATTTAGTGCCATATCCTAAACCAGCTAAAAGTATAATTAAGATCACTAAGCTAATGACTATTTTCTTAAACATGGGTATTGCTTCCTTTAAATTTGTTAACCCTAGGGTCTGTTGATCTTTCGAGATTACTTTTACAGCAGTTTATTTGATATGCAGGCAAGACAGAGCACATGAAGTGGTGTGGCTACATGAATGTGCGATAACGCAGTATACATTTCAAACAAACGCTGCCCTTTGGGTTAATTTTAACCCTGAAAGATTAACTGACCCTAGTTTATGAAACGGTAAGTGAAATAAATGTGAAATAACTCACGCTGTTTAAAACTATTATACCCAAGCCACCTCAATGTGCTGGATTCAGCTTATTTAAGTCGCTGGGTATATATTAGGCTTGAATTTTATTTACTGCTTGGCGTCGCGGTGATAGCTGGGCTCTTTTACTCTTTGCCACCGACCCCATTAAGCTTAACCTTCCCCCTCCTTTACCTTTTATTAAATAAGACTTAAATCCTACTTTAAAGCGTCACATTTTCGTCACACGTTTGTAAATATTCACTTCCATACTCTTTTTTGCCATTTGGTATCACTGTTATTCGGCCGTGATAGCAGAAATTTTATGTCCAAAAAATTAGGAAGAGCAATGTCTACAACAGTACGTAACACTAAAAAACATAATAAAACTAAACTCTCATTATTATCTCTGTCTGTTTTACTTGCGTTAACCGCATGTGATGGTGACGATGGAGAATCCGGTATCAATGGCACTAATGGTGCTCCAGGAGTTGATGGTACTAATGGCGTGGATGCACCAATTGTTGCTATACCAGCAACACCGGTGTTAACACGTTTAGCGACTGTGCCTGCAGGCGCTGAAGTAACGGGCGCCTTTTTAACTGATGAAGGTGACTTATTCTTCAATGTACAGCATCCATCAGACGCTAACGTTGAAACTGACCAGGTAAACGGTAAGGCTTTTGATAGAGGCACTGTCGGTGTTTTACGCGGGGTAAACTTTAATAACCTGCCAAAAAATGTGGTGAGTTCACCGGTACCTAGCAGTGACTTTGAACGCCAAACAGTTATCTCAGCATTAGGTGAATACCAAATACTGGGTCAAACCAATGATACTTTTTCTGAGCTTGGCGACAAAAGTTTAGCCAAAGGTTTAGGCGTGCATTACGGCATAATCACTGATGAAAAAATCATTGAAAATAATGCCCCAGACTTTAATGGCTTTGTCTCTACGGGCGAAGGCGAAGGTTACTTATTCACTAACTGGGAATCATACCCAGGTGGTATGAGCCGTATGAAAATTGAAAAAGATGACTTTGGTAGCTGGTCTGTTAAAGAAGCTATGATGGTAGACTTTTCCAAAGTTGGCGGTACTGCAGCGAACTGTTTTGGCTCAGTTTCTCCTTGGGGTACACCATTAACGTCAGAAGAGTGGATTGTTAATACCACAGTCGATTCAACTACCTCACCAAGTTGGAATGACCCGGAAAATACCAATACGGATAATATTGAAGCCTTAACAGCCCCAGACTTTCCTAACCCTTACCGTTATGGTTACATTGCTGAAATTACCGATCCAACCAGTGCTGAGCCAATTGTTGTTAAGCACTACACTATTGGTCGTTATGAACATGAAAACTCAACGGTAATGCCTGACAGAAAAACGGTTTATGCATCACAAGATGATACTGGTGGTGTGTTATTTAAATTTATCGCCGATACACCTGAAGATTTAAGTTCAGGCATTTTGTATGGCGCTAAGTTAAAACAAGATGAAATGAGTTCAGAGCCAGCTACAACTGGCTTTGATGTCACTTGGGTTGAAATTGCTCGAGGTGATAACACCACCATTGAAGCATGGATTGCAGAGTATGACGGTATTGATCAAGATGATTATGATACTGGCCGCTCTAGTTACATGACCTTGGAAGACGTACAAGCTTGGGCGAATGGCGATGCGACTTATCCAAGTGTTGAAAATGGCGGTAGCACAGTCACTGCGGGTCAACCAATGGATGACCGTGCTGCATTTTTAGAATCACGTCAGGCGGCGAAAATGAAAGGCGCAACAGCAGAGTGGCGTAAGCTTGAAGGCATTAGCATCAATCATGACCGTGCTTTAGAAGCCGTTGGCAAAGAAGAAGCCGTTGCTGATGAAGATGTAATGCAAGCTTTCATGTATTACGGCATTGCTGATATCGATAAAACCATGATTGACGGTGAAGGTGATATTCAATTATCGGCACGTGTTAAGGATTGTGGTGGTGTGTACCGCTCTAAACTTGAAGAAAACTATAATATCAGCCGCATAGACCCGGTTGTAATGGGCGGCACTTACCGTTCAAGTTTAACGGGCGCTGAGCGCTGCGATGTTAATCAACTATCTCAACCAGACAATGTCATTGTCATGAAAGATGGCCGCATTATCATTGGTGAAGATGGCTTCCAAGAGAACAATACCTTATGGATGTATGATCCTAAATCTAAGTAATTACGCTAGAAATTTAACTTCTACGAATTAGATCAGTAACCGAAGTAAGACGTTGCTTCGGTTACTTCCCTCTTTATATAGCCTTGCCATTAAAGCAGATAAATAACGACTTCAAGACTGACTTATGATTACTTTATTAAACTCTACACACCAAAGAAAAAGTATTTTCTCATCAATATCAATAATAGCGCTAACGCTAACTATTAGCGCCTGTAACGACGACAAGTCCATCTCAAAAAATGTCTCGGAACATGAAGTACTAAACATTAACCAGCCAACGACGAAACAATTTCCTTATCAAGAGGGTAATAATATTCCTGCGATGGCTTACATTGAACATGGTGAGGTGTATAACCATGAAACCGTTATTCCGCCGCAATGTTACACAAAAACAGATGGCGTTAATAACCCTTGTTATGCATGCCATCAAACCAATACTGATGATAAAAAACGTACCAATAAGATGAACGATGGCTCGCTGCAAGGTGAATATCAATTTTCAGATTTAGGTGTGACCAATCACTGGAAAAATTTATTTGTCGATAGAAGACCTTTAATAAAAAATATCTCTGACCAACAGATACAGCATTGGACCAAACAAGATAATTACACTGACTTTATCGAAAAACAGCAAAATGATAAAAACTGGCGTGGTGAATATACGCCAATTAAAAACCTCGCTTATCCCGACCGTGCATTTGACCAACAAGGACTGGCAAAAGACGGTAGTCATTGGGTCGCTTTTAATTACAAGCCCTTTCCAAGTACTTTTTGGCCAACTAACGGCTCTACTTCCGATGCCATGATTCGATTACCTAAAGCATTTAGAGAACTTAACGGGCAGTACTCTGAAGATGTTTATTTTGCCAATTTAGCCTTAGTCGAAATGGCAATGAAAGATACACAACAAACCACATTGCCAGCTATCTCTGAAAAAAATATCGGTGTAGATTTAAACGGCGATAAGGTATTAACTCAGCGTATTGACAGTATCAACAGACAAAATAATTACCTTGGTGATGCCAGTGATATCAAAATAGCACACACGCTTTACCCGCAAGATACTGAATTTCTTCATACAGTACGGTACCTTGGTGTGAAAGATGATGGCACAATTTATAACGCACCGCGCATGAAAGAAGTGCGCTATATGAAAAAACATCGTTTTAAAACAGTGCAAAGTTTAGCGTCAGAATACTATTTAGAACAAAAAGAGAAAAATTCTGAAAACCTGCCGCAAGTTAAGCAACTAGGCGATAAAGGCATTAACACAGGTTTTGGCTGGACGGTAAATGGTTATATTGAAAATGAGCAAGGAGAGCTACGCCACCAGTACGACCAAGAACTCGCCTTTTGCAGTGGTTGTCACAAAACCATTGGCAGCACATTAGACCAAACCTTCTCTTTTCCACGCAAAGTGGATGGCGTTAAAGGTTGGGGTTACCAAAACTTGGCCAGTCAGCACGACGCGCCAAACAGAGGTGAAACTAAAGGTGAATTTTTAACGTATTTTGAACGTGTCGGTGGTGGTGATGAGTTTCGTCAAAACACTGAAATGCTAAGTCGTTGGTTTAGAAAAGATGGCACGGTTAACGTTGAAAAGGTGCAAGCGGTTAACAATATTTATCAGTTAATTATGCCCTCATCTGAACGAGCGCTACAGCTAAATAAAGCCTATTTAACTATAGTCAAAGAGCAGAGTTATTTATTTGGCCGTGATGCTATGTTAAGTAAAGCCAGTAATGTATTAGAAACAATCGATGAAGATATTCAGCCGTTATCACTCGACCACAGATACCAATGGGATTTGCGTCTTGATTGGCAGAAAAAATTGTCACATCCCGTTAATGTAACGCGTAAAAATGAAGATTATGTCGACAGTGAATAATTAAGGGGTAAGTGACAAATAGTATTATTACTATTTGTCACCGACTATTAACAGTTGATCTCTATTTATAACATTGAAATAAACGTTACAAATAGGAATAGTTTTATAGGAGATTTAACGACTCACAGTAAATGCACAGTGAGAGCGACTAATATCACTGCTCGATGCTGTTTAGTGAATTCACTTGGGCTTGAGTTAATCTCTTTGATTGGCGTCGCAGTAGTGATAAAGCTATTAAAATTAATTATGACATTCTATTACATTGGTTAAATATCATAAAATAAATGCCCTAATTAACGGGTGATTTCTTTAATGCTAAGGTTTATTTTATCTATTGATTCAGGATGTCTTTTTACATAATCATGGCTAATATACATCGAAAAATGTTTCTCCATACCTAGCGTTTTTTTCAATTTTAATAACGTTTTTTCGTCTAATTCATTTTCAAAAACAACTTCAGATACAAATACAGCGTCAATACGACGTGATGTTAACATAGCAACTAAGGAAGATACTTCAGAGGGGGATGCTACAACAGCGTAACCATTACTTTTCAGCCATTGATAAGTATTCGTTCCCTTGATAGTTCCAACCCCAGCCTGTAATTTAAATGTTTCAGATTTAGGGTCAAGGACAGAGTCTTTGAGCATAAACCAGCTCCATTTATTAATCAGCAGTGGCTGAGTAAATACAGCAATAGCATCACGCTCTGCATTCTGTGAAGCTAAAAACATGCCATCGGCCAACTTTGCTTTAATAACATGTACCGCCTCACCATAGTCTTCAACCATGACTATATTGTATTGGATATTTGTATTGTCTAATACTTGTCTAATCAAGTCTGGCCCTAAACCTACAACCTTATTATTGGCTTTGTAGGTATAAGGTGGGAAATGTGGGGAAACTAAGGTTAATACTTTATGCTCTTGGGCAAAGCTTGCTGCGCTTATCAATAACAAAGCAATTATTTTTACCATAGTATTAATAATTCGCATCATTATATTACCGCTAGTCATAGAAGGTATAAGGCAAGATGTTCGTCTGTGTTTATCAAATAAATGACAGGTTAAAACATCAAACAATACAACTGAAGTATAGGAAGTACAACTTTACAGTCAAGGTCTATGTTTTGCTTTGCGTCCCGCTGATAATCTTCGCCAACAAGACAGCTTTAGTTTTATCAGAGATGAAATTAGATAACCGTTTCAGCTTAATTATCAATCAATATATTATAATAATACACGTCAGCTACTCATTCAGTGGAATAACTTTTATTACAATTTAGGTTGCAAAATCACTGATTTATACCACTATTATATTTGACACTAAGTTAGTTCATAGTGACCCCAAAAATGATTGATAAAATAAGGAGATATACCCCAGAATGATTACTTTATATGACAAATACGGTGGATTTGATACATTTAGTGCCGTCGTTGGAAATTTTTATCAAAAGATACTCGATAGTGAAGAGCTAGCCCCCTACTTTGAATCAGTTAATATGGAAAAACTGATGTCTCACCAAACACAATTTATTGCCACCGCCTTAGGAGGTCCAGACAAGTATGCCAATGTCGACCTACAAGCAGTTCATGCTCGTTATAAAATCACGGTGCCGCATTTTAATGAAGTTGTCGAATTGTTGGGAGAATCATTGGGTGAAGCAAGTGTAGAGCAAGCCGATATTGCCACTATTATTACACTAGTTTCAGGGTTAATGGATCAGATAACTTCAAGTGAATAAACAGCCTCCCCTCCTCTCAAGTAAACTATTACCTGAATTACTCGATAATTTAGATTTTGGGCTATTACTTGGTGAAATAGATTCACTAAAAATTATTGAATACAACCAAGTTTTTAGCCAATGGTTTAATGAAATCCCCAGCACAACTACCATCAAGGGCCTATTTGAAGCAGAAATCATCCAGCGGATAAATAACGCAATTTTAAAGCAGCGTAGATATCGATTTAAGCTTGAAGTACAAGTTGGTCACAGAGTTGAGTGTCTCGATTTCAGTTGTAAATTAGTCGTTATTAACGAAAAAACCTATGTACTGCTCCAAGGTGTAGTCAATAGCACTGAATTACAGATGACAAAAATGATTCAGGATCATAGCCAGTTAGCCGCCAAGCACAAAAAATTAATGGAGCAAGCAATACAGAAAGCTGAAGCCGCTAATAACGCTAAAACCATGTTCATCGCCTCCATGAGTCATGAACTTAGAACACCAATGAATGGTATTTTAGGCATGGTGCAGCAATTTAATAAGACATCACTAACAAAGCAGCAAGAATATTTACTCGATATAATTGGTAGATCTGGAGACCAACTTTTAGCCATAATAAATCAGGTGCTTGATTTCTCAAAAGTAGAAGCGAATAAAGTAGAGTTACATCCAAGCAAAACCAATATTAAAGAATTAATACAGGATGTCATCGCAGTTTGCAGTTGCAGTGTTAACACAAGTGATAACTTGATAATTGAAGCCGCTTTTACTGAGCAGGAGTTGATGCATGTTCTCGTTGATGATGTTCGCCTAAAACAAGTGCTGATTAACTTAGTTAATAATGCCATTAAGTTCACTAAAAGTGGCCATGTAAAAATTGAGCTGAGTCAAACTTCGTTAAATGACAAAGAATGTGAAGTCAACTTTGCTGTTATCGATACTGGCATCGGTATTTCTCAAGATAAGATTAGTCAATTATTTAAGCCTTTTAATCAACATGATACTTCAACGACCAAAGAGTACGGCGGAACAGGCTTAGGTTTAGCCATCAGTAGTCAACTCATCAAGTTGATGGACAGCAAAATTGAAGTACAAAGTGATTTAGGTAAAGGCAGTGTTTTTAGCTTTAGCTTATCTTTACCCATTTGCGAACATGCAATGTCTTTAACCCCAAAACCCCAACTGAAAACTGAAGCTGTTTCAATGAAGAACAAAACAGTGCTCATTGTTGATGATAACCGGATAAATCGTAAAATTGTCGCCATGGCACTTGATAACTCTCAAGTAAAAATTATTGAAGCTGAGAATGGCGAAGAAGCGATTAAACAGTTCATCAATAACAAGGTTGATGTGATTCTCATGGATTGTTTAATGCCTGTAATGGATGGCTTTATAGCGACAGAAAAAATTAGGCAATTGGAAGTCGATGGTCAACACACGCTAATTTTTGCGCTATCAGCGAGTGCCTCAAGTGAAATAGGTGAGCGTAGTGTTACCTCGGGCATGGATGATATTATGCTAAAGCCGTTTAAATTCGCTGAATTACTAAATAAAATATCACAAAATCTAAGATAATTATCCGTAAAACATATCATCAAAGAATTCAAATACTAAGCCTAGTTTCCAACAGTTCCTTTAGAGTATTTCTGATCTCCCGCACAATAACGATGTTGTTATTTTACTACATTTACTTGAATTTAATTAAAAATATGCTACATTTTAGCTTGTTGTTACGTAAAAATACTACATGCAGTTAAGTATTCATAATAGAGGTTATTAAAATATGGAAAATCAACAAACACACTTAAGAGCTGATAATGTTACTGAAGTGATCGCTTTTGATTATAGCAATGAGAGCTTGCCGCGTGACTTTGATATCCGTATAGAAGTTGCTGAACAACGTGAAATACTAGAGCAATCGTAGCTTAAAGCATGAGTAAATCTGTTTAGTGAGCTGTAATAAAGGGGACGACTAATCCCCTTATCTTTCCAATCACTAACGAGCACAGCCTTCGATATTTTCCTATCTATCAACCCTAAATAATAAGCTTGAAATTTCCTCCCCCCTATTATTTTCTATTCGTTGCTACTATTGGTGTTAGAAAACTCAGCTTTTAATCAATCCGCAAGTTTATACCTTCTTCACTTAACGCTTGATAGAAGTCTTCAATATCGCAGGCTTCCTCTAACTGACAGATCACGCGATATTTTTCTATTGCTGGCTGATAACCTTGCAAAGCGGCTTGAAATAACCAGTGAGCTGCATTTTCAATATCGCCACTTCCTTCAATATCGGTAAAGGTTAAGTAGAGTTCAGCCAGGTTGGTTTGTCCTGGCGCATAGCCTAATTCTGCTGATTTTTTCAATAATACAAACGCTTTCTCAAACCTATCATCCATATACTTTGCTTTAAGAAAAGCTACGCCTTGAGTATTTTCGCGCTTTCCGGGGATAAAGAGCCACTCTTCTTTCACTAAGGTAGCGTTAGTCACAGCATTACCATCAATCATATATACAGCTTTGTTTCTTCCGATCGAAACAAACTCTGGCCGTACTACTCGATAGATAAAACCTTGTTCAAACAAGCTATCTAATTCAGAAAGTGAAAAATTCTGGCGATTTTTTTCAAAATAATCAAAATTTGTACTTTGTCCAAAACTCACTGCATGGCTCAAAGAGTTTTTTAATGGATAAAAGTAATTACCATAAGTAAGAGATACTGTGCCACCGGTAATATCAACAATTTTGGCTATACGATATTTGTGGTGTGGACGCTGGTTTCCTGAGGTTTTTCGATAGTCTAAATAATAAAAATCGTTAATCTTAGGTGCATCGATATACGCTTGACTCTGACGGTATTTTTCTTGTTCTTCAGAAAAATAATAACTGAGCAGAAAAATGATGATAATGCTGCCAGTAAAAGTACTAAGCAGGCGTAACTTGTTAAAAAATGCCAAACTGAAATCAGAAAAAACGAGCTTTTTATCCGAGGTATTATGAGTAATCTCTGCAAGGTTTTTACATTGTAAACATTGTACCCGTGTATCACGCTTTACTGGGAAAATAGGTAAGTACTCAAAGAAATAAAAGCTATAACTAATCACTGAATTGACACTGTGTTGTTGGTTACCGCAACAAGGGCAAAGTAATTTGTCCGTTGTACCTAAGCTTACTGTCGACTCGCGATAATCCATCATCAAAACCTATTGTTAATTTATATTTTTTATATACGGCTATTTTTATAACATTCGTTTATAAAACAGACAAGTATTTTCTACTAACAACTTCGTAGATTAAGATTAGCTATTCAGCTTTGCCTGAGTCCTCTGAGCTCACATTAGTTATAAAAAGAACCAATACAACTTCCTCTCCTTCTTATTCTTAAGTTGGGATTAGTTTACCTAGGCTTAACTTTTATTTGACCATTAGCCCTTCTCTGCTGACAAAATCTAATGTTTGCGTTAATGAAATAGCTATTTTTTCGATCATTTCATCAATTTGTGCCTCAGTAACAATCAGTGGCGGACAAAAGGCTAATGAGGAGCCTGCAACCGCGCGGCAGATCAAACCATTGTTTTGACAAGCCTGCATGGCGAAGTTACCTACCAAACCATTAGTAAAGGCCAAACCTGATTGTTTATTTGCCACCAGTTCAATCGCTGCGATCATGCCCTTGCCTCGTACCTCCCCCACCAGAGGATGATTTTTAAATTCAGCTAGCCTTTTTTGCATGTAAGCGCCCGTTTTAGCCGCATGGGCAAACATATTGTCACGCTGATATATTTCTAGCGTTTTCAAAGAAACAGCACAAGCTACAGGATGTCCTGAATAAGTATAACCATGACCAAATACGCCAACTTTATTGCTCGGCTCAATCATAGCTTGGTACATATCACCACGGATAACGGAAGCACTAATCGGCATATAGGCCGACGATAATTGTTTTGCTAGTGTCATCATGTCAGGCTTTGGGATTCCTACTGTGGTACAACCAAAATCATTACCCGTACGGCCAAAAGCAGTGATCACTTCATCAGCCCAAAACAAGATATCGTACTTGTTCAATACAGCTTGTACCTTTTGGTAATAACCTTCTGGCGGCACTATCACACCGCTAGCGCCGGTAATAGGCTCAACAATAAATGCCGCGATGGTATCAGCGCCTTCACGTAAAATAAGTTGCTCTAAGTTATTAACAATGCGGTCAACAAACTCTGTTTCGGTTTCATTGCTTAAACCACTTCGATAATAGTGCGGTGCATCTGTGCGCAATACACCTAGCGCATCAAAGGGTAAATCAAAGTGGGTATGATTTGGTGGTAACCCTGTTAACGCAGCAGAAGCAACAGTTACGCCGTGATATGAACGTTCGCGGGAAATTATTTTATATTTCTGTGGTTTGCCAATAGCATTAAAATAATAACGTAACATTTTGATATGCGTATCGTTAGCATCGCTGCCCGAGTTACCAAAAAATATTTTGGCATTTTCAACAGGCACCATGGCTGATAACTTTTCGGCTAAATCAATACCTACTTGATGGGTCTTACCACCAAACATATGTGAATATGACAGCTTACCCATTTGCTCAGTCGTTGCTTCAATTAATTCCCGATTGTTATACCCTAGTGAAGTGCACCATAAACCTGCAAGACCTTCTAAGTACTGCTTGCCTTCACTGTCGTAAACATAAGCACCGTCACCTCGTGCTATGGTGAGTGTTTCTGTTTGTTTAAAATTGGTGGTTGGGTAAATAATTTGGCTCATAATTTTTCTCGCTCTGAACAGGGATTTAACTTGGGGATTTATACGATAAAGCAATTGGATATTTGCCTCTACTACCGAGGCTTTATTCTTTCTACAAGGGTTGTATAAGTGCTTAACTTGCAAAGTATAATTAATACTTTCAGGTATTAATCACTTAGCAAGTTAAGCAAAGTTGCGTGCTATTTTGCTAGCTCGTTGAACAATTCAGTAAAGATATTCAAGCCTTCTTCAGCCAATTCATTACTTATAGTTAACGCCGGTAAGAAACGAATAACATTACCGTAAAAACCACAGGCTAATAATACCAACCCGTATTTAGCGGCATTGGCAATAATCTCTTGTGTTAATGCGGTATTAGGCTGCTCTGCATCACCATGTTCGATTAACTCCATGGCGATCATTGAACCTTGGTTTCTTACTTCTAAGATAAGCTCAGGATGTTGTGTTTGTAAAGCTGACAACCTTTCATTAAATAACGCCCCTATTTCATTTGAACGTTGAACAAGGTTTTCTTCTTCAATGATCTCTAAAACAGCTAAAGCTGCAGCACAAGCAACGGGAGAACCACCATAGGTTCCGCCTAAACCGCCAGGTAATGGGGCATCCATAATGTCACTTTTACCGACAACCGCCGCAATAGGGAACCCGCCAGCAATGCCTTTTGCCATAGTGATTAAATCGGGTTCAACACCTGAATATTCAAAATTGAACATTTTCCCCGTACGACCAAAACCTGTTTGAATCTCATCGGCAATCAAAACGATACCGTGCTGATCACAAAGGTTACGTAATGCCACTAAAAATTCAGTTGGTGCTGCGTAAAATCCACCCTCACCTTGTACTGGTTCAACAATAATGGCAGCGACATCTGTCGGTGCAATATCTACTTTAAATAAGTTATCAAGGGCTTTAAGTGACGCTTTTACCGAGATGTCATGCGTTTCAATTGGAAAAGGGGCATGGAAAATATCACTAGGGAAAGGACCAAATAAATTTTTATATGGGGTAATTTTACCCGTTAATGCCATGGTTAAGTTAGTACGACCGTGGAAGCCACCATTAAAAGCAATAACACCACGACGACCGGTATGAGCACGAGCGATTTTCACACAGTTCTCTACCGCTTCAGCACCGGTAGAAACAAAAATAGCTTTTTTAGCTGAGTCACCTGGTGCAATAGCAACTAATTTTTCAGCAAGCTCCACCGCGATTTCATATGGGTTAACCATGACACAAGTATGACTAAATTTGTCGACTTGTTCCTTTACCGCAGCAATCACTTTTGGATGACTATGACCGGTATTACAAACGGCAATACCTGTACCAAAATCGATATAACGTTTACCTTCAACATCCCATAATTCAGCATTTTTTGCATGCTCAACATACACAGGATAAACGTTGCCTTGTCCACGTGCGATAACTTGGCTTTTTCTTACCTGTAATTGTTCGTTTGTCATTTTATTCACCTAATTCTGTTTTGCTAAATATTGTTCAAATAGTCGCTAGTGCAATCTGATCACTTATCTAAGCCGCCCATACATAAATATTTGATTTCTAAATAATCATCTAAACCGTATTTTGAACCTTCACGGCCATTACCAGATTGCTTCACACCACCAAAAGGTGCTGCTGCATTTGAGATAATGCCTTCATTAATACCTACCATGCCATACTCAAGACCTTCAGCTACTCGCCAAATACGGCCAATATCTCTCGAATAAAAATAAGCTGCTAATCCATATTCAGTATCATTAGCCAAAGCAATCACTTCTGCTTCATTATCAAAAGCAATAATCGGGGAAACTGGGCCAAAAATCTCATTACAAGCAATTGGCATGTCGTTTGTTACACCCGTTAAAATCGTCGGTTGGTAAAAGTTATCACCTGCGGAGTCGCGTTTACCACCAAGGACAAGCGTTGCACCAGCAGCAAGTGAGTCAGCAACCAATTTATCAACATCATTTACCGCATCACTAGAAATCATCGGCCCGATACTTACGCCATCAGCTAAACCATCACCAATTGATAATGCAGCTACTGCAGCGGTAAATTTCTCAGTAAATTGTTCAAGTACACCTTTTTGCACAAAAATACGGTTGGTACATACACACGTTTGGCCAGCATTACGATACTTAGACACCATAGCTCCCTGTACTGCTGCATCAATATCAGCATCATCAAAAACAACAAATGGCGCGTTGCCACCTAGTTCCATCGATACTTTTTTCACCGTGCTAGCACACTGACTGATTAAGGTTTTTCCTACCGGGGTTGAGCCAGTAAAAGTAAACTTAGCAACATCTGGATGCTGGGTCAGTACTTTGCCCATACCACGTGAATCATCACCTACTACCACATTGAAGACGCCAGCAGGAATACCTGCACGCTCGGCTAATTCAGCCATAGCTAGTGCCGAAAGTGGCGTTTGAGTTGCAGGACGTACAACAAAAGTACAACCCGCGGCAAGTGCTGCTGCAGCTTTTCTAGCAATCATGGCATTAGGAAAATTCCATGGTGTAATTGAAGCAACAACACCGACCGGTTGCTTAATTACAATTATACGTTTATCGCCCGATGGGCCAGGAATTACATCACCGTAAACACGTTTACCTTCTTCAGCAAACCATTCAATAAATGCCGCACCGTAAGCTATTTCGCCTTTTGCTTCAGCAAGGGGTTTGCCCTGCTCTACCGTTAAGATTCGGCCTAAGTCATCTTGGTGCTGCATCATTAAATTAAACCAATTGCGCAAAAGGCTAGCACGCTCATTGGCCGATTTAGCAGACCACATTTTTAAGGCGTCTTTTGCTGCTTTTACCGCAAGTTCAGTTTCAACAACACCGGCATTACTAATGTGTGCAACTTCATTGCCATTAGCGGGGTTAGTCACAACAATCTGTGATTCACTGCTGTGCCAGCTGCCATTGATGTATGAGAAATTCTTAATTAACTGCTTATCTTGTAAAGCTAAGTCCTGTAAACCTAGGTCTTGATTATTTTGCATGTTTATCTCCACGGTGATCTGATATATCTATTGAATAACAATTTAAACTTAGGTTAAATACAAAACATTAAACCTTAAGTTTCACCCCAACCAAACATTATAACTTTTCTGTAAAAAAAAGATTCAATCAGTATTGAAGCAACAACTTTTGATAAGTCTGATTTTTGTTGCTGATAGTACTAAAACCTTAGCGGTAAATTTACCTGAAAATATGGTAATAAATGAAAGCTCTGGCATTAGCATTACACCGACCATTGAAAGCTCTCATGCAATAGAGTCCTACCAGTGGCGCTGGTTATCCGAACAAACGTTAACCCTGTTGACGCCAAACAAAAAATCTTAAATGTATCAGCGTCCGCAGTAGAGGTCGATATTCAAGGACAACTTGAGTTGACTGTGGTTATGGCAGACATAAGTAAAACCGTTACCACTGATCTCACTATAAAAAATCAGGTAACTTACAGTGACATTAGTGTCTGGGCGAAAAAGTTAATTGCCGTAAAAGGACAAACGGTTAGGCTAAATGTCAAGACCGATAATTTTGAGAAAATTAAAAGCTGGTCATGGGAAGTATCGGGAGTTGAAGGCACAAACATCAATAAAAGTAACAAGTACTTTGAAATAACTGCACCGCAAGTTAGTGGCCAGCAAACAATGAGTATTATTTATGGAGCAACACTTTTTGATGATAGCGAAGTAATGGAAGTAGCAATTATTACCGTGTTACCAGAGTCGTTTGCTAGGTCATCATTTACTTTTTGGTTTAGCTTCAACGTCAATAATTCACAACAATACCGAGGAAACTTTTATAGTTACTTTTAACGACCCACATGCTTTAGCTGACTCAGCAACCATTGGTTTAGCATTAACAGTCAATACCTTTGATAAAGTTGAATTAACTCGAAATGCTTTGGGGTTTATCATCGTATTAAAAACGGCTACTGCTACTTTTGATCATATCGACTTTATCTCGTTAGATCTTGTTTACGGTGATTATAAGCATCAGTATCCAATTCAATTAGAAATGCTTGCTAATTAAAGCTAAAGACTAATCGATACAGCGTTGTTTTATAATAAACAACGCTGTATTTTTCAGCATTACTTGCCAACAAACTTTCAACTATCTCTTTAATTTAAATAGTCATTTGTACTTTGAGGCTTGAGGTTAACAATTAACTTTACCCTGCCCTCACTTGTTTACCACAATGATTACTGAGGATAAGCGACAACCCAATCAGAGCTATCATCACCTTGTCTATCAAATCTATATTTAACAGAAGAAAAACCACAGACTTTTACCAGACCATTAAAGTCAAATGGCTGTTTTACTCCTGCTTTTGGTTCCATGAATGCAGCATCGCTTGGTATAACAATTTTCTCATGTTCAGCTGAGATGACAAAGGCGGCTTCAGCCAAGATGAGATCATCCTGATGAAGCTTGATAATCGCAGCATTGCCTAAACTGTTGCCATCTAAATCTTTAAACTCAAACTCTTCAGGGTGATTAATTTCAATAACATCACCGTCATTAAGTTGATATGTAATTAACATGTTTACCATTGTTTATTTCCCCAATTTAATTTATTTTTTGGTGGCTTAGAGGGCTTTACCTAATAAGCCAATCTGAAGACATATTACCTTAACGTAGCAAACTATTATTGATATGAACACAGCTAAAGTCAGATATTTTTGATAATAAAGTGTTCGTCATCATAGTCGGAGAACTGATGTAAAAATAACGATTAACAGTCGTTTTATAGCTAATTTTTATACCTAAGCTGAAACTGAAATTTTGCATAAATAAAGCTCCGCTATTCGATGGTCGTTGTGGCAAAGACGAATGGAATTCTGCAATGAAATTTGATCTGCCTGCACAAATTTTCGTTTATCTAATGCATGGTAATGGGTATACATAGAGAACACTAAAACGGGTTATCTTCATAACCTTCAAGCCCCTGCTCAATTAGGCGAAAAAGTATTTAAAGACAAAGAATGGAGTAAATCTGACCGTTGGAATCTAAAGGATTGGAGTGGCTTTTGGGTACCTTATGCTGGCAGAGTAGAAGCAGAGGATGGATTGAAGCCAACATTTTTGAAAGGGTCTCATAGGTAAATGCAAATTCTTCGTAAGAAATTTATCGGTGATACTTGGAACATCATGATTAACGTAAGCGGCATTTATCACAATTAGAGCTCTACAGGACTCTCTTATTCCGAAAAAGCAGTCGATACTGATAGCTCGACTTGGACTAAGTTTTCTTTTTCTAAGGTTTCTTTATCTAAGTAATGAGCTTGGGGTTTAATTTTCCGCTTGTTAGCAACACCGATGGATGCCAAAGTACTTTATGATAGATACAAAAAAACGACTTCCTAAGGTAAGTCGCTCTTTGCTTATCAAACATAACTAGTTAGATTAATATAATTTGGTAAGTTTCACTGTTATTTATATTGCGTGTAAATAACAGTAGATCACTTTTAAGGCTCTTCTTTATCCATTAACTCCATTAATCCCACTAAAGCAGCAAAAAGTACTGCTCCTACCGGCCATATGATCCAGGTAACTCCCCAATTCATGGTCCATAAACTCCAACCAAGGAATATGGTTGTTAGTAGAGGCCAATAGAACGCAGCTAGTTTTTCTGCACGTTTTACACGCTTGCTTTTTTCAGTCACCGCATGGTCTTTAAGAATATTGTTATAAGCATCATATCTAGCGGAAACAGGTGTCAAAATATAGATCCCTGTTGCTATGATTAGCATAAGTACAATAAGCATCATTAACGTAATACCTGCGCCTTTAAAGAAAATAGCGGAAAACATTAATGGAACAAAGCTAATAATAAACAAGAATATAGCTATTGATAATCGTAAATTATATCGAGGACGAAATTTTTCTAATTTTTCTTGAAATACGCTATGTACACCATAGGCCAGTTCAAATCGTTCATTATCTATTGTTGCTAGACCACTTTCATATTGGTTAATTTTAATAAAAAAACTAACACCAATAGAGACCATTATTAAGATACATAATACGCCAAGTCCTGCTGCCATATTGTCAGGCAGGTTTAACCGATTTGTTTCAGCCATGGCCAAAAAGAAAAATAGTGGCACTACTGAGCACAAACAAAACATGACTCCCTTAGTAACTAAGCTAGACACTTCCATTTTATTTTCAACATATTTCAGCGCCTGCTCTAAGGTAATTTGAGTAATGCTTGGCTCTTTACTTTCAGTGACAGAGTCAAAAGTCTCGTATTCATCTTTCAGTAAAAAGTCAGTGGTAACGTCAAAAATCTCCGCTAACATAATTATTCTATTTAAATCCGGTATGCTATTTGTACTTTCCCATTTAGAGACAGACTGTCTGGAAATATTCATCTTTTCAGCCAGCTCTTCCTGCGACCACCCTGATTGCTTTCTTAATTTGATAATCTTATCTGCTAATATCATTCGGTTTACTCCATCAACTATAATTGAGCGGCAAGCATAGAAAATCCAGTAGTTGCAGACTAGCAAGCTCGGTTGTTATTTTGTCAACCAGCGGTTGCAATGCAAAATATTTGTTTAAATTTAACCATTTATTGGCTTACTGGTAAGTGAGTTTATCATGTAACCAATAAAACTTAATCGTAAGTATTAACGACTACCACTTAAGCCACTTAGGAGATATTATCTATGGCAAGACAAGAGAAAAGCGCGAATCAAAGAGTAAATCGCTTTAATTTAACCTGATATTAGAATAACGATAAACAGCCACTTTCTCGTTTATTTTTATGCCTAAGCTAAAACTGCAATTGATCGTAAATAAAGCACCACTCACCGAGAATCAATTGGAACCTCACAGATACTCTTTAATATCTAAATGAATATCTAAATGAATAAAACCTCCAAGGGAAAGGAAAATATGCAGCATAAACTGTCAAAAACTTTTGTACCTGGCATTATTTTATCAACCATAGTCCTATCACTAGTAACCGCTAAGGTAGTAGCCACTGAAGTTATAGCAACTAAAGATAATACAGCCGATGTCATCACGATAAACTCAACCAACAAAGCTCCACTATTCGATGGCCGTTGTGACAAAGACGAATGGAATTCTGCTATAAAATTCGAACTACCAGCAAACACTTTCGTTTATCTAATGCATGATAAGCACTCATTATACGTATGCGCCAAAGGCAAAGCCGAAGATTATGCTGTTATTGATATCTATGTGGAACATGCTAAAACCGGTTATCTCCATAAACTTCATGCCTCTGCGCAATTAGGTGAACGAGTATTCAACGGCAAAGAATGGAGTAAGCCTGACCGTTGGAACTTAAAAGATTGGAGTGGCTTTTGGGTACCTTATGCCGGCAGAGTAGAAGCAGAGGATGGCTTGAAACCCAACTTTTTGAAGGGTACCCATAGGGAAATGCAAATTCTTCGTAAGAAATTCCCTGGTGACACTTGGAATATGATGATTAGCGTAAGCGGTGTTAATGACGGTGAAAACTCCACGTCATTCTCTTATCCAGAAAATGCTGTAGATACTGATAGCTCTACTTGGGCTAAATTTTCTTTTTCTAAGCTTTCTTCTGCTAAGTAATAGCTGTAAATATAAAACTTGAAAGTATATGGATTAATGAAACGACAACAAAACTAATAACAACCATAAATAATTATTTACCAAGGGACTATCAAATGAAATTACTAACGCGTAGAGGTTTATTAAAAGGCTTAGTTACCTTAGCTGGCTTATCTGTCTATTCACGTAATGCAATGTCCGAAGTATTGACGCCACGGACAACTGAAGGACCCTTTTATCCAAGCTCATCTATGCGCTTTAGTGATATTGATAACAATCTTATTAAAGTATCCGGATCGATAAAAAAGGCTGGTGGTGAAATTATACAGCTCAAAGGTAAGTTGATGTCTAAGCAAGGTAAACCACTAGCTGGACACCGAATAGAGATTTGGCAATGCGATGTTAATGGCAAATATTTACACTCAGCTGATAGACGGAGCGTTACCTACGACAATGGCTTTCAAGGATTTGGCCATGATATAACGGACAAAAATGGTAACTACAGCTTTAAAACCATCAAGCCAACTATATACCCGGGTCGTGCTCCTCATATTCACGTTAAAATACTTAATGGAGTGCGTGAGGTTTTAACCACACAGTTTTATATTGCTGGCGATACAGATAACAATGCTGACGGTCTTTATCGTAGAATGTCGGCCGAGCAAGCAAAAGCCGTTTCCATGGTTTTTACCCAAAATAACAAGCTAATTGAGACAACTATCGATGTGGTTGTCTGAATAAAGGGTACATACGCTATGCTCAGTGACGCAGTGACTATATCTATCTTAAGTATGATGAATTGATAGGATTGGAGCTTTAATTTTCTGTTTGGTGTCGCGGTGGTGACTACACTCAAGGGGCGCTAAACGCCAAAAGTCCCTTTGGAATCCCTGTGGCGCCCTACTCAGCGAGTAAAAGGATCCTAGCGAATCTTGCTCCACTGACTTAGTTTGTTATATGGCTTATTATTGGGGCCTGAGGGTTTCGATAACCTGTACATCTACCCAGTCCCCAGCTCTGGGTGGCACAATTGACTCGATCCATCGGTTATTTTCGTAACGAATGACAACCAATGTATTTTTTATATTCTCCTCCCCTTCTTCGGAAATAGAACTCCTTTAAATCTGGCGTAAAGGCAACCTCTACTTCCCTATGCTCAGTTTGAAGAAGATCCGGAGCAAATAATTCAGGTATTAAGCCCGGTGGCTTTTGCCCAAGATAGGGGCCTTCCAACTATGTAGATTCATCTTGACTATAACTTTTGCTACAGATAGTTAAAGTCAAAAAAAACAGAGTTATTGCAATACAGTTACGCTTCATAATTTATCTTTATTTTGCAATAAACGAATTATTTAACTTCGCTAAATGTGATTGAACAAGACATCAATTTAAACAAGTCGACTCTAAAACACCTGAAGTTATTATGATTTTTAGCTGATTTTCTCCTGGCGATGATAATCAACATATTAGATGTATATAACGCTTTTATGGCGACACCTAGGTAACATAACTTGAGTAATACATTAGTATATATTGGGTAACAAATCTGAGCTATTAGATGGTTGGCACTTAAAGCTGAATTGGATTATACCTTGTATCAATAAAGCCTGTTTAAGCCGTAGACTTGCCACAGTAGCGGTTAATTGCTCTTTAAATCAAAACTTAATTGGCATTTTGCACCAGTTGCAATTGCATGTTCAGGATTACTTAACCAAAGCCTTACGCCAAAGGTACTGCTCGCAGGATCCATAACATAATCAACTACCTTAACCTCAGCATTATAAATCCCTTTTAATGGCTCTTTTAATGACACCTTTGCCCTAGTGCCCACTGCAACTTTTTTATAATAAGTCACGGGTACATACACTTCGACATGTAATGGATCGATTTGAGCTATTTTCAAAATATAAGAAGTTTCGTTAATGTATTCACCGACATTCAAGGTCTTTTCCATCACGACCCCGCTAATTGGACTCTCGATGGTTCGCTGTTTTAATAACTCTTCTGCCCTAGCAAGTTCAAGTGCCGATAATTTATTATTAACCATAGCTTTTTTAACGTCATGCTCTGCCAATACACGCTCAATCTCTGCTTTATCCAATGATTCTTTTGAGACTGTCTTATTTTCAAATAGTTGTCTCAGCCTAGACTCTTTACTTTGCAGATACAGTAAACGTGCTTGGCTCTGATCTATCTCAGTATTATTTTGTGCTCTCTCTTTAGCTAAAGCGAGGCTAGTTCGCTCTATCCCGGAATTAAGCATTGCGATAATTTGTCCCTGCTTAACAATATCTCCACGGTCAACTGGAATATTTGTTAATAATCCTGTTGTTGGACTACCAATATCAATCACCTTGCTAGGTACAATAAGGCAATCAAGATTTTCAGCACTGACATTTTGAGAAAAGAAAAAACAGACTAATAACAAGCACCTGATTTTGCGTACTAATTTAATTTGTTTTCCGCCTGTTTTTTTACAACTTAATAGATAATTCATATAAACGCCTAAATGGAGAATTCATGTAAAAATAAATGACGAAGGTTACGGTAAATTCGCCAAAATACAGGCTCAGAGCCAAGATCGAATCTGACATAAACTCGTCCGCCACTTTTTAAAGTAGGCAACTCTTTGCTTGCAACAAATTCAAATTCAAAGTGTGATTGCAACGCTTTATTTCCATCAAAGTCTGTTGGATCTAAATAGTAGCCTCCACCTCCGGCCTGAGACAAAGCACGGCTAGGTAGACGATCCGTTGCTGAAGGCACCTGATGAATAATTTTTAGCGGTATAGGCTTAGCCAAATCCTCAATAAATAACGCATCAATCTTTATAAAACGATCTCTCACTAACAAATAATCACGCTGGTCAACAACGGTTTTAATCGTGCTTTGGTGTGCACCAAGTATATAGCCAAGTAACTGCCCTTTTTGAACATAACTGCCAATGATGTCCCCCATACCTACTGGCACAAAACGTCCGGAAAAATCACTCGTTACCACCATCTGTTTCAAGTTAGTTTGAGCTTTATCTAACCTTGAATTTAATAGCGTCATATGTTGTGCAACAACTTCAGCACGGACACGATCTCTTATTTCTAATGCCTGATATTCTGCTTCAAGCTCTTGCTTTTGTGCTTTAAGAATTTCTACTTCAGAAACAGCGAGAGGGTCTTCCATAACAACCAATGATTCTCCTTTGTTGATAATACGGTTCGATTCACGCTCTACAGAGGCGATAAACCCCGATGCCTTAGCACGAACCAAAGCCCCTTCAGGCATCCACACTACTCCCTCTGACAGTTTGGTATATGGCACAGGAACCAGTAGCCCTCCTGCAATAAGTAATGCAATGAACGAGAAACTAATAGTAATAGCTCTAGGTCTTACTGGTGCTAACTTTGGTGAAGTAAAAAGATAGCTAAATAATTTATAGACAGGTCTAAACAGCATGAGTGTAGCCCCCCATATTGCCAAAATAACGCCAAAAAAGAAAAATTTTGTTGCAACAAAAAATATAATCGCAGCCCAAACAAACATGCGATAACAAAAAGAAAGAATGCCATAGAAAAATAACCATACTTTTTCACTATCGCTAGCATCTGGAGTTTCTATATTGGCGTGAAATAAATAACGCTGGATTAAATACCCAATGTATTGATTCGAGCGAGGAGCCAAATTGGGCATTTCCAAAAAATCACTTAGCATATAATAGCCGTCATATCTTAATAATGGATTACCATTAAATAAGAGTGTTGATACACTGGCCAAAAAAATCACATTAAATGCTATTGCTCGTATAATACCTGGCTCAGAATTTACCCAAATCATCATAGCTAAAGCCGCAATAAATACCTCTACTAGCATGCCTGCTGCTGCGACGATCACCCTACGGTGCTTTTCTCTAAGTGCAGTGACTGAGCTGGCATCCACATAGGGAATTGGCATAAAAACCAAAAACATTACCCCTATTTCATGGATTTCGCCTCCCCAGCGCTTTGCAGCATAGCCATGACCTAACTCGTGTATTATTTTAACCAGAGGAAAAATAATAAACAGCAGCAAAATATTATCAGCACCAAGAACACGATCAATAAAGTTATTAGTTAGTTCTTGCCAATGAATACCAGCTAAGAAACCAGCATATAATAGGGTAATTAGCCAAATAGCCAGCCCGTAATAGCTAAATAGCAGCTTAGCAATTATACGTGTATGGTTCAGAAAATTATCAGGATCAAAAAATGGAAATTTCAATGCCAGCGGATTAAAAAATCTACGCCAACTCTTTAACTTTTGGTAAGCTAATAACCGAGAACGATAAAAATCAATAGCTAAATGCTGATCTAATTGCAGTAAATCAGAGTATGAAAGCTGTTTAACAAGCTGTATCGCTTCACCTTTATCTATTACACTTTCACTCTTATCATTTAACTGACATTGAATCATCAATTCACCAATAGTTTTACTACCATCAAAACGTCCAATTAATTGATATGCCGCGGGTGTTAATCTGTGAAAACGGCCACTAGCACTATTTTGAAAAACATACCATAACTGACCACGAAAATGCTGACGATAAACCCTTACATGTGGTCTTAATCTAGGCCGCATCTGACAATATCGATCCCATTCACCTTGATTTTCTGGCTCGTTGGTCATCACAAATTAAGGCCACAACGACCACAACTGCAATTCAATCCAGTCAAAGAATCTATGTGTCCAAATCCAAAATAGTTTCCGTTCCCCCGTAGTAACTTTAGCAATGCCTTCCATACCAGGTCTTAGCTCTGCAAATTTCAAAGCTTTGAATGGCTCGCTATTTGTCTCTTTTACAAGTAAGCGCCCTTCAACTTCAAAATAATTACTGCCCTCATCACTGGTCGACACTGAACCTATCATAGTAATTACCAAAGGTAGCTTTGCTTCAGGTAATGCTGTAAGCATTAATAGTCCCTGCTGTCCCTCTCTGAGGAATTTTATTTCCGACTCATCAACTTTCAATATGACTCTATATCGATCATAAGGTACTATTTCAAATAACATATCTCCTTTTCGAACCGCAGCACCAATAGATTGACTCAAATCGCCAGAGATCAAAACACCATCAAATGGTGCTCTTAATTTAGACCTTTCTAATTGTGCTTCAATCAATGTTATTTGTGATTCAGCTTGGCTAATACGTGCACGTATCACTCCTATTTCAGCGCGTTTTTGCTCAGCTAAAGCTTGATCATGTTCAATTAAATGCTGACGTTTCTTGGTAAGCCAGCGCAACTTTTCCAAATTTAATTCACGATCATCAAGGTATGCAATCACAGCGCCTTTATCAACCAGATCACCAGCCCGATAATCAGCTCCTGCAATATATCCATCAAAAGGTGTAGCTAACACACGTTGAATCTCTCCTTTAAGATAAACAGGTGCACTCACTCGGTAATCACCTGTTATAAACATCAAAAATAACGCTGTAAATACAATACACAAAGAGACTAATTTAATCGTAAGCTGTCCTTTTCCTAATAATTTCGACAAATAAGTTGCCATAAATCCTGCCGCTTTAGCACCTAACCACCGTTGCTCTAACCGACGTTCTTCAAGCAGTGAACCTAACTGGACAGAGGCATGCTCACATAATAATATGTCACTTTTAGAAAAACTCTTGTCCTTAGCTTTTTCAAAGGTAAATGCACCGGCAAACCTATCCCTCCACTTAAAAGGTGCGCTCACTACGCAGCCAGATTGATGCTCAATGACCAAATTCCGCTGCGCCCTAGTGATAAATGCAGACTCGCTATCATCAATACCTGAGTAAACTATGAGTGATTGTTGATCTAAAGATTCATCCATTGCTGCTGCGATGGCATTAAGTAAATTAAGCTTGGAATCTAATTGAACGGTATGAGATAGCGCTATAACCTTGCTTGATTTTTTGATTATAAAACCGAGGCTTACTCGCTCACACTCTAAATTAACGGCCAGCTCATTCACCACAGCAACACAGGCAGTATAAAAATCAGGCTCAGACAATACCGCTTGCATCATTGATAATGACAACTTTTCATGTTGTGTTTGTGTAAGAGATAAAGCGGTGTTATCCCTAAGTATCAAGGTTTCAAACCAACCAGCACCAAACTGTAATTGTCGCATCGCCTTTTTCAAATCAAGGGAATCACTTTCAGCGATCAAAATGGCTACTGCAGCATATAACTCTTTACCAATGCGTAAAGGATAGCCAATGGAAGACTGGGGTAATTCAACACCACTGGCGCTAGAAAAAGAAGTAGTCTGGTTGCTAGAATTCTTGTTGGCATTAAAGTGGGAGCTGTCTGAAGCGCGTATAATGCCAACACCTTTATTTAGTACCAACTCAGTTGTAACCGTAAGTTCCTTAACAACAACGCTATCTGAAGGCCATTTGGCATTTAGACTATATGAAGCCTTAGCGTTACTATCACTGGCTTTGTTACTTACAACCAAAACGGCCTGTACTACACCTTTGATCATACTCGATTGAATCGCGAGCCAAGCTTCAAGTGCTTTTGGTAAGTTTGGACTATCAGCCATTTGTGCCCACAAAACACTATCCAATACGCTTATTCGAGCAGGACTATCGCTAGTTTGATCTAATTTTTCCTTAGTGTTTGGCTTAGCAGTGGGACCAGTCATAGTAATACCTTGCAGCTATATAACCAAGCTACCTGAGGATTCAGGAATCATGTATTTGGGATATCGTATTAATCTTGTATCGTAATTAATGATGCCCGGCTTTACCGTGAGTATCTTTGAGTTCAAGCATGCCATAGCGGGTTTCATATTCTTTAAGCATAGCACCCATTAAAGTCCATAATCGCTTAGCCGCATAGGGATTAAGGACGATACGATCAGATAATTGCACAGTGAATTCTTTATCTTTAGAAACATTCCATGTTTGATTGGTACCAAAGAAAATTGTAATTTCTTCTCTTGTACTCGAAGCATTCACTACATTGGCGTAGCTACTCTTCATTTTAGAGTCATCCCAAATAACTTTAGGGTTCGCTGAGCCGTTTGTTGCCCCATTAGATGTTTCAGCTCTTGAGGCCGAATTCATGTCAGAATTTTTTTCATTTTTTTCTGGTTCATTATTCATAATAATTCCTTAAATCATTTATCATTAAACGTTATTAACAATGCTATAAATTATAGGAGCCAGTTCATGATTTCGCAAGCCAAAACCCCGCTTTCCTCCTAGCTTTTCGCTGTTTCCAAGGTCGGATTTTACCAAGCAACTAAAGCGTCAATGTTATCCAGTTTCTCAACGCAATAAACCTTCAGCAGGTAGAATTTACCAGGCAACTAAAGCTTCAATATTCTCATCCAGTTTTTCAGCGCTAGAAACTTCTAACCAAACCTCTTCAGATATGGTGCTTTCATCGGGAATAGCCGCCACTAAGCCTTGGGGTTCTAGTTCATCTTGTTCAATACCATATACCAACCATTGCTCACCATTAGCATCAAATTCAACCGGTTGTTGTACTTCAGTACTATTATTTTCGGTTAAATAAGACTTCGTTGAAGGTATAAATATCGGCTGAAAATTAGCAATAGTGCTTAGGCTAGTGTCATTAATAAAACCATCGGGTAGCACGCGTGTGCCAGCGGCTAAAGTTTCAGCCATAAGGCCATCATCTGTATGCATCATATGGCTATAATGGCCAAGTTCATGACTGATAACGGTTAATAAATCAATTTGATTAGCAATATCAGAATCAATCGCTTGTCCTTGTTCATCAAACTCTTCATTTATTGAAGGAGTGGCATCAATAAACCAACCATGTCCAGCAGCATCAATATCAAGGGTTAATACTTGTTGCTCAAGCTGACCCAACATTAAGCCATCAAGGTCTGCAAAACGAATCTCAATATCAGCCAGCGCTAATTGATCTATTTGATCGCCCCAATTAAGTGCTGCACTTGCTAAATGTTTAGTGAGTTGTTCATCACTTATTTGTATTAAAGACTCATGACTATTCGAAGCTGGTGCCGTTTCGGCAAATAGCGCTTGTCCATAAGCAGGATCATCACCTCGCACCAAGAAGTCATCAAAACTGGCGCTGCCATCATTAACCAGTAAGCCATAATCACCATCGTTAAGCAGGCCGTTAAATACATAGGCCAGTACCGCCTCGCCATCTACCAATACGCTGGCTGTTGTACCAAATATGGTTAAAGTCAATTCGTGCCCTTTATTGGCATTGACGTTAAAATCAGCTGTAGCATCAATACTCCAACCATGAGAAGTGTAATGACCGATAATCACTTGATCAGTAGCTGCATCTAAGGTGACATATTTAAAGTCCTGATCACTGTAATAATCAAAGACGAAACCACCCTGGCCGGAAGTTTGAATGTTCGATACCATTTCCAATCGAGAAAATGCCGCCAAATCCATATATTGAGTCGCTATTGCTGGAGCTAACTCATCACCGGTACCTTCAAGCTCGTCACTGCTATTATTTTGTATGAGCAGCCAATCACCACTGCGTTCGTTAAAGCCATGGTTGTTACCGGAAAAATCACTGCTATTCTCAAAGGTCCACACAGGAGGAAGTTGCTGTACCTGAAAATCATCAAAGCTAGCAATGGCGTTGTTTGTACCTACACCGATCATGCCGCCATCATTTAACGCTTCACCAAAATCCAGACTCAAATTAAGTCTCTCATTCACATAGATAGTGGCGACCGAATTAAACAGTACCAGAGTCAAATCGTAATCATTACCTGCTTTCAAGCGCATCTGAATTTGGGAGTCTATTACCCAACCGCTTGCATCTCTGTGACCTATCTGAATTTTATCTGTGCCGACATCGACCCCGGCAAATTTAAAATCATCGGCTCCTTGATAATCAAAGATGATATAGGCATTGGATTTAATGCCCGCTTTGTCTTTGTCAGCATTAATGGTGGCCAGTATTTCCATATAAGAAGGTTGCATCTGATCTAAGTGGAACAAACTGACGGTTTCATCACCAAGGAAGTCTGGTGTTGCCGTCATCACGCCATTAGCTACGACAAAATCTCCTACATCAGCGGCAAAGGCAAAGGCTTCTGCGTTGCTGAACAACTCTCTACGCATGATTTCTCGCTTACCTTGTAAATTACCTGGCTGCGGATCATTAGGTGCACCCGTTTGTTCTTGCCAGTCAAAATCAGTTTGGCGCACCATGCCTAGTTCACCATAAGGTTCATGATTTCTCATAGCCTCAGGATCATCAGTACGTACATCGAGGTTTTTCTGATCAACAAATAATTGCCCATCAAGCGCGTTATTAAGTATCAGAGCATCAAACCTATTATCTACGCCATCACTGCCAGAAAGTGCAAATAAGTATTCAGGTACTTGTGGTTGTAATGTACGGCTGATATGAAATGCACCAAATGGACTAAATGGCACTATGTAACTGTTGTATTCACCAACCCAATCAATCGCACGGTCTGCTCCAGTATTGAGAATCATCACATCGCGACCGGCACCCGCATAAACAATATCAGCATAGGCTTGGAATTCATCAGATTGGGTATTATCTAAATCGTCTGGCTCAGGATCATGTGGTCCAACCTTGCCGCCAGGGCCTGAGTCATGATTATCATCCATATTAAGTAGATCATCACCGCGACCACCATACATATGATCTCTGCCAGTACCACCTACTTGCCAGTCATTACCTAAGTCACCGAAGATACGGTCAGCTCCATCACTAGGCAGTGGATCATCATCACCATCAAACGTTGGACCAAGTGGGCCTTCACTTTCATCAAAATTCAGGATGAAATCGATAGCATTCCCCCCTTCATCCAATGTGGTTAGTGCTGTTAAAGCACTACTAAAATCATGTTCAAAATTGAACATGATTTTACGGCGTGGATTAAATTCGTCGTACCAAGCGAATTCATTTCGGGTACGGCTGCCTTGACCATTTTCATCAGTGATTGTTTTGCCTTCAAAGCGTAAAATCTCTCCTGGATTATACGGGGCAAAGTCGAACCAGAAAGGGTTATCAGCAAGATCTGGATTAGTATTTTCTGGAGAATTTTGCATGTTTTGCAAGAAAGTATTAACGGCATTAAGCTCTTGGTTTAAACCAAGTGAGAAACCTTCACCAGAGAAGTAAGCTGGCAGTGCTTCTGCACCAGACAGAGCATCATCACCATCACCACCATGGATAAAGTCGTTTTGCAGGCCACCAAAGATAATATCATTGAAGCGCATGACTCCACCAAACTCATTAGTTGGCGATAAAATTGTACCGTCAATATCGTCAATATCGTCGGTTCTAAAGGCGAACAGCTCTACCGCCTTGGTTAACTCACTGGCAATATTAATAATTGCCACTTGAATGTTGCCAGGTGTGCTGATCACCGCATTGATTGCATGAATATCGACTTCATCATTTTTCTTATTAAATACTTGCTCTTGATTAAGCCCTGCAATGCCGTTAAGTACTTCATCAGTGGTATCATTACGGCTGGTTAGTATCAAACCATCATCACCTAAAATGCCATCAATACCAGTACCACCTAATAAGAAGTCTGCACCAATTTCACCGTAAATATCATCATGCTCTGAGTTACCAAAAATAGTATCATCACCTGTCATACCGTGAATAACATCATCACCTGACTCACCGTAGATTAAATCTCCTGCGCCACGGGCTGTCGACAAGAATTGTAAAACCTCTCGAGTATCGGCATTATTGTCATGATCGAAATAATAGTAACCATAATCGGCAAAGGTAATTGCCCGTACCCTTATTTGTAAACCATCATTGGCCGTACCATAACCATGATCAACAAAACCATCGGCGGTGGTACTGTCATAATCGTAATTAAAGCTTGCATAACCTAACTGCACTCCCTCAGCATCAGAATCTATATCTTCAACAATTCTAAAAATATCGCCGTTATCCCCTAAAATAGTATCGGCATCTGTTGCATGTCGCTCTGCTTCTAGCACTAGGGTGTTATCGCCGTTGTCACCTAAAACGTCATTAACCTCAGCATTTCGACTTAATAAATCAATATTGCCGGCGCCACCATAAATCAAATCAGCACCGTCAGGTCTTAAGGCATTCCCAGATAGTTCGCCATGAAAAGTTGCATCATCATCACCCAAGCCAAACAGGGTTGAGCTACCACCAATGAGATCATCCTGACCTAAGTTACCGTACATGCGGTCATTGCCGCCATTACCCTCAATATAGTCATCACCGTCATTTAAGGCTTCATAGACATTGAATCTAAGAATATGACTAGTGCTTGTTACAAGGTCGGTATAGATATTAAAGTTACGTATATCAAAGGATGGGTCTGCACCTTGTGATGGGTTATAAGGATTATAAACTGCGTCATCATCCGTTATCTCAATCAGACCATCACCTTGTACTATGTCATCACCTAATTGCGCAAATATTTCATCGTCCTCGCTCACTCCGGCAATAATATCATTACCAAAAGGTCTTGGATCGGCATAATTAGTCGCTGCATTAGTTTCGATAGTTTCACTATGGTCAAGTAAGGTGGTGCTTCGTACCAAGGTCATATCTTGATGATCTTGATACACATCCGTGACATTGGCCATAAAACCAATATCAATATCAGCCAAACCTTGAACATTAGCAGGTTTTAACTCATACAACTGACCATTTGGACCAAGCATGCGGAACCTTGGACTAGCTAAGTCGTTATTATTAAGGTATCCGCCGCTAACATAATTTGGTTGCCTAACAATAATGGCGTTATCACCAGCGATGACATCGTCATCGGCACCACCATCAATAATGTCATTTATTTCATTAACATCTGCGGGGTTAAGGTCTGCTAGAACGGCCGGACTAATAGAGAGTTGATCAACTCCTGGCATACTATCTAGTTCATCATCACCACCAGCAACATTATGACCACCAATTAAATCATCATCTTGTGTGCCACCAAAAACGATATCATCATCTTGGCCGGCAATAATAATATCAGCGCCAGCGTTACCCCAAAGTACATCGGCAAAGTCGTTATCGATATCTCCATCAAGTTCAGCAGCATCAAAGTCAGCGCCATGTTCTTTTTGTGTATCTATAGAGAAGAAATTGTTATGCATAAAGAAGTTATCTAGCAGCGGTAGATGTGGGTATAACTTACCGTGGTCACCAAAGATAAGATCTGAGCCGTCCACTCCATCTATACCATCAGGTGCTGCTTCATCAGTATCGCCATATACGGTATCGTTACCGGTACCGGCAAAGATTAAATCTCCTGCTGCAACTTGGGTATTACCATTACCATAAATAACATCATTACCACCATGGGTTGGCGCTATAGTGGTAATTCTATCTAAAGTACTTGGCTGTGCCGTATTACCATCTAAAATAACAGTGATACTACCAAGGTGATCTTCAACATCCTGTCTGGCAAAAATATCATCATCTGGTAATATCCAATCAAGACGACCATTATCGCCAATAAGAATATCATCACCTGCCCGACTGTCCTGCAAATGTAAGTTTGTTGCAACAGACTCACCGTATATCAAGTCACCATACATGCCGCCGATAATCACATCGTTATGGTCATTACCAGAGATAGTATCAACTCCGCCTTGGTCAGTTTCAATGCTACGTAATACAACTGAATTTTCATCAATAAATGTTTTTTCACCACCATCACCTAACAAGGTATCATCACCTGGATTAAGGGCTGCAACTAAACTACCTTTATAGAAATCACCATAGATGAGATCATCACCGCTGCCGCCCATAGCCAAGTCTGCGCCGCCATTGCCATAAATTTCGTCATTATCGCCTAGAACTCCGGTGGCAAAAGTTTCAACCTTATCTAGGGTGTTCGGGTCGTCATCACCCATGGCATTGATATCCGTAGAGCCGGTCAAAACAACTAAGGTTTCATCACTGGCAATATTAAAATATAAACGTCCTTCGTCACCTAAAATGACATCATTGCCCTCATTACTAACTAAATCATCAACGGCCAAACCATTGACCAAAAATGCTTCACCATGTAACTCATCGCTACCTACACCACCTAACAAATAATCAATACCATCATTGCCTTGAATATGATCTTCACCACCCTCAGCTTCACTGCCATCGGTTGTTTGAATAAGAGTTGGGATATTATTTATTCTAAGTACTTCACCTTGATCGCCAAGCAAAATATCGTCTCCAGCGCCAAAGCCAAAGACATTGGCAATGCCACTTTCATCAACAAGTTCTTCATTATCACCAAAAATACGATCATCATCTGAACCACCCATAAGCGTATCTGCGCCAGCATTGCCGAAGATATAATCAACAGCTCCTAGAATTTGGTTTTGAGCAGCGTTTTGTGCTGTAGTTTGAATAAGATCGAGTGTTGTTAAATCAGAATCATTATTGGCAAAATCAATAAGACCATTATCACCTAAGATAATGTCATCACTATCTAGGTTATAAACCGGATTTCTGGCATCACCATAGAGGCGGTCAATACCAGCATTTAACCCCGTGCCATTAACACCACCAAGGATAATATCTGCTCCGGCATTACCTTCAATAAGATCTGCGCCACCAGTATCTTCGCCTTGGTCACGTGTGGTAAGTAACTGCACAGATGACGCTAGTATGACCCAAGCATTTTCTATTGCTTCGCCATCAAAGAATACATCGCCGTTATCGCCCATAATGATTTCATCACCATCATCAGCCCCAGCATTGGCAGAAACATTATCACCATAGATATAATCACTGCCCATGCCGCCAAGTATCATATCGCCGCCATCATCACCCGAGATGATATCAAAGCCACCTAAGCTATCAGTAAAGCTACGTACTAAATCTAACGTACTCAGATCAGCATCAATATGATCGTTATAATTATCAGCTGCTGGGGTTACATTACTGTGCCAGTCATAATCAAATAGCAATATGCCATTATCACCTAAGATCAAATCATCACTATCGTGAATACTTTGTACCTGTGCATCCCCAAACAAGTTATCGCTATCGCTATTATTTACTCCGCCAATCACAATATCGGCACCGGCATTTGCTTCAATAAGATCCGCACCACCGGTTGTTTCGAGCACATCTGTACTGATAATTCTGGCTACTGCGGAGCCAAGTACAATGCGATTGCCAATTTTTCCGGTAAAAACAACATCGCCATTATCACCGAATATAATATCATGGCCATCATCACTGCCAGAGCCGGCAACAGAGTTATCGCCGTAGAGTGTATCGTCGCCTGTGCCACCAAACACCATATCGTTGCCAGCATCACCAGAGATGGTATCAGCACCACCAAGGCTATCAGTGAAGCTGCGAATTAAGTCTAAAGTAGTACGATCATCACTGCCATCACCCTCTACTGCATTTATCCAATCATAATTAAAGTGCAACATGCCGTTATCACCTAACAGTACATCATCACCATCAAAGCTAACTTGCACGGCTGCATCGCCATAAAGAACATCACTACCAACACCAGCCAGAATGACATCTGCTCCGGCATTACCTTCAATTAAATCATTACCTCCAGTATTGTCTGCGCTATCAGTGGTGGTGATATAATCAATCGCCGTTCCCCATACAACTAACTGGCCACTAACACCTGCAAGAAATATATCGCCGTTATCACCTAAAATAACATCATCACCATCATCCTCACCTGCACTAGCATTGGCGCTATCGCCATAGATAAAATCACCAGCCAAACCACCTATCAATACATCCTTATCTGCATCCCCGGAGATAATATCTATGCCGCCTAAACCATCGTTAAATGAACGAATCAAATCAATAGAAGAAACATCACCATCAGCAGGACTATAAGTTGCATCGCTGCGATTGCCATCTAAGGCCCAGTCATAATTAAAATGAATAAGCCCGTTATCACCTAAAATAACATCTTCACCTAAGCTGCCAATTAATACATCAATACTGGCATTAACGCCGCCTAAGATAATATCGTCACCTAATTGGCCGTAAGCCGTATCAGCGCCCCCCGTGGCATTACTGGTATCGGTTGTTTGTACATAAGCCAATTTACCAAAATTAATTGGGTCGAGTTTATCAACATAAAACAATTTACCGTTATCACCGAGAATGATGTCATTATCTTTAATACCTGGGTCTGTTGCCCCGCGATTAGGGCCATGGCCACCGGCCAAGAGAAACTCTTCGTCCAACACATTTTTAATCAGATCTTCAGGATCATTGTTATTATTACCATCACTGCCTTGACCACCAATAATAATGTCATTACCGTTATCACCAAATAAAGTATCTCGTGCATTGGCATTATCAACATCCACATCGGCAAAACCTTCTACCAACTGTAAGCGACGTTCATTAAATTCAAGTAATCCGGCATCACCAATAATGATGTCGTTACCAACAGGTGTAGAGATAATATTGTTTTCAAAATCTTCATTAGCTTGTGCTATTCTCGGGTCAACATCACCGCCAGCTAAGTCTTTACCGCCACCACCTAAGATAATATCGCCGCCTTCGCCACCAGAGATAATATCGTTACCATCTCCTGCAACCGCATCGGTAATAATTAAATCTAAACTGCCAACAATTGAATCGGCTCTACCTTCAAACAATGAGATATCTTGCGCGCCGTTACCCACAATTAAATCAGGGTCTAGTTCAGTTTCACCAAATTTAACTACTTGGCCATCATCACCTAACAGAATATCAGCGCCAACACCACCAACAACTAAGTCATCCTGGGTGCCACCAAACATAATATCTGGTTCACCTTGACCATGTAGTTCATCATTGCCGGCATCACCATACATAATATCTCGACCACGACCACCGACCATAAAGTCAGCATTTTCATTGCCATGCAAGGTATCATCACCAAAACCACCTGAAATAATATCATCACCTTCATTACCATTTATGATATCGTCTTGAGCATTACCAAATAAGCTATCGTCACCCAAACCACCATCTATCTGGTCAAAGCCTTTACCACCAATAACATAGTCATTATCAGCACCAGCATCTATGGTGTCATTTGCCGAGCCACCAAGAATAAGGTCTTTACCTGCACCACCAAATATTTCATCATTGCCGCCACCAAATATGTCGGTACCTGAGAATTTACCCTTGATATCAAGCAATATCTTCTGAATTTTTGCATCAGTACTTTCTACCGGATTAGGATCTGTTTGACTGTTAGGGGTAAAGCTACTGATATCTGCAGTAAATGCAGTCATATCAACATGACCATCGGTTAAAGAAAAATTAAAACGCCCGGCATCGCCGATTAAAATATCCTGACCAGCATCGCCATGTAATTCATCTGAGCCGCCGCCACCAAAAACGATATCATCAACATCTGCTTCTGCCAGCGCTAAAGTTTGGCTACCACCATAAATAACATCGTTACCATCTAAGCCTGTTATGCGGGTGCCAATTGATTCACCGCTACCGCCACCTAAGCTTTGCAGCGTACCTTCATCACCAAACAAAATATCGTAACCACGTCCACCTTCAATATGGTCATTACCCTGACCGCCATAAATAATGTCATTTAAATGGCCGCCAATTAAAGTATCATTACCTCGGTCGCCTCGAATAATCGCGCCTGCACCCGTTGTTGGTGCAACGATAGCCGCATTTTCTATAAATTTAATGGTGTCATCACCCACACCACCTTGTAAGTTAAAGGTAATAGCCGACTCATCAAACCCACTGAACTCCATGCTGTCATTACCTTGACCACCTAAACCAACAATATGAGTAAAACCGCCACCGTAATTTTGCCAATCAGTACCAAGGGCTGCTGACTTGATTTTAACTTCGCCACCTTCAAGTTTAACTTGCAACGACTCATCACCATCGCGGGTATCACCGTTAAGACGGTCAATAGCATTTGGGCCAATATTTAATTGCAAGGTACCGTTTTCCATATCGGTAGCAAGGATTGGAGTACGAGCAAAGCTATATTCATAGCTAAAAACAGGGGTTTCAGGTAGGATATCAAAGAAATATTTAAGCTCTTTAATACCAAGATCTATAATAAGGAAAGCAAAAAATCTCGCCGATAAGTCACCACCCACATCAAACGGCGCGAGAGCCGCATTATCACCATTACGTATGGCATCTTCTATATTGTTTAAAATTTCACTAATATGTACTGCGCCATCGTTATCTGGGTCATTCCAGTCGAGAAAGACTCGAGCACTAATACCACCACCAACACCACCTCGGGCAATACCTAAATTAATTTCCGCGGTACCAGTTATATCAAATTCAAATAGTATCTCCGGAATATCAACACCAGTAGTTACTCCGTCTCTATCGCCAAAGAAGAAACCATCAAAAATAAGACCTGGATTGGTAAAATCAGACTTAGCATAACGAGCAATACCATAGGTATCAAAACCAAAACTAAGATCGATACCAACATAAAACCCTGCGCCAACGGAAGCGCCTAACGGGCCAAAAATTGTAAAGAATTGCTCATAATCAAAACCGACACCCAGTGCAGGAATATCAACTTCCACCAAGCTAACATTTTGACCAACCAACATACCTAAAACACTGCTAGGGTTTTCCAAAATAGGGAAGCTAAAGAGTGATCCTGCACTGCCTATATCAAGGTTTTCTATGGCAGTTAAAGTACCACCGGGGTCGCCAACAGTTTCCAGACCGGCTTCTAAGGCCCCTCCTGGACCACTTAAGTTGCCAAAGGCTTCACCCAGACCTTCTAAAGTAGTTAACAAGCCATCAAAACCACCACCAATTTCAGTGATAAGTTTAGATATGTCGGCATCGACATTAAATAAATCACCTGCTAAATCAGCAATACCAGCAACCAAGTCACCATCGCCCAATCCTCCGTTATAACTTGGCGCTTCAAAAACTTCTAATTCACCAATAGACATCAGTAGCTGATCACCATCACCTATATCAAGGAGGTCTATTTGGTTTATAACTCCAACAATTTGTTCTAACCAATCTAAAAATTCTACCTCCGCCACTCCAAGCATTCGAGCAAGATCTAATACCGTAACCGGATCTTCACCAATTATTGCTGCCAGTTGGGTAAGAATTGGTACCTCAGCGAATAAAAAACCGTCTTCAGGGTCTATGATTGGGCTTAAAGGATCGGTAAATTCTTTAATTTTTGCTAACACATCACCAAGAAAACCGTCCAAGAAGCTTGCTAAATCAACCTGCACATCCCTAAAGTCAATTAACTGCAACCCTGCACCAACCGCATTAAAATCTTCATCTAATAACGGGGTTGAGGCTAGATCCCAATCCATAATAAAATTGGTCAGTATTTTAGGAAAAATCACATCAGCGCCGTTAATGCCGACTTGTAACTCTAAGTCCAGTAAATGGTCATTAATAGCACTACCGCCAATCATGCTACTAAAACCTATGTTGCCTAAATCGTTAATACCAATAATATTTCCACCACTGGTATTACTAAGATCTATATCAAAGTCAAAGCTTAAGCCGCTGCCATTATTGTCAACAATCACCTCCAAAAAACCAAGTTCACCACGGAATAACTCGTTTTCGGGTAGGGCTATAGTGAGGTCAATATTCAGCTCTTTACTGGCATCATCATTTAAGATGATATAAGCACCAACACTATCATTGACGCCAAGACCGATTTCTAAGCTCCAATCAATTTCAAGCTCAATGGGAATATCCAAATCCATGCCGAGTAATGGCACACCAATATCAAAGCCAATATCAAAAGCGGTATCATAACTTCGACCTAGGCTGAGCATCCATTGCACATCAACTAGCTCTCCGCCAACCCAATCTTCAACAGCGGTAATATCGCCAAGTAAATTTAAACCAATGTCGTTGAAAAACTCTTCGAGAAAATCAGCAACGTCTGCTGAGGTTACATTGGTGGCGTTTTCTACCATAGCGCGGAATTTAGCGATAAAGGTATCCCTAAAGTCTTCAATAAAGCGTGCGCCATCAGCTAGGTTGTCACCAACTAAAGGAATCTCAATGCTGGTCGCCTTATCTAATAAGCCCTGAATAGCTTCAAAGAAGAAATCGGCGGTATCCGTTAACAATAATAAATTATCTAAGGCACTAAATTCCTCTAGATTAATAACGTAATCACTAACTAAGCCTTCTAACTCGGTTAAATTTGGCAGCTCAAAATCATTGGCCAGACCAAGCCCATCAAATAGTAATTCGGTACCAACACCTGAAATTTCACCAACAAAACCAGTCAAACCGCCATCTACATCAAACAATGGCACACTGATATCAAATGATTGCTCATTAATGGTTGAGGTGAAATCATCAAAGAGTAAACCAGGAGTATTAGGTAAATCGGCTATCACCAAATCTAGTGATTTTTTACCAAAAGCATCAATATTAAGATCAAAATCAAGCTCAATATCCATTAAGGCATCCATTACCTGTACTGGCATTTCGCCGACTTGCGCTAGAAATGCTTGACCAAAACCTTCTGCTCCTTCACCAAAGATATGTAAATTACCTGTTAGGCCACCTTCTGGATTAAACAACTGCACATCGGAGGTATCATCTAGATTAATACCTATTTTAAAGCCCCAGCCTAAGGTGCCATCAGCACGAAGAATACGACCACTGGTCAGGTTAGGTAGGTTTATACCTAAGTCCATATCTAAACCTAAAGTGGTACTGATAGTTTTCTCAATATCAAAATCTAAGGTCAGGTATTTTTTGCTATCATTAACATCTTCAAATACATCTATAACAAGACCAGCATCGCCTTCAGGTAAACCAAAAGCTCCCCAAAGTGCAATGGCCATACCCTGTAAATCAAGGGTTGGCACATCAACTACTCCCTCTGCCAATAACTCAGATTGCTCTTGTAATGTTTGTTTCGCACTAGCAATGGCCCTATCTACACCTTCCCTTAAACCAAGTAATTCACTTACCGAGCGGTTTACTATTGGCAGTGGTATAAGCAGAAGTTCATAATTCGCTTCTAATTTATCTATCAATTCGCCTAAACCTTCAAGCGCATCAATTAAACTCTGATAACTTAACTCTTCAAAACCAGCTAAATCACCAATGCCAGCTAAACCAGCTTGAGTTACCACAGCAGAAAATGGCTCCGGTGTTGCATTTGGGTCGCCAAAGTCTGTCATGTTTAAGGTAATTGGACCGCTCATTCCATCTAAGGCAGCGATTATGCCATCACCAAAACCTGCTTCATTAAAGCCATCTTGCACAGCAACATCCATGGTTAAGGTGCCAAAGTAATCTTGTGTGGTTAACGTGCCATTAGCTATGCCACCTACAGCGGGTGTGCCTTCGCCTATCTCTTGTACATCAATGAAAAACTCAGTATCAACAAAATCGCCTTGTGCGTTAAATAAGGTCAATTTGCCATCAGTGGCATTATTTTTTAGTACATATGCTGTACCGCCAGACTCTGAGACTATGCGACTGCCTTCAACGGGGTCGGCATAATCACCATCCTCACTGTAATTCAGTGTTTGTAATTTACTTATCACTGGATCAGTAACAACAGCCAAACCGCCTACCTGATGATCACGAGTTTCTTGAATATCTCGTTGCATATCATCTAAATACAATAGGCTTCCAGGAATGCCCTCTTCTGCTTGAAATTGTGAACTAAATTGTGCACCAAAGCTGCCGTCTACACTGACATCAACACCAACAATGCCCATTAATGCACTACCAGAGACACCACCTATTGGTAAATTAACGGTAAAGGCGCTGCCAAAGCTGCCATCTTTTACGAAGAAACGTTTATCTGTGGTGTCCTGTTCAGCTGGTCTGCCTGGCCAACTCTCATCTACTTCTAAGGTCTCTGGATCATCTATAATGGCAGGGATAGCTGGCTCGAGGGGAATAGTCGGAGAGAGGTCAAAACCTACAGTGGTCGCTAATACAGTTCTCGCCCCTATTGTCACCAATAACTCTTCTTGTAAGGTGCCATTAACCCCAACGGGAGTTAATACAAATTCATTAAACGGGTCTAAGTCGACATTAAAGGCAAACTCAGGTGTAAAAACTTCATTAATTCCCACTGAAACTTCATCACTGGAGATAAGGTCTAAGTCGTAAGTTAAATAATTGGTAGAAGGATCATAGGTTGGGTTAATAGCTCCTGCATTTTCAAAATCAACCACCTCTAACCTAGGGTGTAATAATAGTTCACTTAAGCGCGCTCCTAATTCTTGTGCTGTTGCATAAGAAGGAAACAAACCAAATTTGTCACCTACTGAATCACCATCTTCATCTTGTGCCCCAGGTAGCGGGCTTCTTATTAATAAACGATTTGAATCATCAACTAGAGCTCCTTCTTCATCAAACAACTCATCGGCACCAAAATCATATATCAACGCATCATAAAGTAGGTCTTCAAAGGCGGTGGTGTCGGCAAGGCTGGCCTGTGTAAAAGGAATATTGTATTGGGAAAATTCGCCCGACTGCATGATGGAGTCCATCGCAGCACCTAGCTCAGATAACATACCTATAATGCTGCTGGGTCCAATTTTGTTAAATTGAAGTACTTCAGCAAAATTAACAAGAGTTAAGCTTTCATCTGCGATAGGGTTCGGCACGGCAATTCCTGGAGATTCCGCATCAACTGGATTAACACTAAAATCTAAATTAAAGCGGTTGGTGCCAATATATGGGTCAAGATCTGTTCCTGAGCCGGTTCGAGTATCGAACTCACCTAATATACCAAAGGGATTAAAATTACCTTGTATTACTAAATCAGCGGGGGCCCAATCGGTTGTTAAACCATGCTCAAGCAGCCCAGGCAATACTTCAACCGGTAAGTTGAAGGTAATATTTGAATCTTCACCCGGCGCAGCACTCAGTGTTGCATCAGGTATGACTTCATCATCGTCTAATTCGGCACCGGTAACACCTGCATCTAAGGTTAGGGTATTTGTTATTTCTAACGAACTGCCTGCTGATCCCCCCGTTGCCAGTAATTTGATATTGCCGCTATCTTCAATGGCTGAAACATCGGCAATGCCGCCAGCAGTTAAGGCACGGTTTAAATCATCGAGTAAATCATCTAGGTCTTGGTTTTCTGTACTAACACTAATTGAACGTACCGTAGCGTTATCGGCATTAAGTACAATACTGCCGCCAGAGTCACTGGCAGAAATAGCTAATCCTGCACTACTTAAAGCAGTATCGATAGCCGCAGCTAACTCGGCATGGGTAGTACGGGCACCATCAGCAATTACCGTAATATCATGTTCTACCCCATTTACAGTAACAACAAAATGGGCATCATCATCGGTATTAACCTTAAGATCATCAAAAGTGACATTGCCTATCACTGCTGCAGCTGTCATGGTCAGATAAGTCGATTGACCATTCACTAAACCTAAATGGTCTCGGGCGACACTATCGGTAGCTGAAATCTCAATTGCTGAAATATCACTATCATTAGCGGTAAAGGTAAACTTGCCGCCAGACTCTGTCACCCCAATCAGTGCAGGACCAACTCCCTGAGCAGTTAGTGCCGCTTTTAAGTCTAATAATAAATCGGCAAACGTGGCGACATCAGCAGGATCAACAGGCGCAACAAGATTTTCACGCACCTCAATAACTTTTGTAATATCAGAGCCAGCATCGCGATAAATTTTGATAGTAAAAGTAGCTGGAGTATCGATTCCACCAAAGTCTGCACCGGTTGAGACATTTTGTGAAACAATTGGTGCAAGACTTGTTATCTCGCTGCCATCAAAACCTATCTCTGTTTGTGCCGGATCAGGAAAACGCACACTGACCATACTAGGAATAGCGCCACCTAATGACAACAAGAAATTTACCGTAGAAGTTGGCTCAAAATCAGCCGGAGCAGCCACTGCAGTAACCCCACCATCAATACCAAGACTTTCTACATCAAAACCTAAAGGAGTTACATCGGTACTGATTAAGTTAAATTGAACTTTGTCTGAGACAATACTGGCCTCAACTAGTTGATCAAGCCCTGCAATGGCTAACGCTGAGTCAATATCAGTAAGTAATTCACCCTCAGTGCTATTGTCATTGTCATCAACAACCAGCACTTCACTACTGATGCCAATATCCCCGATACGTATAAAGAAGCCGGCATCATGTTCTAAATCAACACTTAAAAACTCTTCATTAGCAACAACTTCTCCATCACTCTGTTCATCGCCATATTGAGAGTCTATATCATCAAAATGACCGCCAACAAAGCCTAATACAGCAGGAGAGTTGGGATCTTCTAAGTTTCCTTCAACATCAACTTGTAACTCAAGGCTACCATCAATAACCTCTGCGCCTAAAAATCCAATATTAAGATTAAAATCCATATCAGCATCAAATGAGGTGACGCTAATTAGTAAGTCATCAGCTGAGCGAATAAAAAAGTCATCCGAAGTAAGGTCTACATCAGCCTTACCCGAAGTTAATACACCAAACTCAAATGCAAAGCTTAACTTGGCATCTAAAGGCACAATGGGTGGTGTGGGGTTACTGGCAAGCCCAGTAAAAGCATGTAATTGCAGATCATCAGCATCTAAGCCTAAATCGATAGGCATAGTTTGAGAAACGGTTAGCTCAAAACTTAGCTGCCAAGAGACTTCACTATCAATCTCCTCGGTTAAATTTAGGGTATCGGCATTAATAACATTAAAGTCAACAACGTAACCACCACCATAGCTTTTATTAACCAAATCTAAATCATTTACAAGCGCATCGATAAACTCTTGATTACCATCTACTCCAATGGCATTAGATAATAAGTCCTGCATTGGCATAAAGAGTAAGTGTTCTAGCAGTTCATCAGCAGAGACAAACTCATCACCATTGCTATCCCAATTTTTAAGCTCTGCTTCATCACCATCTTCTATTTCATTACCATTTGCATCAACGGGTAACCCTAACAGCTCATTAACGGTTGGCGCTTCATTAACAATGTCTCCATTTAATAGCTCACGCTCAGCAAGTAAAAACGGCACCCTTTGTTCTAACAGACTTTCGCCATTTAAAAAATCACTAATACGGTCAGCCAATAGCTCAATACCGTCTTCTGCGGCTTCTTCTGCACCAGGAAAGAGATCGGCACTGAGTAAAATACGAGGTTCTATCGTTTCAAAATGGGCCCGGTAGGGCAAAGGCAAAAGTTGGGGCTTTCGCTTGAAGTTTGACATTCCACTAACTAAACTATTTGATATTCCATTAATTAAACGATTGTAAATTGCTTTCTGATTTATAAATGATAAAGCCATGATTTACTCCTGCTGTAAAGCAGCGAAAAAGCACATGACATCCTACGCAGTAATACTACTTAAAACACTGCCGGGAACGGCGTATGGCAATAAAAAACTAAACGTGTGACCACCCTGAATGATAGCAAGCGATAAGGTGAAAGAGCTTTGAAATAAATACAGCCCAACTTTTTATATCACATGGTACCTATAATGCTGGTTTTCACTCTGAAACTAAGTAATACATAATCAATAAATTTAAGTGAAGAAAAAAAAGCATTAACTATGCCGCTAAATTTAAGCTATTGGTTTTGTGATCTATATTAAAAACCTAAAAATCACAAAACCCAAAAGTGTAAAGTATCCTGACAACATTAAAAATGTACAGGGATACCCTCTTACACATGCCAGAGTCTTTAACTTAATTTAACGCCACTATAAATAGGGATTTCAGTAAATAAAGTGAGGCTTTTCTACGTTTATGTTTAATCATAACCTCAGGTGAAAGTGTAAAATATTCTGACACTAGATTAGCTGTAGGTAACGCTTTGTAAACTCAGTATTTTTCAATACTTATTAGAGCTATTTATAATAGTTCAGGAGTAAAGTCCCTATAGGCCTAGCTAAGTAAATTAAAACACTACCGTAGATTCTATTTTTACTACCGCGATTATAGTTTTTATCCTGTAATGCAAGACTTTTACCTATGCCTAATCACTTAAGTAGTTTATTCATAAGTTAATGCCAAACTTTGCAAAGACAACGATGTATCATTAAAGATTCCACAACCACGGGTCTTAAAGTTACGGATAATTGAACAAAGTGAAGTTACAATGTGTGCGATAGAGTCACGTTTCGCATATCCACATTCGTCATGAAGTTTTCCCATAAAAACTTAATTAAGTTTGTGACTTTCAATACCACTAAAACCAATTAAGATAACTAGGGATTTGTTTCCCAAATACAAACTATTTGTTGTCGAGTAGTGAATTTCGGTATGCTGATGGACTATAACCAACGACTTTTTTAAACGCGGTATTAAATGTCGATTTAGAATTAAAACCAACGTCAAAGGCAATATTGGTGATTAATTTGTCAGTATCCTGTAAAGCCCTCTTCGCTTCTTCGACTCGAAAGTTATTAACAAATTGGAAAAATTTAGTGTGTAGAAATTGAGAAAGTGTTTCTGAAATATGATTTTCAGTTTCAGAGATGGATTCAGATAACTTGTTTAGCGATAAATTATCTTGCAAAAACAGCTTGTCATCGATCATTGCACATTCCAGTTTTGATGCAATCAATTGCATTTTTTCAGCGCTAAGTAAAACAGCCCTAGTCTGAGTAGCGCGAGGCAAACCTTTCTCAGATGCATTGAGCACTTTTTGGCTTAATGCCTTTTGCATAAAAATAGCCAGTGCAAAAACCTCTAAAATGGGCAGTAATTTCCCTGAGCCAAACCAAAACCAACCCAAGGCACCGAGTGAAAACTCGACTGCATACATTAGCCATACCGTTCCCCAAATTAACAGCACAGGTCTAAACCAATCTAACGAACGTTGCTCAATATCAGAAAAGCGCTCCAAGAGTTGTTGACGGTGAGAGTTATGGAGTTTTAAAGCCATTATTAAGAATAAAACGGTGAATGAAATAAATACCAAAGTCGTGGACAAACATGTAAACACGGCTATCTGCCAAAGCTCCGGATCTCTAGTCGCTGGATTAGCTAAGGCCAGTTTTTCCTCGGGACTAATCATAAATATAAAAGGTAGCATAACCAACACAACGAGAAGTGGTCCGGATAAGGTTAGTGCCCACAATCCTTTACCTATTGCTTTGTCTGGTGACATAGTGGCGTGAGCATAAAAATAAAGCGCCGGTCCAAGTAAAACTCTAAACGGAAGGTGTGCGCCGGCTAAACCTGGCGCATAAACATAGGCACCTGAATAGATAAACAGCTCGCCGGCCAAATGCATTAGCAATAACAACAACAGGCCTTTAAGGAAAAAAGTTTGTCTTTCTTTTGGTCTATTAAAAACTTCTAATAAAGCGAATACTGTCATTCCCATCATGCAGGAATATATAACTGTGGGAAAAAGATTGACCATTTCATTACCAGATAAAAAGATTGTTATGACTCCCAGTAATTATAATGTCAAAACGTAGATGAATCCACATATCGTCAGAAAACCTTAACGCTCTGACATTTTTCTTGCTTTAAGGGTAAAGCCTAACCCTAAAAAAGCAGCAGCAATGACACCATTAGTGTAATAGTCGAGCGAGAGACCAACTTCCATCCCCTTTATTGTCCCCACCACCAGCATAATCCCCCACATAGCTAGAGGCACAGTTAACAAGTAACCGACTTTTCGTTGGACACTTTGTCGTAAAAACGCTATCGCATTGCTAAAAAATGCTAAGACCATCGCTATCATAAATATTACTATTAACCCCAGAAGCCCTTGAGGAGCTGGATCGGTGATTCCCTCAGCAAAGGCAAAAACAACAAAAATCCATATAGCAGTCAAACTAAGAGAAGTGCCTGCTAACAACGCAAAACCAGCGCCAACTTTAGCCACTAACGGCGCGTTAGCTGAGGCTCGAGGGTAAAGCTTAATTAGTCCAAACACACCTGATGCTAAACCAAGGATTGCAGGTATTGCAGCCCATAAAATTGATAACTGATAGTTTGAGTAATAACGAATCCACAAAAGTCCAGTGTTTATCAACATAAAACTACCCGCAAGAATAAAAAGTCGAGAATCCCAGCGACTAGAGTACTGATGTTCATAGCTAAATTTTTCATTTAAATCTTTCATGTTAATTCTCCGTTTAATGATTGTTCATTATTTCTTTTATAGGATCCGGTTGAATTGAGAGCAGCCTACTCTATTGAGGCCGTTTGGCTCTTTTTTACTGAAATCCCTTTAAAAGCCAACCATAGACCAACGGTTACCTCAAATAATGCACCAGGTGCCATAGCATAAGCCAACTCTGACGGAGGGTTATGTACAATTATGTTGATAAAGCCATACGCCACCATTGTTGCATAGGTAAAAATCCCCCAAGCGGCTAAAACTCTAGGAATATAACGGGAAATATAGAACAAATAACAATAAGCAATCGCACCAATGCCCATTGTGACCAATAGCAGGTAATAACCAACGCCACCTAATTTCCCAAAAAATCTCGCTAACGCCTGTAATTGTTCTGGTTGAAATGCTTGTAAATATTCAGCGCCGCTTAATAGCATTAATATCGCTAGATAGAACATAATAACAACGCACCCTAACACGGCTTCTGAGAACCTAAACAGTAAACCAAACAAGGCTATGCTTTTATTCACCGGCTTTAAAATAATATAAAGCGCCCAAGAAAGTACCATAACTAAGATAAACATTAAGAACTCGATCGCAATACTAAGTCCAATAATGCCCTCTTGACCAATAATATTATCTGCTGCATTTTTTGCTTTTAATAGCGAACCAAAATCAAAAATAGCACTAGGGATTAACGATAATGCAATAATGAGTGCATAGGTTATCCCGGCAATAATTGTATAGTTATTTTTCACGTTAGATGATGTGTTAGTCATATCATTCCTTTTTCAAGTAATCGGTTTTGATATGAAAAGTACGCCAATTTAGTCGTGTTGGCGTCTTAATGGGCATATTCGAACGTATTTCTGCAATTATTTTGCAAAAAACAGCCATTTTGACTGTTTCTTGAAGATTGTTGGATTAAACCTACTTATTGTAAATACCGTGTTATTTGTCGATTTAGTATTAAAATAGTGAAGCCGTTTTTTTGAAAGATGATTTTGACTCCAGCAATTACAGCTGAAAGCACAACTGAAATAACAAAAGAAAACTGACTAATGGAGAAGTGCAGCGATGGAGCAATCACAATAAATGAAATGCTCCACTTCAAAGCCCATTACGTCAAATAACCTTTAAAAGGTAATCGGCCCATCTGACATGACAGTGAAAAGAAACGGAGTAAAACCAACCATGCCTAACATCATGAGTATTGTCGTGGCGACCAACACAGCACTTGTTGCAAACTTAACACTGTTACTGCCCTTTTCTTTTGCATAAAAGTACATTTGCAGTATTGCAAGAGGCAAAACAAAACAGCCAAATGTCCACATAGGGAAAAACGGGTCGCCGAAAGCTGGACTCGTTCCAAACAAGGTTCCTGTTACCATGTAGCTGAACACTCCAACTCTTAAAGTCCATTGAGCATTTGAAACCAAAAATAACCGCAAAGCCCATTTTTGGTGACTAGCGATATCCTTACCTATAGCGCGGCGCACTGTAAAGTAAGCAAACCCCAGTATTAAAAAGCCATTAATGGTTGTACCAATGCCTGAAAGGTCAATCGGGTCAGGATCTCTTATCCACACCAAATAGAAACCAGACACCGCCAAGCAAAACACCGTTATTAGGTATACATAGCCATTTATTTTATGAAATTTAGGAAAGGAGTTACGGATTTTAGGCATTAATTGTAATGCGCCACCAAATGCCACAATACCAGCACCAATGGCATGTGCTGCAAAAGCCAGATTACCCGAGAAATCACCAGCATGGAAAGGCGTACTGCCCATAGCTTCCCAGCGATTCCAAATTTCCATATTATCGTTAATGACTGAAAACCCGTAAAATGCCATGATGTAATAAAAGAAAAACCACTGTCCAACCAAGGTTGTTATAAACCAAAACATGGTGGTGTATTTCAACGATTGATTGGCTATCTTCGCAGAGGCTCTTTTATCTGCTTCTGTTTCTATCGTGTCATTTATTATTAACTGTGACTCAGCAGGGTCACCATATTTACTTTCCATTATTACATCCTCTTATCTACTTCGATGTCGCATAGGATGAGGAAATAACTAACCCAAAGCGTCTTAATGGGCATATTCGAACGTATTATTTCAATTTTTTATCAAAAATTAGGTTTTTAATGCTTGCTGGAATGAAAGTAGTTCGTTTTTTGAACGCTGTATAAATATCGATAGTAAAAACGGTGAAAACAATTATTGATAGGCAATTGCCCTATTGATTAGCTGGGTAGATTAGAATTTGACTCTCTGCTTGACCTCGCGGTGGCGACTACACGAGAAAGGGAATGACCGCTCGTTCCTGCGCGACGTCAATTCCAGCCATCCATGATTGTCATCGATTAAAGCTGATCAAAATTGAACTTTCAACGCTGAGATGGGATTTGGAGTGTTTCGCATAGCCACGTAACCTAGCAGCTATCTTCCCCGTGGTTACTTAGTCGGGGAGCTAGTTCTTAGATATATGGATTCCGTACAAGACACTTACGGAATGACGAACCTTAAAAATGGACCAAAGACCCTATCAAAAAAGAATCCAGTCTGCTTGAACGACCGCTCCGAGGGATTACAAAGGGTAAAGCGAGAGTGAGGTATTTTCCCTCTTTCTTCTGGATGTGGTCACCACCACGAAAAATCATTTAAGGTATACCTAGTAATCAAGGATTATGACCCCTTGATTACTTTTTATTGCCCCGTTAATTAAAATCCTGCTTCGATAAGCTCTGCGTTAAAGGCGGCTATATCGCAAGCTTCACTTGAATTACAGTGTTGAGTATAAAATTCTATCGCCAAATCATAGCCTTTTAATGCTGCTATTTTTGACCACGCTAATGCTTTGTCTGTTTGATTGGTATCAAGGTACAAACGAGCTAAATTAAGTTGCCCCTGAACATAACCTTGATTGGCAGACTCCAAGAAAAATCTTTCGGCATCTTCTAAAGAGGCTTTATTATCAGCATCTAACATAAAAGATAAACCGATTCTATTTTCACTATAACCTTTTACCTGCTTATTAATACCGAGGTTGCTTGTCAGTACTAAGGTGCCAAATAACTTCGAGTTTTTCGGACGTAGTACCGATAATACCGTCTCATTTTGATAGAAGTTAAGCAGTTTTTCGCGGGTAAATACATGATGTTTCTTATTGAAATATTTGACACCGATTACCTTGGAGCTTCGTATGTCATTCGCTAAAGAGGATTTGTTTTCAAAAAGAAAGCGTGAAAATACCAAAGAAACAGTATTAGGAGTAAGACTGACCACCTTTCCCAATACATACTTTTTATTGTGAGGTATTTCATCGTTAATACCCTTTTGATTAATATAATAAAAATCATTCACTTTAGGGCTTTCAATATATTCTTTACTAAGAGAGTCGGCCTGATAGCTATTATACTGCCAATAAGACAACGCCAGTAAAACCATAATAACGCCAGTATACATGGGGATTAATGCATGTAATTTGAATAGTTTTTTACTAAATATTTTATAGTCTGACGATGAAAGAGAGTCGACATCAAAAGAGCTATCACAATGGTTACAGACGATATTGATGGATTTTTTAACCGGAACAAAGGGTATGCTTTCTAAAAAAAAATACAGATAAGTCAGCTTTCCAATAACATTATGCTGCTTAGCATTACAAGACTGGCATGTTAAGTGATCAACAGTGATCTTTTTAAATTCAATTTGTTTATATTCCACGGGAGTAACCTTGTTATTTACCAACTAATAGTATCGATTAGCTAGGTTTTATCTATATAAATTGATTGTATCATCAGAGACAGAAGCAGATGTAAAAAATTCACGCTCGAGGTGGTAAACAGACCCTTTGTTAAAATCAATAAAGGGTTCGGTGTCAAATCTATATTATTACGATTTGTCAGCGCCCCCTTTAATTGTTAAATATGTTAAAGCACTCTGTTAGAGCATTCTGTTATAATAACTGCCTATTGATTAAAGAATACCGAGCCAGCATGTCAGAATTTAAAGCATTTTCACTTTTAGAGTCCATTATTGACCGCGTTAGTCTAAAAGGCTATACACAGCCGACACCTATCCAAAAAGAATGTATCCCCGTTCTTATTAATGGCAATGACCTTCTGGGTATCGCGCAAACGGGAACAGGTAAAACTGCGGCTTTTTCATTACCTATTATCAATAATTTCGGGCGAAATAAAATTGATATCAAAGCTAAGAGCACGCGTTCGCTCATACTAACGCCCACACGTGAGCTTGCCTCGCAAATAATGCAAAACATTGATGACTACTCTGATGGTTTAGGACTTAAAACTAAGGTTGTTTATGGTGGTGTAGGAAGACAAGCTCAAGTTGACGCTATCGAACTTGGACTTGATATTTTAGTGGCCACCCCTGGCAGGTTATTGGATTTAATTGAAACGGGCGATATAAATTTTTCGGCGTTAGAAGTATTTGTATTAGATGAAGCCGATACCATGCTTGATATGGGCTTCTTTAACGATGTTCAAAACATCATATCTAAACTGCCAAAGAAGCGACAAACACTATTATTTTCAGCGACTATGCCTGCTGAAATAGAGATACTTGCGACAGCCATATTAACAGAGCCAACAAAAATTCAAATTGCTGCACAAATGGTTACTATCGACTTAGTTAATCAAAGTGTATACCAGCTTGATAAATCGAATAAAGTAGCGGCGCTATTTAACATTCTGACAAAGCCTGACTATGAAAAAGTGCTTATCTTTTGCAAAACAAAGTATGGCGCTGACATTATTGTTAAAGCACTAGAAGATGCATCAATAACTGCTGCTAGTCTTCATAGTGGTAAAACACAAGCAATGAGAGAAGAAGCGTTACAAAACTTTAAAGATGCTAATTTAAGAGTGTTAGTTGCAACTGATGTTGCTGCTCGTGGCATTGATGTTAATAATATTAACTTAGTCATTAACTATAATCTTCCTGAAGATCCAAGAAACTACATACACCGTATAGGACGAACGGCTCGCGCCGGTAAAAATGGCATGGCCATTTCATTTGCTGTAGAAAATGATAGAAGGCAATTAACTACTATTGAAAATAGCATAGGACAAGTCATTCCTGTTGTTACAGAACAACCTTTCCATAAAGAGTTTTCAAAAAAGCCGATACAAGACAAAAAAAAGAAACAAGTTAAAAAAACAGGTAAACCAAGTAAAAGAATAAATAGCTCAAGAGGCAAAAGGAGATAGGAGATAAGGACTGGCATCAATTGTCCTTTGAAACTAACTATTCTTATTAACTTTTGTTGGTGATTAATTGATAGGTTTTGAATTTTATTCTTTGTTCGACGTCGCGGTGGCGACTACACGAAAAGGGGAACGAGCGTTCCACTCCCCCTTCTCACAAAAAATATCGAGAATATTTTTGAGCAACTTTAGCTGACCTGCGTAGCAGGAGAACCACATGGATGTGGTGAATAATCCCCTGAGTGCTCTCTGAAAGGTATTTTCATATTAGCTGGTCTCTTTTAAGTCCCTTTTTTTTCAATCTTTGCTCTTGCATGTAAATCAACGGATCTAATTCCTTGATTTCAATTACAGATTAACGTCCAGATCTGAGCGAGCATAACTACAGCAAGGAAGAAAATCACCACTGCCATCTTCGTTATCAATCGCCATGGCATTGGGCGCATGCACCTCACCATTGACCAGCTTGCTATTACAGCTGCCACAAATTCCCGCTAAACAACTGTAATCCACTGTGATACCCGCTTCTTCTGCCGCTGCTAGAATGGTCTGGTCGCCTGATATTTTTACTTCGATATCCGACTGCAAGAAATTAACTTTATAAGTACGGTTAGAAGCATCGTGCTCAGGGAGGGCGACATCAATAACAAAACTTTCCTGATGATACTGAGAGTCAGGTAGCTCTAGTTGAGTCAGCAGCATTTTGGCGTTTGTCATAAATTCATCCGGACCACAGACAAACACTTCTCGCTCCAGTAGATCGCTGCTGAACTGCTTTAACATCTCGGTCGATAATCGACCAAAAAAGTGGTCGCTGTCACAGTTAGCGGCATCGCTCTGACGGGTAAAGTTACAAGACAAAAGTAAATTAGCATGCTGAGTTGCCAACAGTTGCAACTCCTCGAAACAAATCAGATCTTCATCAGTACGGGCACTGTGATGAAATTGAATATCTATGTTCAGACTCAGATCGGTAATGTAACGGACAATCGACAACATAGGTGTAATGCCGGAGCCTGCGGACAATAACAGCAACTTGCTGCGGCTGGAACTTTGCAAGTGGAAAACACCGCTGGCTTTAGTGCATTCTATGCTTGAACCTACGGCAAAAGAATCATGCAACCAATTGGAGAACAAACCACCCTCGACCCTTTTCACGGTAATTGAAATCAGATCTGGTCGAGAGGGACTTGACGATAGTGTGTAACACCTGTTTTCCAGTTGCTGGTCTATTTTTGCGTGCAGGGTGATGAATTGGCCGGGAGCATAGCCAAATCGAACAATAGGATCAGCGATAAACTTGAAGGTTTTAACATCCACTGTCTCGTCAATAATTTGTACACAGCGCAATAATTCTTTATTGTGGCTTGTGCTTGTCGGCTCAGTATCAGGCAAGCACTGGTTGTTATTAACATCGGCAGATATAGTTAACTGTTTGGCCAATCTGGCTTGAGCCGGCTGCCAATTATCCTGGTACACAGGTCTGGCTTTAGTGTTAATCACTTCAACTTTATCACCTATTTTGATAGTGCCACTATTAAGCGCCAACATATTTTCACCAAACATCACATTAGTACCATCTTGCTCCTGACGATAACTGGTCAAAGTCTTTAACGGCTCAATATTTTTATCCAGCTGTTGAGTATGAGGATCAACAGTGGTGAATACACAGCGGCTGCAGGGTTTTGGCAGCTCAAACAAAACCTCTCCTATGCGGATTATTGCCCACTCATCTTCCTGCCAGGCAGGCAATCCTGCGATTGCGATATTAGGTCTGAAATTTGCCATGCTAATCGGCACCGGTAGACGCTGGTTTAAATGCGCCAGCGAGTTATCATTAACCAGTAATAGCGGAAAACCATCGGCGAAGCCCACTTCGTGCACTTCATGTTTATTTACCTTACGCTTTGATTGCTCGCCAAAATAGAGAATCCGCAGTGGCTCTCCAAGTAATTCACTGATCCATTCATCGGCTGACAACCCGCAACCCTGCCCCATAAATGATGTGCCCCAAACGGAGGTAGGATAATAACTGCTGGAAAAGTTTTCTGGCTGCAATAACAGCTCTTCACAACTTGGATGCTGTAAAACTAAATCTTCTCCGCGGTAATAAGAGCTGATCGAGGTGATTTTTGGGTGAGTTCGACCGGTAATAAAGCTCCCGTCTAACTTAGTCAGCATAAAACGCCTGTCACCCTGTAAACCAGTGCCAAGCACTTTCACCGTTTCACAACTAATAGCCGCGGAAGATTTCAGTGGGTAAATAGCTAAACTACTGACATAAGCGTTCGACATTCTATGGCCTTTTACAAGTGATATTTTTAACAACGAGAGTAACTGATTGCTGTCGATTAAACTAGCTCAACAACAGCTTGGAGTTATAAATGACACTACTTATCTCTAGCTTGAGTTTACTTTTCTGCTTGGCATCGCAGTAGCGACTTCAAGCCATTACGCCTTTAGTAATGAAGCCAGCTTATCTAACCATTTATCTTGTCGTTATTGTATGTTTAACTATCAGTATCAAGCGGTTAATATTTTACATCAAGCCTTAATATTACTGCTTGTTAAAATAACAATCATGCTCACCCAGGAGAGTTGAATGGACAAAGCAGGTACTTTTATCGCCAGTGACGGCACAACGTATGTTGATAAAAAGCGTTACTATTGGTGGTTTTCGTTATTACTCCCCTGTATTGCCGTGGCTGGGCCGTTATTTTATCAAGTTTATCATCAAGAATTTTTTCTGTGGTTGTTCTTTATTGTCGTCTATTGTTTGTTTCCACTATTTGATTACCTAATGGGAGAAGATACTAGCAACCCGCCTGAATCTGTAATTCCTGCGCTTGAAGCTGATCCTTTTTACTCTAGGATTATTCGTTTAAATGTCCCTATTGTGTTAGCCGCATTTATGTATTGTGCTTGGTTTGTCGCCAATAGCCATCTTAGTGATTCTGGTTATTTAGCCGTTGCTTTGTTAGCTGGGAGTATTGGTGGTCATGGCTTAAATATAGGTCATGAGCTAGGTCACAAACGTAAAAAAATAGATATATGGCTCACAAAAATAGTCTTGGCGCCAGCAGCCTATGGACATTTTTTTATTGAGCACAATCGAGGCCATCATAAGCATGTTGCCACTCCTGAAGATCCCGCTTCCGCCAAAATGGGCGAAAGTATCTATAGGTTTGCTTTAAGGGAATTACCTGGAGCGATATTGCGAGCTCATCGCATAGAAGTGTTACGTCTTAATAAAGCCGGTAAATCCCCTTGGTCATTAGAAAATGAATTTTTGCAGGCTATGTTAATGACGATAGGACTTTTCACTAGCCTAGTTATTTGGTTAGGCCTAACGGTGATTCCTTATTTAATCATTTGCGCTTTTTGGTCTATGTGGCAGCTAACCTCAGCCAATTATATCGAGCATTATGGCCTACTCAGACAAAAACTAGCCAGTGGCCGTTACGAGCGACCACAACCACACCATAGCTGGAATAGTAATCATATTTTCTCAAACTGGGCACTATTCCACCTGCAACGACATTCAGATCATCATGCCAACGCAACACGTAGCTATCAATCTCTTCGTCATTTTGAAGAATTACCAACCTTACCCAGTGGTTATTTTGGCATGTATGCCGTCGCCTACCTACCCTGGCTTTGGTTTAAAATCATGGATAAAAGGTTATTGGCCGTAACAGGTGGCGAACTCAATAAAATAAATATGCTTGCGCAAAAACGTCAGCAGCTTATTGAAAAATACCGTAGTGATTTAAAAACAGAGTCGTTGAGGTAAATACAATTGCATGGAGTTTTCTTCTTCTACTTAGCGTCGCGGTGGCGACCACACTAAGGGGCGACGTGCCGCCGCGCCTCCCTTTGGAAACCCTGCGTCGCCCTACTCGGTGAAAACATAAATTACTTTTGTGTTTATAGTCAATACCTACGTTATTTATTAGCAAAAGTCGTCTATGAAAAGCGGCAGTCTTCGCCATCAACGCTGTAGCTCAAAACATACAAAATTTTCAAAGACTAATGTCTTCAGTCTGACATAAGTCTATTTACTTTTTAGATGTTGGCCAAACAAAGGGAGTTGGTTTGGTGGAAGTTTTTTCTGCTACGGCTTTGCTCTGGGCGAGTATCGACCTGATTAATTTCCCCGTTTCTTTATGCTTACTACAAAAAGTTTTTAGGTATAAAATTTCAACTCTACTGCGTGCCCAAGGGGTTGTACGCAGAAATTTCAAACTTGATTTAAGACGCGGGTTATTGATGAAACAACGAATATTAAGTAACTCACCCATCTTCTCCCAACCAACTTTCTTCTCCAGTTCGGTGAGGATCTGTTCAAGTTTCACGCCGTGTAGGGGATCATTACTGTTATTCATAGTCTACCTAAAATCAAAAAATAGCATTGTACCAAGTTTCCTAAATATTGACAGATTTATGCGTTTAACTCAGGTGGAACTGCACTAGACCTGCTTGAACAAACGATGGAATGTTGTTGATGTATTCACTGAGATGAAATTTGGAGTGTTTTGCACAGTCACGTAACTTAGCAGATGTCATCCCAGTGGTTACTTAATCGGACGTGCCATGGATGGCACTTATTAGACAATGCATGGAGCTTATTGTCCTGGATCCAGTTCTTAGTAACATGGATTCCGTACAAGACACTTACGGAATGACGAACCTTAACAAGATATCAGCGTCCTGCTTTGTTTGGTACTTCTAATATTAGCTTGACTCTGACTCTCTGCTTAGATCGCGGTGGCGACAAATTATTTAAAGTGTAGCTGACCCCATTTATTCAGAGTCTATCCCATTTTTTGCTCAATTAATTGTAGTAGCTGCGCATTTAACATAGCTAATTCGGCTTCCATGCTCTTAGTCCTTTCTTCATCACCGCTTCTGCGCTCTTGAGCTATTTCTGCGATTAATTCGGCTATTTTTTCTTGCAACTCAGCAATTTTTTCATCTACCGTCTTTTGTTCTTCACCATTAGTCTTATTAACTTCTTCTTGCCCTGATAATTTTCTCATTGCTGCTTGGTTTTTATCATTAGTACTTTTTTCACGCGCTTCTTCTGAAATGGTGACTTGATCCGTTTTTAAGTACTCGGAAGTGGATGTATTATTTTCAGCGGAAACCCTCATAGATGTCGGCTCTGAAGCTGAAATCTTTTCCTGGTATGCTGGCGCAATAGAAGCTTGCAGTTGTTCTGTACGTAATTCCATTTCTGTTCTTCCCTAATCAGATTATTTACTATCTCTCTGTATCGGTATAAAACTAAAGAACTTAAATATTATCAAAAAGTTTAACATTAGTTAGCGTCGCGGTGGCGACTACACCCAAGGGGCGACGTACCGCCGCGCCTCTCCTTGGAACCCCTACGGCGCCCACTCAGTGAAAACATAAATCATCACTTTTGTGTTTACAGTCAATACCTGCGTTATTTATTAGTAAATGTCGTCCATGAAAAGCGGCAGTCTTCGCCATCAGGTCAATACATCTCCTGCATTGTCTAATAAGTCACATCCATGTGACGTCATGGCTCAGCTTGACTGACACTTTACAAAACTGAGATTTATTCACTGAGATGGGATTTGGAGTCTTTGGAGCGGAAGATGAGTTAACTATTGTCATCCTCGTGGTGGCTTAATCGAGGATCCAGTTTCTAAAATACAATGGATCTTCGATCAGAGATTTCGAAGATGACGGTATTTATACTTTTGTTATTTAATTACAAATCAACAACTTAATTTTATGTTACTTAGAAGAGGATTCAGGATGCATATTCTCCTGATGATTAACAAAGCGCTGTCGACACATTATGATGATGTGACTTCAGCGCCTTAACTTGAAAGAGCCTCGGTAACACTTGAATAAATTAAAGAATACGTTTGTTAGCAGCGCCGAGGGATTCCAAAGAAAGAAAGAAAGAAAGAAAGAAAGAAAGAAAGAGGAAGTCTCCCTCTTTTTTCTGGGTGTCGTCGCCACCGCGAATATCACTTAAAGTGTATCTGACCCCATTTATTCTTATAAATCTCTTGAGGAGTATTTATAAGCTGACTTATCATCAGGCCAGCCGCTTAACGGGAAAGGGTATTTATCTGAGTTTACAGTTAAAAAATTATTAATTTGGTAAATATAGTTATTTAAACTTTGACCAAATAGTTTTAAAGCAGCATTGGGGTTACCTGTTATTAATAACGAGAAAAATTGAAATACTGCAATTAAGGTAACCATAAAGCGGGCGAAACCACCGATAAAACCGAAAAGTATCATAAAGAGTCCTCGCATCCATACGCTGGTACTTTTCCAATTTTTTGTTTCTGTAGAATTAATATCTCGCATAATACACCTCTGATTAACTTCATTTTTTTGTTACTAGTTACTTATAAGCAAAAATAAAACCAACTATTTAACTTTATGTTTTTTATGAAGTTAAACTTTCTTGGTTTTAATCATTTTGTTAAAATAACTAATTGTCGGTCTATTTGGCTAATTAACGTTTTTATTAAGTCGTTGATTTTTCGGTTCATACGTAAGCGTATAGGGACCCCCCCCTTTCTCAATCCCCAGAGCGCACACTCTTTATCTTTCATGTGATTAATTGAACTGCTTGAGTTTATTTCTCTGCTTGTCGTCGCGGTGGCGACTGCACCCAAAGGGCGAACATCAGCACCCGGCTCTGTTTGATGCTTCTAATATTAGCTAGGAGTTTGATTCCCTACTTGACGTCGCGGTGGCGACCACACCCAAGGGGCGACGTACCGCCGCGCCTCCCCTTGGAACCCCTGCGACGCCCTACTCAACAGAACATTCAATCTCCAACTAGCGTAGCCCACAATTCCTGCCGATTTATCATCCCTGAACAACGGCAGCCCTCGACGTCCTGTCTCGGGTCGAGGTCTACCTTTGCTAGTTGGTGATTGAATTGTTGAGATGGGAATTGGAGTGTTTGGCACAGCCACGTAACCTAGCAGATGTCATCCTCGTGGTGGCTTAGTCGAGGATCCAGTTCTTAGTGACATACATCGACAAGTAACTTCGGGAATGACAGTTAGAAATGACACGCTATCAACAAACTCTCAGTCTCCTTGAACAAACGCTGAAAGGAATGAAAGTGTTCACTTGTGTTCATCAGGACGCTGCATATATGCTGCTTATTAGAGAATGCAGGATGCATATTCTCCTGATGATCAACAAAGCGCTGTCGACACATTATAATGATGGGACTTCAGCGCCTTAACTTGAAAGAGCGTCGATAACACTTGAATGAATTGAAGAATACGTTTGTTAGCTGCGCCGGGGGATTCCAAAGGGCTTCACTTAGGCATAGCACGTTAGCCCCCTTCTCTTCTGGGTGTCGTCGCCACAGCGACAAATCATTTAAATTTACTCTATCCCCATTTAATTAACTAAAGTAATGACTTCTCATACCACTTTGCGGACGTTTTTTATGTACCCAAATCAGCTCAACTTAGGGGCAGTTTAGATACGAAAGCAGACGTTACCCCTTGGTTATCTAACGGCAACTGACCCGACCAAGCACCCGTTAGCAACTCTACGCTAGGAAGGTGTTTTACTAGTCGTTTAGTGTCTGGAGCGACCTTTGGTAGAAATAAAAAAGCACCTACCAAACTGGCAAGTGCTTTTTGTTTTATAGAAACGATTTAGATTGTGAAACTAGGCTAAGCTTGCTTCTTAAAACGGCGTGATGCTAACCCCATTATGCCTAATGACAAAATAGCAAGTGTTGAGGGTTCCGGAACTGTAGAAAATCTTCCTTGTGCAGTCCCTGAACCTAGAGGCCCACCCCAAGAAATATTAAGATTTTCAGGAATATTTGAGACGTTAATGACTGGATTAAGCCAGGTTGCAGAAAACACACCATTTAAAGACTCACCAACTGAGAGATCTGAGTCAAAAGTTAGCTCAAAAAAACCGTGGCCAACGCCCTGAACGGCAACCATAGACAGGGGTTGAGTGCCAGTAAAAGAAAATGTGCTTGCAGCCTCATAATACGGAGGTATAAAATTTAGCAGCGAAGTATTATTACCTATATCGAGAAAGCTCAGATTTGCAGGTTGAGCCGGCCCATCTAGCTGGCCAGCTATTTCAAAATATACGCTGGTTGAATTTACGTTGAAATTAGAGACAATTAAAGCCGCATTACTTATCTGCGATATTGACAGACCAAAGCCTACTACAGCTATTTTAATATATTTTAATTTCATGTATCTTCCTGTTTAACCCCTTTCCATTAGAAATGAGCCAGTGATTAGTAAAAGTATAATGTTTTCAGTTTTACGGGTTTAGGCAAGTATTGCACCAAAAATAAAAAACATAATATTTTCTGTAAGTTAAAGTGTTGTCTGGTTAGTGGTAATTCAACAGTGTAAATAAAACTGACATTTTTGGCTGAGAATTTGTATGATTTTATTAGGAATTAAACAGCTAACTTTCGTCATTCAGAAGCTAGCATTAATTTACTCTAAGAACTCCGTTTATATAGTATACATAAAGGCGCGAGAACGTAATTGGTGTCAAAAAGTGAACTTTATAGTGTGGCGTATTGCTCTTCCGCCAACGGCTGCTGATCGCTCCAAGTTGCCATTGCAGATATTAAACTTAATATCTGTTTTTAGCGATCAGTTGACCTAACGAACAACCGATAGCTAACTACCGTTAAGCGCACAAAGTGATAATTACAGACACAAAAAAGGCGAACCATTTCTGGTTCGCCTTTTCATTTATAGCTCTAAATTTTCGATGATCACAACACTTAGAGTTGGAAACAATTAACTTATTTACCACCTATATATTCAATAACTTACAAAAAACGTAAAAACAATTAAAGTTGGAAACTTCGACCATTTCAGGCATAGTAAACACGTAGATATAAGCACTTAAAGATGGAAACCGAACCAAGTACACAAAACTGTAATAACAATCATATATTTACCATTATACCTAGCCGGTTTTATGTGCCAAAACACACCTAAATAGTATACTTTCCAACAGATATTAAAATTTAAAAGTGTTTTTCGTTAAATGCCATCCACCATTATCACACCTGTAAACTCTCAAGTAAGTTCCATCCTCCTCAAAGATAATATCAGCTTGGGTATCAGCTTCATGTTTAGTGTCATAAGTATGTTTAGGCGTTCCATCTCCCGCTGTGCAGCTTTCACATATTTTTTTCTGCTCTTCTCCTGATTGAGAAGCAAGCTCCCCTAAGTCATATTTATTCAACTCATATTGTGAAAAATCACTGTATTGCTCTAGCATTTGTTCAAAGCATGTTTCACTCTTCATAACATAGCTCCTTCACCAATAAACACAGCTGGTTCAATAGGAAGGTAACGAGCAATAAAGACTGCTTCGTTAAAACTAATTTGCTTTAATGCTTTTTCTGCACCTACTTCATTTATACTTTCACTGTATTTATAACCAGAGCCACCTGAGAAATTTTGATAAAAGCCCCCTTTAGGATCAATCATTAAATATGATTCGGTCATAGCAGCATTAGATTCAGCAAAAATAGGTAAACCTACGTTGCTATGTTTATCAACGAAGTGATTGAACTGCTCATTGGAAATAACAAGGTCGTCTTCACCATATGGCAAGACCTGTAATGCCTTCCATTTATAAGGCTTTATTTCTGAGATTAAACTAGAGAAGTCCTCCTGCCAGTTAAGCTTATTCACAACAGTATTAATTTTTGTTTTAATACCTTTTTGTGTATTTGATAACTTTGCTAATGCAAAAATCAAATCATCAGTACTTAATGAGTTCCCTTTTCTATCAACTCTCCCAATTTGACATCTAACATCATAGCTTTGACTATCAAAACTAACCCCAACCATATCCAATACATTATCAGGAAGGTCGAATTTACTATTTAGCAGATTGTGGCCGTTAGTGATAATTGAGGTTTTAAAACCTTTCTGTTTCGCTAACATCAAAACTATTGAAAAGGTACTGCCCAACATCATTGGCTCACCGCCAGCAATATTAAGACGGACACTTTTATAGCCCAGCTTTTGCTTCAGTGGTGAACTACCTCTAATGAAGTAGTCCGCTAAGTTATCTAAAAGCTTTTCAATAGCCTCAAGTGAACGATGCAATTCATTTGGCTTTCCCCACTTAGCAAAGCAGTAAGTACAGCTATAGTTGCATGCTTCAGTTATGTGCCAATTTATTACTAGCTCATCTGATTTATTGATGAGTGAAGAAGTCGAATTTTCGACGTAGTTGTTTTGTGTAGACATACGTATACTCCTTGACTGGCCTGCAAGTGCAGACCGTAAAGTTTCAACATGGCGGACGACTAGCGTCGGAGGAGGAGCATCGGGCTCCAGTACACCAAGATTGGATTATTTAAATTTTGGGTAGTTTAGGGATTGCGCATTAAGTTGCGCCTTGTTTTGAGCGCTGCTTCATGATCAACAGATTCTGGACCTAGTAACTCTCGACGTTGACATAATAAAAGCCACCACTCGGCAGCAATAATGCCCCGTTTTAAATCTTGAACTGACGGGTTTTTCTTAGCATGGCGACGAACTGCCTTGTAGCATTCACTTGCGATAGATCGAACATCTTCATTTGGATCTGATTTTTTAGTGAAGTTCACTGTTTTATGAACCTTGCCATTTAGATCAAAACCTAACTCTGTTAAGGCTTTTAAATAACCTTGCCTCCAAATTGAGGATTGTTCTACCACTTGGTTGGAATCATATTCCCCATCTTTAGCTTTTTCACCTCTGCGAAGGCGCAAACGACTCAAGCAAAATTCAGCTAACTCGTGAGAAAAGTTCACATAAAAATCATTTTTGAATTGTAAGTGATTTTCTCCTGTTATAACTTTATTACCATTAACTTGATGTGCAAGTTGTGTATCAGCTAAATAATTTAAAGAGTCATACCACTTACTAATATTCTCTCGATTAAATAATCCTCCCGCCTTCGATATAGTCTCATCAGAAAATGGAACTGTTGATGAGCGCATTAACAAAAGGCGGTGCCTTTGGGCTTTTGTAGGGTTTGAAATATCAAGTGTAGTTAGTAGCTTCTCAAGTTGTTCGTGATATACCTTGAGATCTTCTTCACTTGCTTCTACTTTCGAGAGTTCCCCTCTTAAAACGCCAATACTTTTATCAATATAGGGAAGTAACTGTTCTCTATTTAATTCATTTTTAGCAATTGCTAAGACTGTCCAGTTAGGCATTAATTTTTTCGGGAATTTATCACTTTTAACTAGATTGTTAAAAAGCTCGCTCCACCAATCAAAGTCATCAGAGTAACCTGAATAACATGTTTGAGGGTAAGGCATAGAGCTCGATATAATACTTAGTTGCTCCTCAACGTCTAACTCATTGAGGCCTTCCAAAAAAGCATCCTTCCAAAAGTCCAAATATTCTTTTTTAAGCCGTATTATGAGGTTCCCAGAGAAGGGGTAAGTTGATCGTTGCTGTTTAGAATCTAATACGCTCCGAAAGTCGTTATTAATAGACCATTTAATCCAATGGTTCAGTTGATAAGCGGTTAACTGAGAACAAAGTTCAATAAGTTCTTTATCTTTACGAGCATTATCTTCTTCTCTCGTTAACTGATTAACGCTAGAGTGCCTAGCGATGTGGTTCAGGTAATTATCTAGCCCACCAGCCCATTCATTAACATCACTAACTGAAGCATGACTTAAATCTGCATTTAAATATAACAGTTTCTGAAATTCACGTTCAACTCCATTAAACCAACTATTCAGAAGATTCCAGCTTTCTTCATTAGTTGGAAATTCATTGCTAATCAAGTTCTGAATTTTTCTCAAAGGTGAGTTGTAATTGGTAAAGTCATGCCAGTAATAAGAAAGCCTACCGGTTTGAGAGTCGGATTTTATCCATGCTTTAACAAAGTCAAAGCCTCTCATAATTTCCAAAGAGTTTTTAGTTGGGGGACCTACAACCAAGCTTAAAGAAGCTATTGATTTAAACTCTTTTAATAAGCGTTTTTCATCATAAATTAAAAATGGTTCAGCTATAGCATTGAAATGCTCCCAAAGGATACGGGTTCTTTCGTGCTCATTTATAGCGTTTAGCGATTTATCATCGAAGAAGTCTTTAGAAAAACAATAGTCTTCGCCATATAACCAAGAAACAAACAAAGAGTAATGACTTACAACTTTATTCATGCCGTCGTTGAACAGACCATACGGAGAGTTTGGATAATAAGTCTGAGCTACATCATTTAAAAAACCGATTATAGCGCTATCATTAACAGGCAATTTATACATACCCAAATAGCGCAACATACTATTTGATATAGTACTTTCCTGTGATAGTAAAATAGCTATACATTTTTCAACATCAGAGCCATGCTTTATAGTACTACCTAAGGCTTCCTCAAGCTTAGCCGTACTTTTGAATACACTTATCCAACTATCTGAAAAATGTTTAATTAGTAATGTTCGTAAGTTACCCTGTACTTCAGACTCATCTAGAGCTTGTACAAAGCGTTCTTTGGGATCGTTTTTTTCATCAAAGGTGATATTGCCAAAAGGCGCATCAATCCTGCACATAGTTTTCTCCATAAACTGAGAATTAGGTTTCACAAAAAGAATCCGGATCTATATCCGGTTTGCAGTTGAAACCTCCCGTACAATAGAGGGGAGCGGAAAAGTAAAGTAGAGCAAACATGCTCAGTAGCCGACTGCGATAGTCTTATTTCAGCTTAAGGATAATATTCAATGATGTCAACAGGATATTTGCACTTTAGATTGTAATACTCTAATTCAACTAACAAATTTTATACTAGTTTGAATACGAGTCCATGGTCAGGTTTACTTGACCACTACTCAGCTAAGCAAAATTACTATGAGTTATGCGTCTATATAAATGTTTAAGCTGTTCGATGTTATTCATGTGAACTCTATTGAGGTTTGCGAAGTCAGTTTTGTTTAACATATTTTGTGCCCCAATCACTTTAGTTATATGGCTTGGGATTGGTGCTTGTTTTAAACTATCTTTAATCATCATCTCGATTTCTTTCGATACTGCGATAGAAAACTGTCTAATTTCATGGCTTATTTGCGTCCAGTACTCATGATAAAATGACTCATGCAATCCATTAGGTATGTTTTCAAACATATTCAATGCAAGAAATAAGGTTGGTCTATATGCGTAACTATAATCAAAGGGTTTTGAAAGGTATGTAATTAGAGTCAACTGGCTTTGAATTATAGCACGTTGATCGCTAGTCATAATTGAACCATAGTGATTTACAAGATAATCAACATGCGCCCTCAGAGAAGATAATGATTTCAAAACTTGCTCGTTAAAGAAATTATATTTTGAATTAAAGCTCCTAATTATTCCTACATTATCATCTAGATAAAGACTCATAGCTTCAGACTCCTTAATCGCCTCAATTATTGGCAAATCATTAAAATTTGTATCTAGGAGATCTTCAATATTTGTTATAAGCTCGTTACAAAATTCATCATAGTCCATTTTTGCATTAGCAAGCTCTTTAGCTTTTTGCTCCTTAGCCTGTCTTCGCTGCTCTCTTTCAAGGCGAGATTCTTCCTCAACCGCTTTGATTCGAGCTTCTTTTTCACGTTTCTTTCTTTCAAGTTCGATGCGTTCTACCTGTAATTGACGCTCTAACTCATCAGCCTGCTGCTCCTCTAGTTCTCCTTTAGCTTTTTGATAATTAATACCTTTATGAATTAGATAAGGGACATAACTATCACTATCTTTGTATAGTTTTGAAAAATGAATAACTTCCTCTTCTACATTGTAGCTAACTTTATTTTCTGTATTGTTTACGTAGAAACTCGGTAGAAGGGCTTTTATGTGGAATTTTTTTTCTTGTTTAGAGATACGAGTCGCATCATCATCCATCGCATAGCCATTAAAGTGAGAACTTATTTGGCTAGTTGTATTCGGTTCTCCTGATAAACCAAACAAAGTGAACCTGAACATCGAATCTTGGGATAAATAACACTTAGGGGATAATAGCCAAATCACACTTATATCATTATCTCTGAAAAACTTGGCTCGCTCTACAGCTATTTCAGGGTTCATCCAGTGATTAGTTAACTCTATTGCCCAACGTTCATTATTGAGGTCTTCAAAGTATATGTCGGGTCGGCGTTTTGTATCTTCGTCATGATTAATTATATACTTTTCCACCTGAACACTATCACGTTTACACAACGGGTCGCTTTCTAAAATACTTGCTATTAAATATTTTGTTTCAAAATGCCAACGTCCCTCTCCACTATATATTTGCGCTAAAAGTGGATGCCGATCATCTCCAGTGTAGAATGGGCAGTTACTGTGTAACAACCTAATATCTTCATCTTTGCCTGCGGACCTATGTTTGAAATAAAGGCCTAACTGAATATGCTCTGAAAAGTGTACCGGGGTATCACAAAAACCGCACTTTAATTGTTCTGGTTTATCGGCAATATTAACTTTTAACTGTTGCTTTTTAACTTCATCATCAAGCATACCTTTTATCAATCTGCTAGCTAATGAAATACGATCTCGGTAATTAATTTCCCAAACTGAGCTACGTTTTTGTGAAGCGGTTAGATCCATGTGCACCAATTATAAAATCCATAATATAAGTAGCACCAAATATACCAAGTATTTTGTATAAGTTCAGGAGGTAATATCCAAATTTACAAAATATATAGATCAATAAAAGAGAGCTAGGGAATTATCAAGTTCCTAAGAATTAAGAGTAGGTGTTCAAGCTAACTTTGTGAAACAATTGACTTATTCGATACGTAAAGAGCATAACCCATGATTCCTAATGGAATAGAATATAATCATATTGAAAGTGCAATACAAGAAATTGAGAATAGTGAAATACCTAAAAATAGAGAATCGATTCATTATGATTATTTACATAACAACAAGCCTTACCCTCCCAAATACGTCATATTTTTAGCCTCAAAATATGCATTTGGTAATACATTTGATAATTTCACTGCTGTAATGGCAAAAGATTATCTTAAAAAAAGGGGGTATATTGTTCTTGATCGTAGAAAGAATGATTTTGGTAAATATTCTCCAATAGCAGATTACTTCAATCAATTAACAAGCAATCTAGTAACACTTTCATTTGAAGATGTTGAGATGATACTGGGTAATAGTTTACCTTCAAGTGAACGTAAATATGCCGCATGGTGGGCTAACTCTAAGTCCAATGATTCACATCCATGGTCACAAATTTGGCTAAAAGCCGGTTGGAAAGTTAATCAATTAAACTTAAGTGGGTCAGAAGTTGAATTTTCGAGAATCAACAGCTTAAAGTTAACTAATCATGATAAATTCGAAATTATCTTTTCTGATGTAATACTAAGAAAGTTTGAATCAAAATTGATTGGTTGCCCATTAACAGTTAAAGAAATAAAGGCAATTTTAAAAAAAGTAGCAAAAACACATCCTGAGTTAAAAATTGCTGACGGTAGCATAATCCCCAAAGACCGTAAGCGTATGGGGAAAGGCGTCTAGCCTTGCTTGATGTTCCAAGGCAGCAAGTACTCTAGGCTCTCTGGCTTTTTAGCCAGCTCATTTAAGCAGGTTTGTAAATAGCTATCGACCAA
>MAAB01029369.1_pt1 | contig 77470 bp, 56 predicted proteins | sample 1115991 | NCBI WGS metagenome assembly MAAB01 (sample SAMN04961124, study PRJNA320927) | seawater metagenome | isolation source: sample BD02T18 sea water enriched with oil for 18 days | place: USA:Gulf of Mexico | collected 2013-07-27
CAACGTGGTACTCGTTTCCACGCTGGTAGCAACATGGGTATCGGTAAAGATCATACTTTATTTGCTTTATCTGACGGTAAAGTACAATTTGAAGTTAAAGGTCCAAAGAGTCGTAAGTTCGTTAGCATTATCGCTGACTAATTAAGAACTTCGATTTATAAAAACCTCGCTTCATGCGAGGTTTTTTTTTAGTTTTTTTTTTGAATTATCCCAATTTTATTAATTCTCACTGAGTGAGAGGAAACTTAATAGACTTGGTATGACTAAGAATAATTTTTAGTCAGGTAATACCAATCGGAGTAAGTAATTTAACACTTAGCGATAATTAAAAAGCTTAAAGACAAGGAATTGATTGCAGAGAATGGTTATTCCATTGTCAAAATCAATGACGCAGTATATAAATTTTTTAAACTCGCCCGTAGGGAGCTAGTTGGCAAACTGATAACGGCACAAAATTTTTGAAATATAGAATAACTATGTTTAACAAATTTTGTTTGTTCTAAGCTTGCCAACTTAGCTCTAAGCTGAAAAATTACTCTCTCCGTTTGGTATGAAATAGTTTATACTAGCGGTAATTGTAAAAGACTTACCATATTAGGGTTATTGAGATTCCATGAAATTTGTAGATGAAGCTGAGATCAGAGTTGAAGCGGGTGATGGCGGCAACGGCTGTGTCAGCTTCCGTAAAGAAAAATTTATTGAGTACGGCGGCCCTAATGGTGGTGATGGCGGTGATGGTGGTGATGTCTACCTGATGGCAGATGAAGGTTTAAATACCTTAATCGATTACCGTTTTGAACGTTTTCATCGTGCTAAGCGTGGCCAAAATGGTCAACCACAAAACTGTACAGGTAAAGGCTCTGATGATTTAGTGCTTAAAGTACCTGTTGGTACTCGTGCTGTCGATCAAGATACCGGTGAGCAAATTGGTGATTTAACGCATAAAGGCCAAAAAATGCTTGTTGCTAAAGGCGGCTGGCATGGTTTAGGCAACTTGCGCTTTAAAAGTAGTACTAACCGTTCGCCTCGTCAGAGAACTGATGGCACGCCAGGTGAAATCCGTAACCTTAAATTAGAATTATTGCTACTTGCTGATGTTGGTCTGTTAGGTCTACCTAATGCAGGTAAATCGACGTTAATTCGTAGTGTTTCTGCAGCAACACCGAAAGTAGCTGATTATCCATTTACTACTTTAGTACCTAATTTAGGTGTAGTACGTTTAGATACACAGCGTAGTTTTGTTATTGCGGATATCCCAGGTATTATCGAGGGTGCAGCTGATGGTGCTGGTTTAGGAACACAGTTCTTAAAACATCTTGAACGCTGTCGTATTTTATTGCACGTCATTGATATCATGCCTGTAGATGGCTCAGACCCATTAGATAACGCTAAAGTAATTATCAGTGAGTTAGAGCAACATAATGAAAAGCTAGCAGGAAAACCTCGCTGGGTTGTATTCAACAAACTTGATTTAGTGCTCGAAGAAGAAGCGAAAGAAATTACCGACAGGATCTTAACGGGTCTTGGTTGGGAAGGTGAGGTGCATAGTATCTCTGCATTTAATCGTTCAGGTACAAAAGAGTTAACACAGAAAGTGATGACTTTTATTGAAGAATTACCACCTGAAGAAGAAGAAGTGATTGATGGTAAAACTGTTGAGTTTAAATGGGATACCTATCACGAGGAAACTATCGCTGCTCATACACTAGATGACGACTTAGATGATGACGATTGGGATGAAGATGACTACGACGTTGAAGTAGAATATCGCCAATAGTAAGTTATGTTGATATATAGCACTTGTTTAGTTTTATAAACAAGTGCTTTTTTTTACCCTTTTTTCGTAAAACACGGAAATATTTTGAGAGTTTTTTATGACCATTTTATCTATGATAGTTGCGACTGCGGATAATAATATTATTGGCAAAGATAATGATATGCCATGGCACTTACCAGCCGATTTAGCCTATTTTAAAAAAGTTACCCTAGGTAAGCCCATCATCATGGGACGTAAAACCTATGAATCGATTGGTAGGCCATTACCGGGGCGTCGTAATATCGTTATATCCCGCGATGAAAGTTATGTTCCACAAGGCAAGGGTGCTGAAGGCGTAGATACTGTAACTTCAGTTGAGCAAGCATTGGCTTTAGTTGATGGTTCAGATGGTACTGAGGGAGTTGAAGAAATAATGGTTATTGGTGGTGGTGCTATTTACAAACATTGTCTGCCAGCAGCACAAAGGCTTTATATAACCCATATCAAGGCAAAAATTGATGGCGACATCCACTTCCCTCATTATGATGATGGTAGCTGGGAGAAGGTAGCTAGTGAGCTTAGGTCAAGTGATGACAAAAATGTCTATGAGCTAGATTTTTGTGTTTATCAGCGTAAGGCCTAATAATATTGGTGCTTAATTCTCTTAGTTAATGACTCTTATGAGCCGGCGAGAAAAGATAATAAAAAAGCTGCCCGTTATTCACGGGCAGCTTTTTTTATACAAGTTAGCTTAAGTTATCGTAACTTATTCGCTAGTTACATAATCTAAAATACCCATAGCTGCTTTACGGCCTTGATCTACCGCAGTAACCACTAAGTCAGAGCCTAATACCATATCACCACCAGCAAAGACGTTTTGTTTTGTGGTTTGTAAGGCAAAGTCAGAGCTAGCAACGGCAATAACACGGCCACGTGAATCTAATTCTACACCTGCATCCACCATCCATTTAGGCGGGCTTGGTAAGAAGCCAAAGGCGATAACTACTGCATCAGCTTCCATAACAAACTCACTGCCGGCAATAGGCTCAGGGTTACGTCTACCGTTTGCATCAGGCGCACCTAATTGTGTTTTAACAAACTTAACGCCGATAGTCTTGCCTTGCTCATCAACAGCAATATCAAGTGGCTGAATGTTAAACTCAAAGATCACACCTTCTTCTTTAGCATTTTTCACTTCACGTGGAGAACCCGGCATATTAATTTCGTCACGGCGATAAGCACAAGTCACTTGTGTTGCACCTTGACGAATCGAAGTACGTACGCAATCCATGGCGGTATCACCACCACCCAAAACAATCACTTTCTGCTTAGAAAAACTGACGTAAGGTTTAAGGTTTTTCTTATCATCAGCATTTTTTGAATCGGTAATGCCCATTATTTTTTGGGTATTGCCAATAAGGAAATCTAAGGCGTTGTAAACACCTGGGGCCTTTTCGTTGGCAAAACCACCGGTCATATCGGTATAAGTACCTAGGCCTAAGAAAACAGCATCATATTCATTGCTTAATTCTTCAAAGCTAATATCAACACCTATTTCGACATTTAAGCGAAATTCGATGCCCATACCTTCAAAGATTTCTCGGCGAGTTTGAATAACCTCTTTTTCCAACTTAAATGATGGAATGCCAAAGGTTAATAAACCACCAATTTGTGAGTTACGATCGAATACGACCGCATCTATACCGTTACGAGTTAATACATCGGCACAAGATAATCCTGCTGGGCCAGCGCCGATAATAGCAACTCGTTTACCTATTTTAGTTACCCCAGATAAATCGGGTTTCCAACCTTGGGCAAATGCGGTATCGGTGATAAATTTTTCAATATTACCTATGGTTACTGCGCCAAAATCAGCATCCAAGGTACATGAGCCTTCACATAATTTGTCTTGTGGGCAAACACGACCACACATCTCCGGCAAGCTGTTGGTTTCATGACATAAATCTGCAGCTTCAAAAATTCTGCCTTCGGTGACTAATTCCAACCATTGTGGAATATAGTTATGCACTGGGCATTTCCATTCACAATAAGGGTTACCACAATCAAGACAACGATCGGCTTGGCCAGCACTTTGATCATTCCCAAGAGGTTGATATATCTCGACAAAATCTATTTTACGTTTAGCGATTGCCATTTTAGGTGGATCAATACGTTCAACGTCCATAAATTGATAAACATTCTTACTCATAACTACTTCCTAATTTATCAGAACACGAAGTTCGGCTGTTGAACGACTACGATGACCTAAAAGAGTTTTAACATCGGTAGCACTGGGTTTAATTAATTTAAATAATGGCGAGAATTTATCAAAGTTTTGTAAAATTTCTTGCGCGCGTAAGCTGCCAGTTTCGTTAAAATGTTTATCGATAATGCCACGTAAATGTTCTTGATGAATGGCTAAGTCGCCTATCTCTAACATTTCAATGGATTCTTTATTCAGACGAATATCTAAATCACCAGTTTCATCTAAGACATAAGCAAAACCACCGGTCATGCCTGCGCCAAAGTTAACACCGACATCGCCAATAATTGTGACAATACCACCAGTCATATATTCACATGCGTGATCGCCGGTGCCTTCAATAACGGCAAGACAACCTGAGTTACGCACGGCAAAACGTTCACCTGCGCGTCCTGCAGCATATAATTTTCCGCCCGTTGCCCCGTATAAACAAGTATTACCCATAATAGGGGTTTGATGGCTTAAATAATCAACACCGACAGGTGATTTGATAGTTAATTGACCACCAGCCATGCCTTTACCGACATAATCGTTTGCATCACCGGTTAAGATCATGTTTAAGCCGCCAGCATTCCAGACACCAAAGCTTTGTCCGGCCGTGCCAGATAAATGTAAGGTGATAGGCGTAGGTGCCATGCCTTGATCGCCATGTTGGCGAGCAATTTCACCTGAAAGCATTGCACCGACCGAACGATCGGTATTTTGAATGTTAAATCTATATTCGCCACCTTTGCTATGGGCGACTGCATCGGCGGCGGCTGCGAGAATTTTCTTATTTAACTTACCTTCATCAAAGGCCGTATTTTCTTGTGTTTGATGTAATGCGGTATTTTCACCAGCAACTACTGGCGCAATAATGGGTGATAAATCAAGCTTTTGTTGCTTAGCACTGACGCCTTCAATTTGTGATAATAAGTCAACACGACCGATAAGAGCTGTTAGGTTTTCTACGCCTAGACGCGCTAAAATTTCACGGACATCACGAGCAATAAATTTAAAATAATTCATTACTTGCTCGGGCATACCTTTAAAGAATTCGTCTCGTAGAACTTGGTCTTGGGTTGCAACACCGGTAGCACAGTTATTTAAGTGACAAATTCGCAAGAATTTACAGCCTAAAGCCACCATAGGTGCAGTACCAAAACCAAAGCTCTCGGCGCCTAGAATGGCGGCTTTAACAATGTCAGTACCGGTTTTTAAACCACCATCCACCTGTAAACGTACTTTATGACGTAAACCATTGGTCACTAAGGCTTGTTGCGCCTCAGCTAAACCTAGCTCCCATGGACAACCGGCATATTTAACCGAGGTTAATGGACTGGCAGCGGTGCCCCCGTCGTAACCCGATATGGTAATAAAATCAGCGTAAGCTTTAGCAACACCGGCAGCAATAGTACCAACGCCTGGGCCTGATACTAATTTAACCGAAATAACCGCTTTCGGATTGACCTGTTTTAAATCGAAAATGAGCTGAGCTAAATCTTCAATCGAATAAATATCATGATGTGGCGGCGGCGATATTAAAGTCACCCCTGGCACCGAATAACGTAATTTAGCAATTAATGGTGAGACTTTATCGCCAGGTAATTGGCCACCTTCACCGGGTTTTGCACCTTGCGCTACTTTAATTTGCAATACGTCAGCATTGACTAGATAGTGAGGCGTAACACCAAAACGTCCTGAGGCTATCTGCTTGATACGTGAATTTTTAACGGTACCAAAACGGCGCTCATCTTCACCACCTTCGCCTGAATTTGAACTACCGCCTAATCGGTTCATGGCGATGGCAAGCGCTTCATGTGCTTCTGGGCTCAAGGCGCCAATTGACATAGCCGCGCTATCGAAGCGTTTAAACATTTCACTTTCGGGTTCGACCTGCTCAAGTGGTATGGGCGTACAATCATCTTTGAGTTTCAGTAAATCACGAAGCGTAGCAGTGGGGCGTTGATCTACTTCATCAGCAAATTTTCGGTAGTCGCTATAATTACCTGTATTTACTGCTCGTTGTAAATGGTTTACGACGTCGGGGTTGTATGAATGATACTCACCACCGTGCACATATTTTAATAAACCACCATGAGACATTTTTTTATGAGCTAAAAATGCGTTACGCGCTAAATTAATACCGTCTTGCTCGATATCGCTAAAGTCAGCGCCTTTAAGGCGGCTAGGTAAGTCGCTAAAACACAACTGTCTAATGTTATCGTTAAGGCCGATAATTTCGAATAAACCGGCACAGCGATAACTGGCAATAGTGGAAATACCCATTTTAGAGAGTATTTTCAATAGTCCTTTGTTAATACCTTCTCGGTAGCTAACAATAGCGTCACGGGCAGACATTTCTATTTGCCCTTGTGTGACTAATTGTTCAATAGTTTCAAAGGCTAAATACGGGTAAATTGCCGTGGCGCCTAACCCTAATAATACCGCATATTGGTGAGAGTCTCGTACAGAACCCGTTTCAACAATAATGTTTGAGTCACAACGTAATTGCTCATCGACTAAACGTTTTTGTACCGCGCCAACAATCATGGCAGCGGGGATCACTAATAAATCAGGCTCAATATTTCTATCTGAGAACACTAAAATAACGGTGTTTTGATTACGTACTAAATCAACTGCTTGATCACAAAGACGAATAATTGCTGCTTCTAAGCCTTCGGCACGGTCATAATGCATTGATAAAGTATCAGAGCGATAATGCTCAGGGTCTAATTCACGTAGCTGCTTCAAGCCGGTATACATAAGTACCGGGGTAGAAAATAGAATCCGATCGGCATGGCCTGAGGTTTCGTTAAAAACATTATGCTCACGACCAATACAGGTGCCTAATGACATCACATAACGTTCACGAAGTGGGTCAATTGGCGGGTTAGTTACTTGAGCAAACTGCTGACGAAAATAATCATATAAGGTACGAGTTTTACTTGATAGTACCGCCATCGGGGTATCGTCACCCATTGAGCCGGTAGCTTCTTGACCATTTTCCGCTAGTGTTCTGATTACTTGCTGAATTTCTTCATAACTGTAATTAAACATTTTGTGATACTGAGCCATTTCTTTATCAGTAAATGCGCAGGTACCAATTAAATTTGCTTCCAGTTCATCAAACGGCACTAAGCGACGGATGTTTTTATCTAACCACTCACGATATGGATGACGCTCTTTTAAGTCATTATCAATATCGGCTGAATGAAAAATTTTACCCGTATAGGTATCAATGGCCAGCATTTCACCTGGACCGACACGACCTTTTTCTACTACTTCATCTTCGCTGTAATCCCAAATACCGACTTCTGAGGCTAGGGTAATAAAACCATTACGAGTAATAACGTAACGGGCAGGGCGTAAACCGTTTCTATCTAGGTTACAGGTAACATGACGACCATTGGTCATTACTACGCCGGCAGGGCCATCCCATGGTTCCATGTGCATAGAGTTAAATTCATAAAAAGCACGTAAGTCATCGTCCATTAACGGACTATTTTGCCATGCGGGTGGCATTAATAAACGCATAGCCCGGTATAAATCCATACCACCGGCTAAAAATAGCTCGAGCATATTATCTAATGACGATGAGTCTGAGCCAGTTTGGCCGACAAAAGGTGCTGCATCTTGTAAATCAGGTAATAACGGCGATTTAAAGCGGTATGTACGCGCACGTGCCCATTGGCGATTACCTTTAATGGTATTAATTTCACCATTATGTGCTAAATAACGGAACGGTTGCGCTAAGTGCCATTCTGGCGAAGTATTAGTAGAAAAACGCTGATGGAAAACACAAATAGCGCTTTGCATGCGAATATCAGCTAGATCTAAATAAAAATTTGCCAAATCTTTTGGCATCATTAGACCTTTATAAATAGTGACCAAGCAAGACAAGCTAGCCACATAAAACTTTTCGTCGGTAATACGTTTTTCCGCACGACGACGTGCCATGTATAAACGGCGTTCTAGTTCTAGATTTCTCCATCCTGGAGGGGCATCAACAAAGACTTGCTCTATTGTTGGTAAATTACCGATAGCGATTTCACCAAGTACTGATGTGTCAGTAGGCACGGTGCGCCAGCCTATCAAAGTTAAGCTCTCATTGGCTAACTCTTCTTCTAATACTTTTTTAGACAGTGCAGCTTCAATAGGATCAGGGCTTAGGAAAATCATGCCTACTGCATATTTTTTACCTAGCTTCCAGTTATTGTCTGCAGCTACGGCTCGAAAAAAACTATCCGGTTTCTGTAATAATAAACCACAACCGTCACCTGTTTTACCATCGCTGGCGATACCGCCACGATGTTGCATACGATCTAAAGCGGAAATAGCGGTCTTGATAAGTTTGTGGCTAGTCTCGCCATGTTGATGGGCGATTAAACCGAAGCCACAGTTGTCTTTTTGGACGCTATGATCATAAAGCTGCATTCTTTTCTCCTAAATAATAAGCCAACTTACTCACAGGACAGTCAAAGAGGAATAAAGGCATGGAAAAAATGCATAAATACTCCTCTTATTAAGTAAGTGGACATTGAACATTACTCAGTTATTAGCCACACGTCAATTAAAATAGAGCTTTTGCTCGTAATTAATTTACATCTTTGTAGTGGTCTGTAACATGAAAATGAAATCTAATTATTCTAGTTTATTGTTATTACTATATTTTGTGTTTTTGTAAGTGGCTTTGTTTTTCATATACTGAAATTTTATGAAATAAAATTACATTTTAAGGAGGGGTATGTCGCAAGGAAATATTCAATATTTATTCAATTTATGAGCTTGGTGTCTCTATGATGGCTAAATTTAAGCGCGAAAAGCAAAAAAGCCAATAGAGAGATATCACTATTGGCTTTTAATTTTATAAGAGTGGGGTCTTGTTATGGCTGATAGCCACCGTCAATGCCCTTGGTGGTGACACTAACAGCGTCATGGGCATGGAGTGATTCTAAATGGTTGATGCGCAGCCAGAAGTCATCAAAATGTTCTGCTTGATTCATACTGTGTTGTAAACGACGTGCAGCGTCTTCACAAAACATCAAGTTTTGACCATTAAGACGAGCAAACTCTTGTTCATCTTCGCGCTTAACTGCAGCTTGTACGGGTGTTTGTAATGAATCTTCAATAAGGTCAACTAATTCGGTGATAGGGAAGTCATTAACAGTTGCATTTAACTTTACTTTCACTTCAGCAACAGAGCGCTGTGAATGAGGGGTAGCTACAATGCCTTCTGTTGTTCCTAACCAGTCATGAATATCAGTTAGTGCTAATTCACTCTGCTGTTCAAATTTGTCCTGAAAAGCTTTTTGTATTAATTGTCTAGCAAGAGCTGCAGAACACGGACAAGTAGATGAATAAGGTACATCAATGGTTAACTCAATAGTGAGAAGCCCCTTATTTAGGAGGCCAGTAAGTATAACCGGATAAGCTTTCCAGCCTTCTTTGCCACTAATGAGTGATTTTCTTCGTAAATGATAATCAAAGCTAAATTGTACCTTAGCTTGATCACTTAACTCTTGATGACTACTAATGAAGCCATCAAGTACACTCACCAAACTTTGGTAGTTAAGTACGTTACTGGTAGATAACTCATCAATAAGTAGGTAAAGGCGTGACATATGAATGCCTTTAGCTTGCGCATCTTTTAAATTTACAAACGCATCAATATGTGCCGAGACCATACGCTCGCTTTCGCCTTTAGAGGCGACCATAATAGGCATTTCAATGTTACTCATGCCGACCCAGTCAAGAGTACCTTCGGTTTGAGCTGTTGTATGATTGGCGATATCTGGCATTGATGTCGACATTTCGACTCCACTTTAAACGATAGTTACTAACTAATCTCCGAGGTTTTCTTATAATAAGACGAAGAGTAGATCTAAGGGCGCATATTCTAGCTTATTTTTTAATGGTAATCATTACTGTTGTTGATCTATAGATAAAAAATATACACTGATGGTATTTTTTCTTCTATTTTTCAATAAGTTTGTCTAGTTTTTATTACTGAGGTAATATATACCCGTTACCAAACAAGATACAGCTTTCAGAGTGCTTGAGCAATTTCAATACAAGGCGCACCTTTGTAGTAATGGTTATTCAGGAGAATAAGCTCCTGCATTCTCTAATAAGCTACATCCATGTAGCGCCATTACAAATAGGTGCAACGATGTAGTGATGTTGCTCAAGCGCTTTGAATGGTAATGGGTATAAGTAGATTCTTTATTATTGTCGGTAAAAGGTGTGCCTGTGAAAAGTGAACAAATAAGTTATTACTTAGATTTGGAGTTACTTCAAGATTATTTAGACAGTTTAGGTAAAACTATTGTTGAACAAATGTTCACTTTATATAGTCAGCAAGCTGAAATATACCTTCATGATATTGAACGTGCGCAACTAAATGCCTCCTTTTCAGATTGGCAAGAGCATTGCCATAAAATGAAAGGTGCAACAGCGAGTGTTGGCATGCACCAATTGCATGGTCAATTGAAGTTATTAGAAAAGCTAGATGCGCCGAAAGAAAGAAAAGCAGTATTATTAGCTGAGTTAAAGCAATCGAATGAGCAAGCAATACTTGCTTTTAAAGAATGGTTAGAAAGTAAATAAGAGCGGCTGTTTTTAATCAGACTTTAGCGTAGCAGCCCAGCATAGGGCTGCGAAAATCACTTAGTCTAGAGAGCCTACAAAGCGGTAGCCTTCACCGTGAATAGTATTAATAAGCTCAGGTGTGCTTGGATTTAATTCAAAGTGCTTGCGTAATCGTCTTATCGTGACATCAACAGTGCGGTCATTAGAACGTAAATCTCGACCGGTCATTTCTTTAATTAACTCTTGACGAGAAATTATCTTACCAGCATTTTTTATAAGTAAACTTAAAGCTCGATATTCTCCACGAGGTATTGCAATAACCTCACCTTCAGGGCTCGTCATTTGACGAGAATTGCCATCTAGAGTCCATTGATTAAAGCTTACTACGCTTTGTGTAGGCTCTGCGCTAGTTTGACCAATGCGACTCAGTATATTACGAGCTCTTATTGTTAATTCACGCGGGTTAAAAGGCTTAGTTAAATAATCATCAGCACCAATTTCTAAACCGAGGATTTTATCAATGTCGCTATCTCTACCGGTGAGAAAAATCAAACCAAGATCTTTATTTACGGTTAATTCACGTGCTAATAACAAACCATTCTTACCTGGTAAATTAATATCCATAATAACCAGGTTGATGTTATTTACTTTAAGCTGATCAGCCATACTATTGCCATCAACAGCTTCGAAAACAACGTAACCTTCGGCTTCAAATAAATTGCGTAAGTTAAAGCGAGTAACATCTTCATCTTCGACAATTAAGATTTGATAAGTTTGCATATTGGAGTTTACCTAATATTTTAATGGGTATTACTATAATGAGTGAAGTATCTATAAACTATTTACAATTATTTAACTATTATAGTCAAGTTAAAATGAAAAATACATTTTAAAAGCCATAATTTCATTAAGTTGCTGCTAACTCCACTGGAAAAGTAATATCAAAATTGACACCATGTTCAAATTCATTTTCAAGTACTATATGGCCATCTAATGCTTGGGTTACTAAGTTATAGACTAAATGCATGCCTAAACCACTACCGCCACTGCCCCGCTTAGTAGTGGTAAAAGGGTCAAAAATTTTAGCTTTTATTGAGTCATCAATACCGATACCATCATCACTATAGTTAATATGCAGTTGGTCACTTAAATTCATGATATTAATGGTTATTACTCCTTTATCTCGACCTTCGAAAGCATGATAAATAGAGTTGAGTATCAGATTTATGAGTATTTGATTGATTGGACCTGGTTTACTGTTAACGTATAGATCTTCCGGGCAGATAACAGAGGTAACTACATTGGCAGAAACAAGTTTTGCTGACAATGTTAATAATACCTCATCGAGTAAACCTTTTACATTGAAAGTACGCATTTCAGCACTCGACTGATCAACAGCAACTTTTTTAAAACTTGATATTAATTTAGCTGCACGTTCTAAATTGCGAAAGATAATGGCTACATTTTCATCGCTATCGTTTAAGAATTTTTTTAACTGACTAGATTTTAATGTTTTATTGTCAAATGCAGTTTTTATTTCGTGCAACTTATCAGCTAGTAGACTTGAAGCCGTTACACCTAAGCCTATTGGGGTATTAACTTCGTGAGCTATACCAGCAACCATATCGCCGAGTGAAGCCATTTTCTCCGTTTCTACTAATTGCCCCTGAAACTCATGCAACTTTTCCAATGTTGATAATAGCTCTTGATTTGATTCTTTGAGGGCATCAGTTCTAGCACTCAGTCTATTCTCTAACGCCTGATTTTGAGACAGGGCATATTGATGGTCATCAATTATTCTATTAATATGATTTTCAGTACGGTGCAATAATACATTGATGTTCTTAGCCAAGATATCAAGTTCTTTATAGGGTTGGCTTGCTAATTGAGTTTTATAGTCTTTGCTCTGCGTTATCTGACCAATACTTTCAATTAACTTAACTATGGGTTGATTGGTTTTATTGAATAACCATTGTGAAACAGCTAAAGCAAGAGCGAGAGAAACGACTAAAAAACCAAACGTTATATAGTGAAGTTTTTCGATAAAACTTTGTTTATCAAGTAAGCTAGTCTGAATGAATAAGTAACCTGACGTTTGTTGGCCTTGAGTTATTTTGACAATCAACTCTAAGTGCTCATCTAGATATCGAATAGTGCTTAATTGTGATATTTCGGAAATCTTATCGCCAATAGCTGGAAAGGTGTGGTTTTTATTGTAACTACTAAAAAACTCAATGCTACCATCTTCATTTGAGCGATATACATGTATACGATTTATAATAGACGTCGAAATTAACTTTTTAAGCTCACTTTTAAGTTTACTTTGACTATTGTCATTGTCGCTTGCTAAAAAATGACTACTGTTTATTGCTAAAATATTCGCCCATGCATGGGTTTCACTAGCAAGGTGTTGATTGCCTGTTTCATCAACTATAGAAATAATGCTTAAGGAAACCGCAAGTAAAATTATAGTGGTTAAAGCTATTATGCTCTGTAATAAACGACTATGCAGTGACATTGTGTTGATTAAGTGTGGCATGGTACCCAATAAATTAGACCTCTGTTACTTTGATGATAGCTGAGCTTGGTAAATAGTAAACCCTTTGTCTTTTGTTATCACACGAGTATTACCTATATGTTCTTGCATAATAGGCTGATAACGTAAAAAACTATTGGCTACTATTGTGATATTACCTTGCTTGTTGAGACGTTTGTTTATACCAGCTAAAAAGTCTTCACTGGCTTGATAATGTGTTTTGACACCTTGATGAAAAGGAGGGTTCGAAACGACATGTTGATATTGCTCTTTAACATCAGATAGACTATTCGATGGGAATACATTACCTGAAAGATCGTTTAAAGCTAAACTTTCTTGCGCTGAAGTTAACGCTAAAGCGCTGACATCAAGTAGTGATAAGTTTATATTCTCGTATTTCTTACCTATAAAACAGCTAATAACCCCGGCACCACAACCAAAATCAAGTACTTTTCCTGCCATTTTTTCAGGTAAATTACTTAACAATAACGCGGTACCTACATCAAGCTTTTGCTGACTGAAAACCCCAGGTAAGGAAGCAATGGTCAGCTCAATACCTTCAACCCTTATATGGTATTTTTTAAACCAATCTTGCAAGTTGAACACATCAGATAACCTTTCTGGCTGAAATAAACCAGCAAAAAGCAGGCAATGGCGTGCTGCATCAACTTTTTGACAACAAGATAATATATTTTGAGTTAATTTTGCTGCGGATTGAATACCGCCTTTTTTTTCACCGACCAGTAATATTTTTGTTGTCTCGTTGATGCAATGAGTAATTATCGCAAGAGTGAAGCTTAGTTCAGCCTTGCTTTTGGGGAAAGCTATGATGACGAGATCATGGCAGGTCTTTGTTTGATAGGTACTAGCAAATGTTGTCTGAACAATTCTTTCATTAGATGAACTGCCGTGTTTTTTAGTAATTGCCTGATAATCAATAAAGTTAGTATTAAAGCAGCTAATGCTATCTGGTTGATGGATATCTAAGTAGGCATCAATAAAACCATCTTCAGGCAAATTGATCAATAAAGGGGATTTAGCGTTCAGTAGTTCACTATTACGTAATAAAACTTGGCTAGGATTTGACAAAGACATAAGGCAAGACACAGTGCAATAAATGGAGAAAATATAATAGTTATATTCTACGGTAAATAAGTATAAGGGAATAGCGTTATTTACGGGAAGTTAATTGTACCTAGGTGAAAAAAATGCTTAAATAGTCGCTGTCCCTAATTCCAATTTAATGGTTAATAACCATTAAATTTTAATAGGGCCAGAAGAGGAGCGTTAACCAGGTAATTACTATTGTTTTGATAAACTCAAAAGCAGAGATCAAACTCTGTCGATAGTAATGAGGGGGATTAACGCCGAGATAAATGGCTATTTTGATCAGTTATTTATCGGTTGTGTGCTTTATACCGAATACCCGCTCCACTTGAAGGTGCTTACTTCAGGAAACCTGAGCGAATCATAATCAAGACACATTTTTTTGTTAAGGGTCATTCCCTTAAAAACAAATGTAACGACGAGTATGTTTTGCTCAGGTTTCCCCAAAGGGCTGGTTTATAAACGCTTTATGCTACGTTATTGATTTCGACAATAGAATAACTATTCTTTTCAATCAATGCCTTGCCTAAAGGCGTTTATAATTCCAGCTGAATCCTGCATTTGCAAGTGGAACGGGTATATACAGCACTGGGCTGAATCCCAACAACTGTCACTTTAATCAATAATTGTATTGATTTATTAAGTGGGGAGCTTCTGGCCTTTGCATATTAGCTAAAATACCAGCCCCGCTGTTGTTATGCTCTTCTTTGTAATTGCCCAGTTCTTCGCACAATGTATTTCGCGTTATTAAATTAGCACATACTAAGTATGTCTTTAATGATGCTTTGTACCCTTTATTTTCTATAGAATTTTATCAGATAAGCGGAGTAAACAATGAACTGGCAAGATGTATTAGCGCAGTTAGAATCAGGTTCTTTACGTGCAGCAAACCAAGATGATGCTGGTAACTGGCATGCAAATGTCGAAGTGAAACAAGGTATTTTAGCGGCCTTTAAAGCAGGTAAAAATATTGCCTTCAATGATAACTATCAAGGTTTTGTTGATAAAGATAACTTACCAGCTCGTCAATTTACACCAGAAGACGGTGTACGTTTAGTTCCAGGTGGCTCATCTGTACGTGCAGGTGCTTACGTTGCTGAAGGTGTAATCATCATGCCCCCCGCTTACATCAATGTTGGTGCATTTGTTGATACAGGCACTATGATCGATAGTCATGCGTTAATTGGTTCGTGTGCGCAAATTGGTAAAAATGTTCATGTATCAGCAGCTGTTCAAATTGGTGGTGTATTAGAGCCGATTGGTGCTAGCCCAGTAGTTATTGAAGATGGAGCATTTTTAAGCGCCGGTGTTGTTGTCGTTGAAGGCATTGTTGTTAAAAAAGGTGCAGTATTGGCACCGGGTGTATCTCTTTCTAAATCAGTACCTGTTTATGATTGTGTTAATCAAGTCATGCGAGAAAAAGGTGCAGAAATTCCTGAACGTGCTGTTGTTGTGCCTGGTACCCGACCTGTTAAAGGTGAATGGGCACAAGAGCAAGGTTTAAGTATGGCCTGTGCTCTAATAGTGAAATATCGTGATGAACAGTCTGATGCTTCCCTAGAGTTAGAATCAATCCTTCGTTAATCCATTATCTTGTCGCTGTATAGTCCAACCTATGCGTCAAAAGTACTCATTGATAGTCATCAACTCCGTGCTTTTTTCTTTAGTTTGAACCATACAGCTTAAAGGTAATTGATTAATATAATCCATTGATTGAATTATTTAGATAAAAAGAATATTACTAATGACTACACCAACCTGGTTTGACCCCCGTATTGAAAATGCCTTAATTAACCATGAGTCTCCTGAAGATGAACAAGGTTACTTTGTTTATCAACTTGATGCACTTAAAGAGCATTTAGCCGCTTTGCAGCAACAAGACGTTATTAAGTTATGGTTTGCCGTTAAAGCTAACCCCTTATCAAAAGTAATTCAAACGCTTGATAGTGAAGGTTTTAACTTTGATGTTGCTAGTACAGGTGAATTAACTCAAGTATTAGGGCAAGGAATAGATCCCAGTCGAGTATTAAATACTGGACCTGCTAAATCAAAAAAACAGCTTGCGGCATTTGTCAAAAAAGGTGTTCGTACTTTTGTGGTTGAAAGTCTCAATCAACTTAATTGGTTAAATGAAGTCGTACTTGAGCAAGCAGAAACATTAATCAATGAAGAACAACCTAAAGTGCTACTTAGAGTGCAATTGCAATGGCATGAAGGCGAAAAAAATCCACTGGGTGGCAATAGTTTAACGCCTTTTGGTCTGTCAGTATCTGAGTGGCAGAATATCCATGTAGATAATTATCCTGCTTTGGATCTTTGTGGTTTACATATTTTTCAATGGGGAAATATGCTCAGTAATGAAAAAATGTTTTCATTATGGTCTCAAATGGTACCGCCATTAACTGATTTAGCTAACAGCATTGGTATGACGCTAGACGTACTCGATTTGGGTGGTGGTTTAGGCATTGATTATTTATCACAAGGGCAAACGTTATCTTGGTCTCAAGTTATCGAAGACTTGGCCGTCATCAAAGAAAAATCAGGTGTTAAAGAGTTATGGTTAGAATTAGGGCGGTTTGCTGTTGCAGAGTGCGGCTATTATGTTGTGCCAGTTGTTGATAGAAAAATGAATTATGGGCAAGAGCAACTAGTCTTAGCAGCGGGAATAAATCATTTATTACGTCCCGCGATCACCGACCAGCCTTTTCCTGTACAAATATTACGAGAAGGTTTTTCAGCTGATAAAACGTCTATGCAAGCTTTTGATATCCATGGTCCCTTATGTACGAGTATGGATAAATTAGGGCACTTGCTCTTACCTGACGATACGACTATTGGTGAGCAATTAGTGTTTGGTTATTGTGGTGCTTATGGATTTACTGAAAGCATGCCCTTTTTCTTATGTCATGAATTAGCAGCTGAATATGTTTATCAAAATGGCAGCCTAATTCAAGTTAGAGCAGCTAAGCCTGCTTCATCTTACCTGGCATAATTAAGGCTTAGTAGAGGAATTGTGATGAATAAATTTACCAAAGAGGTTATGTCCGTTGGCGAAATGGCCAGTGGCGCTAAGTTAACCGTACCTGTGTACACTTTTAAATCTGAGAAGAACTCAGCTGCTCCCAACGTTTATATTCAGGCCAATATGCATGGTGCTGAAGTACAAGGTAATGCCGTTATTTTCCAGTTGCTTGAGCTGCTTCAACACTGTGATTTACAAGCCAACATTACCTTAGTCCCTTACGCAAACCCAGTGGCGTGTAATCACAAAAATGGCGAGTATACCTTAGGGCGTTTTGACCCCATTACAGGGGTTAACTGGAATCGCATGTACCACTTTAACTCAAGTATTATTAAGCCTTTTGTTCAGCAAAATCTTGATGCCAGTGAAGATGAAATAAAAACCAAGTTTCAGCAACTTTTAGTTACTGAGATAGATCAAAAATTAGAGCACAATATTTGGGGCATCACTACGGGACAGCGTATTGCCTATCAGTTACAACGACTTGCTCATCAGGCCGATATCGTTTTAGACTTACATACAGGCCCCATTTCAAGTAAGCACTTATATTGCCCAGAATATGCGCAATCTAGTGCCGAATATTTTGATATTGAGCATACCATACTGATTGATAATGACTTTGATGGCGCAATGGATGAAGCCACATTTTGCCCTTGGTGGAGCTTACAGCAGGCCTATCAGGCTTCAGGTCGAAAATTCACTATGGGAGAAGGGGCTTTTAAGAAGGAAAGTTTCACCGTGGAACTTGGCTCTCAAGAGCAAATCGACTTGGATGTTGCTAAAACAGACGCACTAGGTATTTTATCTTATTTATCATATCAAAGAGTTATCGATAATAAAGAATATCAGCCACAAAAAATGACCCGATATGCTTGTTATCTAAAGGATTATAAAGCTTTATATTCCCCTATGGGTGGCATGGTCGATTATCTTGCTGAGTTTGGAAAACCACTCGTTGCGGGTGAGCCGTTAGCGCGAATTCTTCGTATGGATAATTATGGTGACGGTGAAGCATTACATAATATATTACTTGAGCAAGAGGTTATTCCTATTCTGCACTTTGCTTCCGCTAGTGTGAACCAAGGGACTGAGTTGTATAAAGTATTTTGTAATTACTTTAAGCTTTAATTTTCGATAATTTAGCTTCCTCTCACATAAAAAAAGCAGCTATTGAATATGTTCAATAGCTGCTTTTTATTTCTATACGAGAGATAAGTCGTTAAGGGAAAAACAGATAATTTACTTACCCTCCCTTAACTCCTAATCTTGTAGTGAGTTATATTTTTAAGCTGAATTGTAATGCTGCACCAAGGGTTTCGTTATCACCAGCAAAGGCGGCAATATCAACGGCAAATACATCCCAAGGTGAAATACCAATACCAGCAGTGTAAATATCATCATCAATATCATTTAAATCTGTACGATAACCTAAGCGAAATTGGATATGTTCATAAAAACGAAATTCAGCACCTACGCCAGCATATTTAGAAGGCTCTAAAGAGGCGAATTGTTTTCGGTCGGTTAAATCTATATCCGTTGCTAAACTTACCCAGCTATTTTGATAGCTTAGGCCGAAGCTAGTGCTATTTTCTAAAGTAAAAGCAATATCTTGGTCACTATGATGCACGGTTTGTTTCATCAAGTTATTGGTAACAAGTGCAGCATGCCATTGTCGTTCATCGCCCCAATTTATATATAGGCCTAAATCAACATTTGTGCCGCTCTTATCGGTGATATTTTCATCATCAGTGATTTCAAAATCATCATCATCAAAATCACTAATAGCGACGCGATTATAATAAAGATCAATCCGCTGATATTTTAATTTTGCCCCAACACTGACATCATAATTAGCGTGTTTAACTGCAGGGTAAGCAGCCATAACCCCTGCTTCGGCAATTGAGTAACCAACAGCGGTGGTTGCAGATGCAAGATCATTTAAGTCTAAGTCACCGGTTAAAATGGCATCATCTAATATTTTTTCATCTTCTTCGTTGTAGTCCATAGTCCCACCAATCCGTCCATATTGATTAGTGAAAAAACCAACGCTTAAATATTTATTAGGAATAAGAACTTGAAAATTCACCCCATTTCGTACTTTCACAATTTTCTTATCAATCTTTTTAAAGTCAGCAATAATATCATCGACTTGCTGATTCAAATTATTATTATAACTTTGTATTTCGTTTAAGGACTGGAAGTTTTGAAATTGAATGTTGTTTATATCATCGACCAATGTATCAAGGTTATCACTAATATCTTCTGTCGTATCAATCACATCATATTTGTCGGAGACCATGACACCAACGTTTAATGAAAAGAAAACATCATCGTCATTATCAAACTTAGTTAATAGTGCGGGGTTACTCAGTGATGAGGTGAAATCTTGGGTTAAGCCGGTAAAGCCTTGCCCTGTGCGTTTTGCGGTAAAACTTTCACCATAACTAGGAAGTGCAATTGCCATGATCGGTAATAACAATAATGTTTGTTTAAATTTTACTGAATAGCGGTTCTTTACAAATGGGAGAGTAAATTGTGTCATAAAGTATCCTGTGTTAAATAGACTGCATAATGACTTAAAATAGAAGTAGTAAATGCTTAATTGTACAAAGTATAGCGTAGCAGATTTGTATAGTTTGTTGATTTCGTAGATTTCTCTAAGTTTATTCGCAACATACAACGAAAATTCATACCTATTGGCAAAGCTGATGGTCGAAGTTAATGTTGAAGTTAGTTTTGCGGTGTTATATTATAACACTTATGAGTTGTATTATTTCGCGAAGCAAGTTTAAGAGTCGACAGGTTAGGCAGAGTGTTTTAACACTACTGCTTTTTTGCGCTAGCTTTTTTGCGCATAGTGAACATTATGCCCAAGTTGAGTTTGAGTTGTTTTCCACATTCGAACAGCATGACTGCTACTTATGCCAACACGGTATCGACTCTTCACCCAGCGCTATTGCACTATACCCAGTATCCATCGGTATAATAAATATTGATGAAAGTCGCATTACTAACTTAGTGCATATTTTATCTGCTTATGTTTCCCCTCAGTTGAGAGCGCCACCAAAGGCGCTATAGTTCTAACCTTTTTTCATGTTTTTAGTGAAGTGCTTAATCAGATTAAGTACTTCAGCTCGGTTGTTTTCCTGCGAATAAACGCGCAGTGTGAGCAATATTTCCATATGTTTTCGGAAACTAGTTTAATGTCTTTGTTTTTATCTCAAAATAGTATTTCTGCTCAAGAAAAGTCGCCTTTAAAAAAAATAGTTAATGCCAGTGCCTTCGGTGCAATTGTCACCGTTTTATGTTTTAGTTCAAGTGCTTTTGCTCATCAAATATCGGGGACAGTGCTTAATAAAAAAGGACAACCTATTACCAATGCTTTAATCGAGCTAGGTAGAGATTTACAGAAAATCCGCACGAACTCTCAAGGTGTATTTAGTTTTACCGATGTTAAAAAAGGAGCCTTTGAGCTTCATATTAGCGCTAAAAATTATGGGCACAGTAACCAACAAGTTGTTGTTAAAGGTGATATCAAAGACTTGGGTTTTGTTTTGTCTAGATCTGTAATGGAAGTGATAGATGTGCATGCAACACCTTTGCACAGTTCTTCAATAGAATCAGCACTGCCCATCAATGTGCTCAGTGCAGATGAGTTGAAAATGAAACAAGCAGCGACTTTAGGGGAAACCTTGAAACACGAAGTCGGCGTACACTCTAGTTATTATGGCCCCGTTGCCAGCACTCCCATCATTAGAGGATTGGATGGTCCAAGAGTACTGATCACTCAAAATGGCTTAGATGTTGGTGATGCCTCTCGTGTTGGGCCTGACCATGTGGTAGCCACTGAAACTAGCACGGCAACTCAAATAGAAGTTTTGCGTGGCCCTGCAACACTTTTTTATGGCAGTGGTGCTATTGGTGGTGTGGTTAACGTCGTTGATAATCGTGTGCCAACGAGCAGTGAGGACCAAATTGATTATTTGTTACAGTATAACGATGTTTCTAATGAACAGCAGGCATCAGTTAATATTCAAACGGGTACAGAAAATGTCGCTTTTCACTTTGATGGTTTCTGGCGAGACTCTAAAGATTACAAACTTGCAGGAGAGGCAGACATACATGAAGAAGAGCATGAAGAAGAGCATGAAGATCATGCTGACGAAGACCATGAAGAACATAGCGATACTCGTTTAGAAAATAGTGCCAGTACCGCAAGTGGTGCAACACTGGGTTCAAGCTACTTACTTGAAGATGGTTTTATTGGTTTTTCATATGGCTTTATGAATCGAGAGTACGGTATCCCTGGGCATAGTCATACAGAAGAGCATGATGATGAACTCTCGCACAATTTAGTTGATGAGCACGATGAAGGTGTTTATGCCAAAATGCAGCAAGATAGATGGCAGGTACTTGGTGAATATAATTTTGAACAACAATTTATCAGCAAGGTAGCAACAAAATTCTCTTATAGTGATTATCAGCATCAAGAAATCGAGTCAGGTTTAGTCGGTACCACGTTTACAAATAAGAGTACTGAAGCACGTATTGACCTATTTCACCAGAATACAGCAGGATGGCAGGGAGCATGGACTGTGCACTATAAAGCATCAGACTTTAAGGCATTGGGAGAAGAGGCTTTCTCGCCACCGGCTAAATCAGAAATGTTTGCTGTTGCTTGGTTAGAAGAAAGACATTTTGGTCCTGTGTTATTGCAATTAGGCGCTAGGATAGAGCAAGTGAATATAAATGCCGAAGAAAGTTTAATTGGCTTTGAAGATTCTCATGATGATCAGCATGAATCACTGACAGAGCCTTCGCATAATGAGCACCATGAAACACTCGTTTCGTTTGATCAACAATCATTTACACCAATAAGTGCTTCAGCGGGATTAGTATGGGATTACCAATCAGGGTATAACTTAGGGCTTTCACTGGCATTATCTCAACGAGCAGCTTCTTCTGGTGAACTTTTTTCATTTGGTCCACATATAGGAACAAATACTTTTGAAGTCGGCGCTATGTTTGATGTTCATCAAGAGGGAGATGAAATTCATGTAGAGTTAGCGGAGCAAGCACCAAGTGTTGAAACCTCACTTAATTTTGACTTAACGCTTCGTAAATTTAATGGTGACTTTGGTTATGTCATTAGTGCTTTTTATAATCGTATTGATGATTATTATTATCAGCAAGACACGGGTTTATCTTTTGTCGAAGAGCACGACCATACGGATGAGCACGAGGGCGAAACTGGCTTACCAATATTAGTGTATCAACAAAATGATGTTGAAATGTACGGCGGTGAAGCTGAGCTTATCTATCAAGTCTCATCAGCTTTTAAGACGAGTTTATTTGCTGATTATATTCGAGCAAAGCTAGTGAATGAGGACGAAAATAGCAACTTACCTAGGATCCCACCTATGCGCCTTGGCGCTATTATCAACTATCAAGCAGATAGTTTTGATAGTGAGCTAAGTGTGAGTCATTACTTTGATCAGGATGACATTGCTGAGCTAGAAACGAGCACAGATAGTTATACTATGGTTGATGCACATGTTAATTATTATATTGACGGTATTGGTGATGACCTAGTTATCTATTTGAAGGGACAAAACTTAACTAATGAGCATGCTAGAGTGCATTCTTCTTTTCTAAAAGATGTGGCGCCACTGCCAGGGCGTAATTTTAGTCTGGGTATCCGAGGAAGTTTTTAATTTATTACACAATAAAAGCTAGGTTGCTATTGCTTTGAGGAGATAGCAACCTAATCTATATTTTCAATAGATTATTGACAGTTATGCTTATTAGACCTATTGGATTGATGCAATAGGTTTAACATAGAAAAATCATAGTTTTTCTGGCGAGTATACGTTTTAGTAAAACAATAAAAATTAATATCACCCAAGTTATTTATATCTGTTAAAGGCTCAAATTGCACAAGGTTACTTTGCTCTATAACAGCGTAGGTATGATTAATTTTGTTGTATTTCTTTTCGGCATCAAAGGGAGAGTGGTTATTAAAATGATCGTAAACCTGAACCAGTAACCAAGCAATATGATAAAACTGCCCTCCAGCAGAAGCACTTAATTCTTTAGTTTTTATTTTATTTATTGCATCCGTATTCCAATCAAAACCACCAATAAATATATCTTTGTTTGGCTCTAATCCTAACTCAATGGCGCCATGTAGAGCTCCTATTGCCATTACATCGGAACTAGCCCAAACCACATCAATACCCTTGTGTCTCAAGTAAAGCTTTTTAAATTTACTCTTCGCATCCTCTGCTGACCAATTAGCAATAATATCCTGAACCAATATAACATTATCAATGTCGCTGACTTGGGCTGCAACACCAGTGCTACGTTCTAGAGATTGCAATATTAAGTCACCACTTAAGGCAAGAACCTTTAACTTTTTATTTGAGGCTACTGGTTTCTTTTTGGCTTGCTTAATTAGGCTATCAACAAGTAGAGCAGCGCCTTGAGCATTCTCAACGTGGTGCTCTGATAACCAATATTTATATTTACCTTGGGGGCGACCTAGCTGTTTATGAGCAGGTAATGTATGAGTATCAGTAAAGTTTGAGTAAGTAATAAAAGGAATTTGTGCTTGTTCAAGCGAATCAAAATACTTATATGCATTTTGTTTATAGGCATGGAATATCAATAAATCAGGTTTCTTCTGAGCTAACACTAATTCAGCGAGCACTTCTGCTTGGTATAAGTGGTGTCCTTGACCTTCAACGATAGTTAAGTTGATATTAAGGTCTTTCGCTGCAGCTTTAGCCACAGCGTAAGTATTAGACCAATAAGGGGTTAAATCGCGGGTCTGGCTTATATAGGTGACATCAATTGAGTGCACTTTATTAGAAAAAAGACTAATAGCCGTAATGGCTATAAGTAACAACATGTTTTTCACAATGAGAACTCTTTAATATTTTGACACTAATTTTATACCATCTGTAACAATGGCGACTTTCCCTTTTTAGTATATTCCCTACTGTCGCTTTAAAAGTCTTCTTGCGAACACCTTAAAATCTTAGACTAATTTTATACCCTCTTTAACAATGACAATTTTTCCATTTTTTAGTAAATTCCCAACTGTCGCTTTAAACGTCTTTTTACTAACACCTAAAGTTCTTTGGATTAATTCTGGAGCGCTTTTATCATTCAATGGGGTAATGCCACCACGGTCTGCTATGTGCGCTAATAATTTTTCAGAGAAGTCATTGACCTTATTTTTACTACCGCGCGTTAACAGAAGATCTAAACGGCCATCTTCACGTACTTGCTTAATATAACCTGGAATTTTTTTTCCAACGCGAAGATGTTGAAAAATTTCATTGTCGTAAAGTAAGCCCCAATGCAGATCATTAACAATAGCTTTGAAACCTAAATCAGTTTTACCACCAATAACTAAGTTTACTTTATCGCCTTGTTGGTATTCTGCCGGCCAAATATCAAGAAACTTATCTATCTTACTTGAGGCAGCAATACGATTAGTAAGTTGATCGATAAATACTCTAACGAGATAATACTTACCCACTTCCATTTCAGAATGTTGTTGATTGAAAGGCACTAATAAATCTTTAGGTAAGCCCCAATCAAGGAACGCACCAATTTTATTTACTTGTACAACTTTTAAAGAAACAAATTCACCTACTTGGGCTAAAGGTGTTGTCGTTGTAGCAATAAGTCTCTCTGCGGAGTCTAGGTAAAGGAACACCTTAATTTTCTCACCAACTTTACAGTCCTCGGGAAGGTCACGTTGAGGTAATAAGATCTCACCTAACTCACCACCGTCAAGGTATGCGCCTTTGTCGAGTATAGCAACAATGTTGAGTAGGTTAAATTTACCAAGGGTTGCTTGAGCTGTATTTTGAGAATCTGTCATGGAAAAAGCCGTGGAAAAAATTTTTCTTATTATACCGTATTCAAAAAGTTATACCCACTGATTTCAATTCGAATATTATTTACTGAGTACGATGTTTGTTTAAACAATAAAGAAGTAAACGGCTTAATACGTTGTTGAAATAACTAATCACAAAAACTTTATAATTGAACGTAAGTTGATATAAAAACCACCTTCAATTAATTTTTTTGTAATGTCATGTAAAATAACAAGTTAATAAATTTAATTGCGCAGCTCGATGTTTATTGCTTTATTCGACATGTATTTTGTAATAACGAGTTACATCTTTGTAAACACTTGTAACCAATAATTGGTTACCCTAGCATTAATAAAATAAAGATAAATTTGCGAGCAATAAAGCGTTCAGCAAATAAAAAATATAAAAATTTTAAAGCATAAAGGATTAAAAGTGGCCACTAAAAAACAAATTATTATACCCATCGTTATGTTAGCTGCAGGCGTTGCAGCCATGGTTGGTTTTTCTAGTATGAAGAAACCGCCAGAAGAAAAAGAGAAAGTTGATAATACTCCTATCGTCGCTGTTGAAAACATATCTGTTGCACCAATGACGCTAGAAGTAGACTCTTACGGCATGGTAAAACCTAAGTATGAAACAGAATTAGTCGCTCAAGTTAATGGTGAAATTGTTGAGTTGAGTGCTATTTTTGTTCGTGGTGGTTTTGTTAAACAAGATCAACTATTAGCACGTATTGATCCGAGTGATTATCATGCTGCGCTAATTGATGCTCAAGCCTCAATGGCAACTGCACGAGCAGCTTTAGAGAAAGAAGTAGCTCAAGGTAAAGTGGCAGAACGTGAATGGACGAAAATTGAAAATAGTTCACCGACAGAGCTAAGTTTACGTAAACCACAATTAGCGCAAGAATTAGCACGAGTGAAAGCCGCACAAGCTTCGGTTTTACGTGCCGAGCGTAATTTAGAGCGTACCGAAATTCGCGCACCTTATGATGCCATGATCGAGAGTCGTAATATTGGCTTGGGCTCCTTTGTCAGTGTTGGTAGTAAAATGGGTCATGTTTTGGGCACTGCCATTGCAGAAATTCGCTTACCTGTTGCCGATAATCAATTAGCCTTTTTAGTTAAAAATGAGTCCAGTAAAGCAGGTGTTAATGCTCAAGTTAATCTTATTGGCACTTATGCCGGACAAGACACCCTGTGGCAAGCAAAAATAGCGCGCAGTGAGGGGGTTGTTGATAACAAAAGCCGTATGAGTTATCTCGTTGCTGAAATTAATGACCCTTATCTGTTAAATAGTTTAAGTGATAGCAGCGATGCACCGTTACGGTTTGGTAGTTATGTTAATGCTAAAATTATGGGCTATGACATCAGCCAAGCCACCTTAGTACCTCGTTTTTTAGTGGTCAATGGTAAGGTAGCTATCTTAGATAGTGAGTCAAAATTACATTATGCAACCATTGATATTGTTCGTCAGCAAGGCAGTCATGTAGTTGTAGCTAACGGTTTAGCTGATGGCGACCAATTGATTGTCTCTGCGCTTGATTACCCTGTTGACGGTATGAAATTAGCGTTAGCAAGTGATGAAAGCCAGTTGGAAGAAAAAGAGCTTGAAGTTGAGCAAGGTGAAACTCAAATGGCAAATAATAAAGAGTCAGGGGAATAGAAATGAGCTCTCATGACCAGACTAATGAACAAAGCAGTAATGAGCAAAATGATAGAGAAAATTTGAATAGACCTCATGACGATATCGATACCCATAAAGGTATTATTGCTTGGTTTGCGCGTAATAGTATTGCCGCAAATTTACTGATGGTTTTTATCTTGATTGGTGGCGGTTTGACGGCACTAACCATTAATAAACAAATGTTTCCTCAGTTAGAATTTAACTGGATTTCATATGCTGCGCCCTATCCTGGAGCTGCACCACAAGAGGTTGAAGAAGGCATTACCATTAAGATTGAAGAAGCGCTTAAATCAGTGCAAGGTCTTAAGCGGGTGATAACGTATTCTAACCGAAGTTACTCCAACGGTTGGTTTGAAGTTGAGCTTGATTATGATGCCCAAGTTGTACTGGAGGAGGTGAAATCAGCTATTGATGCTATTCCAAGTTTTCCTGAAGGCATGGAGCGAATTAAGGTTGAGCGAGAGAAATTTCGCCAAGAAGTGATGTATATTTCACTTTATGGTGATTTAACTAATGGCGAGTTGAAAGAGCTTGGCCGTAAAATTCATAATGAAATACAGCAACTGCCAGGCATCAGTATTTCTGAGTTATACAGTGGCTTAGACTATGAAATATCCATTGAAGTGAGTAAAGATAAATTACGTGAATACGGCTTAAGTTTCAGTGATGTCGCTAACGCGGTACGTAGTTTTTCCCGCAATATGTCGGCGGGACAGATTCGCGCTGCCAATGGCTATATCAATTTACGGGTGGAAAACCAAGCCTATCGTGGTTTTGAGTTTGAACAAATCCCAGTGGTTACTTTGGAAGATGGCACCAAAGTCATGTTAGCTGAGGTTGCCACCATCAATGATGGTTTCCAGGAAGGCTTACAATATTCTAAATTTAATGGTGAAAATTCAATCACTATTTTTATCGGTGCTTCAGAGAATCAAAGTATTACTAAAATAGCCGATATCATGAATCGCTATGTTGAAGATAAAGCATCTATTTTACCTCCAGGAGTTAAGCTAGAAACTTGGGTTGATATGACTTATTACCTCAATGGCCGTTTGAATATGATGCTCGACAACATGAAAAGTGGTGCGGTATTAGTATTCTTGATGTTGGCGCTATTTTTACGGGTGCGTTTAGCCTTCTGGGTAATGATGGGCTTACCGGTATGTTTCTTAGGCACGTTATTATTTATGCCGATGGAGTTTATCGGTGTCAGCATTAATGTTATTAGTTTGTTTGCCTTTATTTTAGTGCTAGGTATTGTTGTTGATGATGCCATCGTTATGGGGGAAAGTGCCCATGATGAAATTGAAGCGCACGGTCATACTACTGACAATGTTATTCGTGGGGTTAAACGTGTCGCTATGCCGGCCACTTTTGGTGTACTAACCACTATCGCTGTGTTTTTACCCTTCCTCTTTGGTGAAGGTCCGTCCTCTGCCTTTGGCAAAGCCATTGGTGGGGTGGTGGTTTTATGTCTGATCTTCTCACTGATCGAATCCAAACTTATTTTACCCGCGCATTTGGTTAAAATGAAGGTGAAAAAATTTAATCCGAAAAACCCACTAGACAGACTTCGTTCCTGGATTGATACTAAGTTAAAAAACTTTATCAACAATGTATATCGTCCGGCTTTAGTGCGCTTTATTGAATATCGATATGCAGTGTTAATGTTTTTTATTAGCTTGATGTTAATCAGTGCCGGTTTATTTGGTGGTGGTTTAATTCGCTATGTTGGCCAACCTAAAATCCCTCATGATTTTCCTCGTATCAGTGTGGACATGAATATTGATGCGTCAGAAGAATCTACTTTAAATACCCTACTTAGTATTGAAAGTATTATTCATAAAGTTGATCAGGATATTGAAGCTAAATATGGCAGTTCAATGATCTCTGATATGCAAGTTGATTTGCGTAGCAGAACTAACGGTCAAGTGATGGTCAAACTCGTTATTCCAAAAGAAAGAGCTATCAATACCTTTGAGCTGGCAGATTTATGGCGTAAGGCAATTCCTGACTATCCAGGTGTTAAATCTCTTACTATTAGTGATAATTTGTTTGGCGGTGGCCGAGATGATGGTGATATTGCTTTTAGACTGGAAAGCCAAGATGATGCTCAGTTACTGGCGGCGGCACAAGAGCTGAAACTTAAACTTAATTCGCTTAAAGGGGTGGGTGATGTTAATGACTCTCGCCAAACCAGTGCTAAAGAAGTGCAGTTCACATTAAAGCCTTTAGCCTATAGTTTAGGATTAACGCTGGAGAGTATTGCCTCGCAAGTGAGTTATAGCTTTTATGGCTTAGAAGCGCAGCGTATTTTACGTGATAGTGAAGAAGTTAAGGTCATGGTACGTTATCCGCTTGAGCAACGCAGCAGTGTTGGTCATGTTGATGATGTCATGATCCAAGCGCCTAATGGTGCAGAATTGCCTTTATCTGAGTTAGCTGAAATTATTCTTACCGATGGTGTTACGCGTATTCGTCGTGAAAATGGTAACCGTACTATTAATGTCTGGGCATCGGTAGATGCTGAGCAGGTTGAACCTTTTGAAGTGGCTAAAGATATCCGTGATAATTTTGTACCACAGTTATTGCGTAAATATCCTTTGGTGAAAAGTGAAGTGTCGGGACGTATTCAGGAAGAAATGGATGGCGCAGCGGAGCAGTTCCGTGACCTCATGATTTCGATCATGATTATATTTTCACTCTTGGCTATTCCATTGAAGTCTTACTCACAAGCACTGATGATCTTGACCGTTATCCCATTTGGTGTCATTGGCGCAGTATTTGGTCATATGATATTAGGTTTAGATTTAAGTGTCTTGTCCATGTTTGGTATTGCAGCCGCATCGGGCGTGGTAGTGAATGACTCGCTAGTGATGGTGGATTTTGTTAATAAAGCAAGGCAGCGTGGTGAAACCTTAAAAGATGCGGTAATACATGCTGGCACCAAGCGTTTTCGCGCCATCATGTTAACGTCAATTACCACCTTCATTGGCCTAGTACCTATTATTTTCTTTGAAACCAGTGCTCAGGCGCAAATAGTGATCCCTATGGCGGTATCACTGTCGTTTGGTGTGTTATTTGCCACTATAGTAACTTTAGTGTTTATTCCTAGCCTTTACCTGATCATTGAAGATATACGTGTGCAGGCAAGGCGCTTGATAAACGCCATTAAACGCATGTTATTTAGTACGGATTCTACGGATAGGTCTAAAGCGTAAGCCCGCCCCGTTTAATCGAAAAATAAGAATCATTTAGTAAAAACCACCGCTTAGTCGGTGGTTTTTTTGTGCTGTTAATGGCCTTAATTAGTGCTAATTAATTTAATTAATATAGTGTCTGACAAATATGCCTCATCAACATTTTCTAGTTTATTGTAACTAATCATCGAGCGAAGACCATCAATGTAAGCTTGGTCTCTTTCAGAATATTTATCTAATGTACCTGCTAGTTCTAGGTCTGGAATCGCCTTATCTTCTTGGCGTAATTTTGCTCGTAACCCCCTAAGATTTTTGTAGACGCCAGTAGTTTAACTAAATATAGAATGACTATGTTTAACAAACTTCCTTTGTTCTAAGTTCATCAATGTAGATCTGAGTTGGGAAGAAATTTAATCAAATTGATATTAGTTGAAGCAATGAATCTTGCAATGAGGATTTATTGAGGTGATGTTTTTTAATAGCAATTAATGCTATAAATAATATTCTCTAAGACTGTTTAGTAAATGCAGCAACCATAATGGCCAAAGTTGAGCTTTAAATACCGTATGATCGAACGACTAAAACAAATACTACTGCTATTTTGTTTATTAACGATTGGCTTGTTAAGCGGTGTTCATAAAAGTTGGGCACAAGATAATCAATTACAAAACAAACTTAACGAAATTAATCAGCAAGTAGATAAACAGGCTGCATTGAAAGCGTTATTACATCTCATTGAATCACCCGCGCTCGATAAGGAGGATAAGGCCGAAATATTACTTAGCCAAGGAAAAGTACTCTTTAGCTTACATCGATACAATCAGGGGATTGATGTGGTTAATAAAGCCATCGAATTAAGCCAAAAAGCTAATCGACCAGGCTTAGCAGCGCAAGCCCATAAAATGCTCGGCATACTGCTTTATTATCAAGGGGAATTGAAGTTTGCATTACAAGCTTATCAAAAATCCTTGGCTTATTATGACAATAACAAAGTTCATGACACTAATAGTTTTTCCATCGAACGTGCTAACTTATTAAATAATATTGCCCTTGTTTATACCTCATTAGGACAACCTGATTTAGCTTTGATAAATTATCAGCTTGTTGAGCCTTTGTATGCCCGTTATGGTGATGAAATCGATAAAATTGATGTTAGGTATAATATTGCGGCTTTGCATATTAGCTTAAGACGCTTTGATAGCGCCATTGTTATGTTAAGAGTGATAATAGAAAAACGTCAGCAACTTAACGATGATTATGGCGTTGCTTCAGCAAGAGCTGACTTAGGTATTGCTTATAAACATTCAGGCAAGTTCAAGTTAGCAAAAGAAAATATACTTGCAGCGTTGCTGTATTTTCAAAAATACGATTATAAGCATGATATTGCTTCACAGCTGCATAATATGTCTGAAATAAATAATGATATGTTTAATGTAGAGCAAGCTATGTCTTATGGTAAAAAAGCATTAATAATCAGTAAAGAGGTGGGTCACCAAAAAGCCTATGCGGGTAGCTTACAGAGTTTAGCGAAAGCTTTTTTTTATTCAGGTGACTTAATACAAGCAGAACAATACATAGAGCGCTCAATTGCTGTGGGAAGAAAAATTGATTACCAAACACTACTCACTGAAAATTTTGCTATGTCTGCTTTGATCAGTGCCAGTAATCAACAGTTTATTAAAGCACTTACAGAGCAACAAAAATATGAAAAAAGTTACCTGCTTACTTCTAATAATACCCTTAATGATAAATTAGCTGAATTTGAATCGGACCAGCTTAGTCAGAAAATTGTCGATTTAGAACAGCGTCGAAAATTGCAGATTTTAAATTCAGCTAAAATTGAGCAACAGCAAACACTTATCATTATATCCGTAATGCTCATATTAGTTGTAGCCTTCTTTATTTACCGTCGTTATCTTGAAACACGACTAACACAAGAGTTGGAATTACGCGTTAAACAACGAACGCGTGAACTTGAAAATTTAACCAAGGAGTTAGAAAAAGCAGACCAAGTTAAAAGTCAATTTTTAACAAATATGAGCCATGAGATTCGTACTCCGCTTACTGCAATTCTTGGTCATGCTGAAGCGATTATCTATGACGATATTGATAAAGATAAAGTAAAAGAAGATATTGAGGTTATTCACGGTAATAGTTTGCATTTACTTGAACTAATTAATGATATTTTGGATTTAAGTCGCATTGAAGCCAATAAACTTGAATTAGAAATACAGCCATTGGATTTAGGTGAAATGATTCAGGACCTATCCCACACCTTTAATGCTCAAGCTCAGCAGAAACACCTCATCTTTACTACCGAGCATCAATTATCTTTACCCTTCATTATCAACATTGATAGTTTACGGTTAAAGCAAATATTACTTAACTTGTGTGCCAATGCGATAAAATTCACTGAAAATGGCAAGGTGACACTAAGCGTTCATTTGGAAAGAGAACTGCTAGTTTTTACTGTAACGGATACGGGCATAGGTTTGAGCGAAGAACATTTAGCACAAGTTTTTGAAATATTCACCCAAGCCGATAATAGTATTAGTAGACGTTTTGGAGGCTCGGGTCTTGGGCTGACGTTATCCAACCAGTTAGCAAAATTAATGGCCGGTAATATTACGGTAACAAGTAAATTAGGGGAGGGTAGTAGTTTTTGTTTAACGCTGCCTTGTCAGTATAGTGCGGGCAAAAGTGTCAATGCCATAATTGCTTCAGCGCCTATTGAAGCTAATGAAACATTTTTTAGCGGCAAAATTTTATTGGCTGAAGATCATGATGATAATCGACGCTTGATTACCCGTTTATTGGTTAGTTTAGGTTTGGAAGTCATTGTCGCCTGTAACGGTAAAGAAGCTGTACAGTTTTGTGTTGAACATCAGCCGAATCTAGTACTCTTAGATATCCAAATGCCAGAAATGGATGGTGTTGAGGCCTTTAAAGCGCTAAGAGCATTAGGTTGTAATCAGCCTATTTACGCTTTAACAGCGAACGCTATGTCTCATGAAGTTCGTCAGTACTTAGGTTTAGGTTTTACCGGTCATTTAAAGAAACCGATTGAAAGACATAATTTTATTGCTGCCATTGCCAAACACTTTACTACTGATGTTAGCGGTCTAACTAACTCGTCAAGTGAGCTATCAGAGCAAGCATTGATAAATATTGATTTGCTTGATAAGGCGGAAGAGAAATTATCTAGTGTTGACTTAAGTGATTTAGTCGTAGAATTTAAAACTAACCTGAGTAACGATAAGCGAGATCTTGTTCTCTATAGTGATAAAGACATTAATAAAGTTGCTTCGCTTGCGCATCGCTTAGCTGGTGCTGCACAAATGTTTGGCTTTGTTGAACTTAATCAGGCAGCACAAGAACTTGAGGCTATAATTAAGAAAGAATCAATAATGGATAAGCCTAACCACTTAATAATTAGTGAGTTGACTCATTGTTTAGTTGATGAAATTAACTTAGTTGAGCAGCAGTAACATTCCTATGGTAAAACAATTTTCTTATTCTCAGGGCTTGTTGGCGTTAGCCATCTCATTTTTAGCTTTTTCTTTATTTAAGTTTACTTTACATCTACCTGATATTATCAATGTGATTGACAAGACAACTAGAACCGTCGATTTAGTGAGCCCTAAGGTTGATAACATAGTTAACGAAATCGCTCTGATTAGGCTTGAAGTTGGTAAGGTGCGAGCATTAGTCTCACAGCAAACACCTGCTATCTTATCTCAAGTCCAAGCATCACTTCCTGTGGTGCAGCAAGTTGTCGCTGAAAGCGAGTATTATTCAAGACAATTACCCGCATTACTAACCCAACTTACCAAGATTGAACAACAAGTAGGAAAGTTACAAGCATCTATGCCTGCGATACTAAAACGTATTGATGCCGTTGTTAAAACCACCAATAATACCACGGTAGAAGCTTCGCATTGGCGACCTCATTCCACTCGCTACCTCGAAGAAATTGCCTTATCTAGAGATTATATTCCGCAGTACCTTTCTCGTATTGAACATACCGTTGAAGATGCTAAAACTGTGGGTAAGGAGGCCAGTAGTGGTTTAGTTTCCGGATTTTTCAAAGGCATGATTACCCTACCATTTGAAATGGTAGCGGGTTTAACTGAAATTGTGGACAAAGACTCTCGTTCTGCTAAATACTTAACAGCACAAGATATTGCGCTGATGCAAGAGAAGGTTGTCGCTTTGCTTAATGATAATAATCAAACTAAATCGGTTTGGCAAAATGTTAACAGTGGTAATCGAGGTACTATTATTAAAGGTGAAACCACTACACGTAATAATCAACAATGTCTCAATGTTATTTTTAATAATCATTTTGGTAAGGATAAAGAAACACTTAATGAGTTAATGTGTGTAGATGATAAAGGGTTGTGGAAGGTAATTTAATACCAAGGCGCTTTACCTCTTTTTCACTTTACAGGGTAAAACTTCTAATGACAGTATTACTCAACTTTCTATTATTAATTACCGTCTGCTCTGATTTGTTTTTCTAGGTATAACAAAGTGATAAATGTAATGAAAGTGATATAAAATAATATTTATTGTGTACAATACAGGCAATATAACTTGCAACGAAAAATAAATTAACAGGAATGGAAAATGGCTAGAGAACAATTTGGTATTTGCGCTGAGCCAAACCTGCATGGTAATTATCTATTATTTAATGTATTAGATGATAAAAATGCTTTTATTCGTGCGGCAGTATCTCGTTTGCCTAAGCTTTTTGATAATTACTCTGATCAGTTTTCTGAAGCTAATCTTATTGGCGTTGTCGCTATTGGTGAAGCTTATTGGGATGAGTTTTATCCTAAAGCACGTCCTGCATTATTAGCCCCATTTCCGGCAATGCATAGCGATGATCGGGTTGCACCGACAAATAGTTATGATCTTTATATTGAAATTCGCAGTGACCGCGCTGATGTTAACCACATCGTTAGTACTAAGGTGTGTGATCTACTAGGCGAGAGTGTTGAATTAATTGAACAAGAGCAGGCGTTTAGGTTTTTAGATGGTAGAGATTTAACTGGCTTTGTTGATGGCACTGAAAACCCTCAAGGTTTGCATCGTCGAGAAGTGGCATTAGTTAAAGAGCAAGACGATAGTCATTTTGCTGCCGGTAGTTATTTACATACTCAACGCTACCAACATAACTTAACACTTTGGAGCTCGCTCGCTGAGCGTGAGCAAGAAGATGTTTATGGTCGAACTAAGCTAGATAACGTTGAATATGACAGTGCTGATAAAGCCCTTACCGCTCATACTAAGCGAACGAGCCTTAAAGATGAACAGGGCAAGAGTATTGAAATTGTCAGACAAAGCATGCCTTATGGGGATATGAAGCGTAAAGGCTTATTCTTTGTTTCGTATTGTCAATCACCTAAGCCCTTTGAAATGATGCTTAAAAGTATGATTTATGGAGATGGCCATGGCAACTCCGATCATCTACTTAAATATACTCAAGCTGAAACGGGCAGTGCTTTTTTTGCGCCGAGTTTAACCTTTCTATCACAGGTCGCAGATATAGATTAAGTCTTAATTATTTTAACGAACTCGCTAAGTTATAAAGTTACTATTATGATTAACTAACCTAGTTAACAGCTTCAATTTTCTGCTCAGATTTTTGTTCAGGCTTTTTCTCAGTTTTTTGCTCAGATAAGACTTCGTGATAATCTTGGGCAGTGTAGTGTCCTTGATTAATGGCTAGCTCTGACTCCGGTGCCAGTGTGCCTAAGGGCAACAATGCTGGTCCCGTAGGCTCAGCTAATAAATAACTTACCTCATTATGCTCAATGGTAACTTCTCCTGCTTCCCCTGGAATATTAATACCAATAAAAGCATGACCATCAATAAATATTAACGCCATATCAATGCGCGGCATCAAAGCTCTTAATAATGCGGCGGTCAAGGTCATTTTACTATCGCAGTCACCTTGGTTTTCCCAAAGCACTTGCACAGGAGGGTTAAAACCTGCACCAGAAGAAGTGAGACGAGATTCTAAGGTGTTATAAGGAATACTCTGCACAAAACTCAAAACATAATTGGTGACCTTGCGAATATTTTGGATAGATACATGTTCTAAAATCAGAGGTTTCAACGACTTCAAATCTGCAACCGAATCATTGGCAATACTGACATGGTCGACCTTAATGCCATTTATCTGATCATGATTAGTAAAAGCTTGATAGTAACTATCTTTAAGATATTTTTGCGTTACCTCATGCTCAAGCCGAGCTAACGTTTGATAAGCTTGGGCTACTTTTTTTCTATCTAAGCCTTTTGCTTCAATTAAAAACCTACCTTGCTGTTGTCGATAAAATATTTGTACGCCAGGTATAGGCTTTTTCTGCATTTTTTTCTTAATGCGCCTAAGAATTGTTTTTTGTGCATAGCTACTTTGGTAGGTTTTAAAGTCTCTAAATCGTTCAAATATACCTTCTTTATTTAAGGTAAAGTTGATGGACCGCTCAGCTTTCTGATGATCAAGCCATTGGTATTGGAAGTTATAACCTTGCTCTACTGGTGTTTTACTAAAACTTAATTGCTGTGCCTGTGCCGTAGTCATAAGCAATATAAAGAAGCCAACTATCACAAAGGGGAGTTGATGTTTTTTTAAATGTAAGCTCAATAAGTATGAAGTCACGCTAGTATTACTCGTTTGTGTATTCGTTAATGTATATAAATATCTTAATGAAGAAAAATTCGCTAAATACGTCAGTGTATATCAGTTCTATAAGTATAAACCCTAATAACACATTAACTTACTTTTAAAGATAATAGCAAAAAACAGATTATTCTCTAGCAAGAAGCTCAGTAGTTGACCCATATTACTTCTTCAATTGGTAAAAAATACTTGGCTATTGACGAATAGCGCTTTTACATTGTCATGATTTATACTATATTCAAACAAGTGTTTTAATTGTGTGTTTGCCACACGGTAATCTAAACGTAACCCAAATTTGATAAAGGAGGTCATCATGGCTGAATATAGAGCGCCATTAACTGATATGAATTTTTTGCTATATCAGGTGTTTAAAGCCGATAAAATGTGGCAAAAACTACCTAAGTTAGCGGAGCAAGTTGACAAAGATACTGCTCAAGCCATTTTACAAGAATGTGCCAAAATTGCGGAGCAAGAACTTGACCCTATTGCTCGCCAGGGTGATGAAATAGGTGTGAGCTTTAAGGATGGTGTAGTTACCACAGCTCCTGGCTACAAAGAAGCGTTTAATACTTATGCACAAGGAGGCTGGACTGCACTTGGCGGTGACGTTAACTATGGCGGCATGGGCATGCCAAAAATGTTAACCGCGATGCATGAAGAAATGTTATGTAGCGCCGATATATCTTTTGCACTTTATCCCGTGCTTACTGCAGGTGCAGCGCTATCATTAGCAAAGCATGGTAGCGAAGCATTGAAAGAACGCTATTTAACGCGCATGTATGCCGGTGAATGGTCTGCATCTATGTGTTTAACCGAATCACATTCTGGTACTGATCTTGGGCTTATTCGTACCAAAGCTATTCCACAAGATGATGGAAGTTATAACGTCACAGGTAATAAAATATTTATCACTGGTGGTGAGCATGATCTGACTGAAAATATTGTTCATTTAGTGTTAGCTAAACTACCTGATGCGCCTGCAGGGCCTCGTGGTATTTCATTATTTTTAGTACCTAAATTTAATGTTAATGATGATGAAACATTGGGTGAACGTAATAATGTTAGCTGTGGCTCCATAGAGCATAAAATGGGAATTCATGCCTCGGCAACTTGTGTGATGAATTTTGATGGTTCACAAGGGTTCTTAATTGGCGAGTTGAATAAAGGCTTGGCTTGCATGTTCACCATGATGAACTTTGAACGCATTGGTGTAGGTATTCAAGGTTTAAGTGCTGCAGTACGCTCGTATCAAAATGCATTAGAGTACGCGAAAGACAGATTACAAGGTCGAGCGCTTGATAGTAAAACTAATGGTGTTAAAAACCCGACTAAAGAAGCCGACTCTATCATGGTGCATGGTGATGTTCGCCGTATGCTTTTAAATATGAAAGCATTAAATGAAGGGTCTCGGGCGCTTTCTAGTTATATTTCTATGCAGCTCGATTATGCCACTTACGGGACAGGTGAAGAGCAAGTTAAAGGTGAAGCGTTAGCTGCATTGATGACACCTGTTGCTAAAGCCTTTTTTACAGATCTAGGTTTTGAAAATACGGTGACGGGACAACAGGTTTTTGGTGGCCATGGTTATATTCGTGAATGGGGTCAAGAGCAATTAGTGCGTGATGCTCGAATTACCCAAATATATGAAGGCACCAATGGCATTCAGGCTATGGATCTATTGATGCGAAAAGTAGCTGGCTCAAAAGGTGCTTTACTCAAAGTGTTTACTGACGAGGTGAATACATTTATCGAAAGTAATAAAGATGACCATACGATGAATGAGTTTATTATTCCTCTAGTAGCAGCATTAACTGATTTAACTGAGCTAACGACTGATTTATTAGATAAGTCACAAAATGATATAAATGAGTTAGGTGCATCGGCAAATGATTATTTACATGTGTTTGGTTATACCGCCATGGCTTTCGTTTGGGCTAAAATGGCACAAGTTTCCTTGTCACAGCAACAGAGTGATGGTGAAAGTGGTGAAGATTTTTATCAAAGCAAGTTGCACACAGCTCGTTACTTCTTTACCCGGTTATTACCACGTCGACTTTCGTTAATTGCGTCAGCAAAATCAGGCAGTGATTGCTTGTTTGATATTAATGATGAGTTGTTTTAAATCGATAAGTTAGCCTCTAATGAGTGGGATTTTTTCTTTTTGGGAGAAGTTCCACTGATGTACCACCTTTAGCACCACTATCTCCAATAATAGACAAAAATCTTCGTAGAATATTTATTTTCTTGTCCTTTTTTGGGATTACTTGCCACAAAAGTCCACAATTTCATTCACTTCCTTGTAAGCCTTAATTTTACTGGCGTTATAGCCAGTGCAAAGCACTTTGTTTTTCGTTTTCCTCACTTGACAGAGCCTTGCTTTTTTCACTAAACTGTAGCAATGTGGAAAAAAGTGGAGAAATGTGGATCTTGTTATTACATCGACAGTCACATTATCTATCACTTGTATTTTTAACGTTCAAAAGAGTGAAGTAATAACAGATATGTTTCGAGGCACTAGCGCAATTACGCTTGACAGCAAAAATAGGATCACGATACCAACTAAGTATCGTGAAGAGCTATTTGCTGATTGCCAAGGAAAAATGGTCTGTACTGTTGATATTCAGCAAGCCTGCTTATTGCTCTATCCCTTGCCTGAATGGGAAGAAATAGAATTAATGTTGGCAAGTTTATCTAGTACGAACCCACAAGAGCGGTTATTCAAGCAAATTATTTTGGGTAATGCCAGTGATTGTGAAATGGATAAAAATGGCCGTTTACTAATTAATGGGCCGTTAAGAGAACACGCTAATTTAGAAAAAAATATTATGTTGGTTGGGCAATTAAATAAATTTGAAATTTGGCATGACACAGCATGGCAAGCGCAAATGCAACAAGGCATTAGCAAAATACAATCGGGTGAAATTGAATTGACAGACCGCTTATTAGACTTATCACTTTAGTCTTTATCAACGTCAGTTTATAAAAATACATGCGTTAATACTTTCGCGAACAAAGGTTATAAAAATAATAACATGGAATTAGACACCACTCATATCTCAGTGCTACTCAATGAAGCCGTTGATGGCTTAGCTATTACAGGTGACGGTTGCTTTATCGATTGTACTTTTGGTCGCGGCGGGCACTCATCAGTAATCCTCTCTAAGTTATCGGACAATGGACGCTTAATTGCGATTGACCGTGATCCAACGGCAATTGCTGCCGCTGAAAAATTTAAAGATGATTCGCGTTTTTTGATCGAGCATGAAGGCTTTGCGGCTTTAGCTGAAATAGCTGCAAAGCATGACTTAACAGGCAAGGTTGACGGAATTTTGCTTGATCTTGGTGTGTCTTCTCCTCAACTAGATGAAGCCGAACGTGGTTTCAGCTTTATGAAGGATGGACCGCTTGATATGCGCATGGATACCAGTAAAGGTCAAACAGCTGCAGAATGGCTAGCGGTTGCTGATGTTGAAGATATCACCTGGGTATTGCGTACTTTTGGCGAAGAGAAGCATGCTTGGCGAATTGCTAATGCCATTGTAGATACACGAGAAGAGTCGCCGTTAACTCGCACCAGCCAATTAGCAAAGCTTATCAAAACCACCGCGCCGCAAAGAGAAATAAAAAAGCACCCGGCAACTCGAAGCTTTCAAGCTATTCGTATGTATATCAATAGTGAGTTGGACCAAATTGAAAAAGCCCTGGTAGCTTCGCTTGATGTATTAAAAGAGGGCGGGCGTCTGGTTGTTATTAGCTTTCATTCTCTTGAAGACCGTATGGTTAAGCAGTTTATGAAAAAGCATTCACAAGGTAAAAAAGTACCACGAGGTTTGCCGATTAGTGAGGAAGAGTTAAATAAAGGCAAAAAATTTGCTTTAGTTGGTCGTAGATTAAAGCCAAGTAAAACGGAAGTAGAGGAAAATGTACGCTCTCGCAGTTCGGTATTACGCATCGCGGAACGTTTAGAAAGAACTACTGATTAATTATGGCTGCGCGTGCCTTAGTCTTTGATATTTGGCAAGATATTGTTCGTTATAGCGTGACTTATATTTTGTTGTTATGTGTTGTTATTTCGGCATTTTCTGTGATTTATTACAGTCATATCAACCGACAAACAACCAGTGAACTTGAAATATTATTATCAAAAAAAGATGAATTAAATATTGAATGGCGCAATTTATTATTAGAACAAAGTAGTTTGGCAGAGCACAGCGCTATTGAGAGTAAAGCAAAAAGGTTATTGGGTATGAAACGCCCAAATGGAAATTCAGAAGTGATTGTTACCTTAGAATAAAGATCTCATCGATTTAAATGATTAAAAAATAAGTTAACAATCGAAAAATATAAAGAATAGTCAGCCTTCTGCCTTATAAGAGTAAAAAATAATAAATGAGAGCAGTGTGAATAAAAAAGCAGCCAACAGCAATAACCCACTAAATACCGCCCCATGGCGTTATTATTTAGTGCTGGCTGTTGTTGCTCTTATTTACCTTAGTTTGATGGCGCGAACTGCGTATATTCAAATTATTGAACCAGAAATGCTGAAAAAGCAAGGTGACTTACGTTCTTTACGTGTAGCTGCTAACACTGTGCAGCGCGGCTCTATTGTAGATCGTAACGGCGCCGAACTGGCCATTAGTGTGCCAGTTGAAACGGTTTGGGCAGACCCTAAAGTTATCATGGATAATAACGCTCTTGCGAAGACCAAACATTGGCAAGCCCTTGCTGATGTACTGGATCAAGATATCAATAAATTGATCGCCCGGGTGGTCAAAAACCCACGTAAACGTTTCATTTATCTAGAACGTAAAATATCGCCAGCAATGGCGAATTACATCAAAGAATTAAAAATTCCTGGTATTCATTTACGAAAAGAATCAAAACGATTTTATCCTACCGGAGAAATCAGCGCTCACCTTATCGGTTTTACTAATGTTGACGATAAAGGCATTGAAGGTATTGAGCGTATGTATGATGACTTACTAACGGGAACGGGTGGTGCTAAACGTTTTAGAAAAGATGCCAAAGGTCGAAAAATTGAAATTATCTCTGTTGAAGAAGCTGAGCAAGCACAAGATATTACTTTAAGTATCGACCAGCGCATTCAAGCCATAGCGTATAAAGAGTTAAAAGGTGCTGTGCAGGCATTTAAAGCGACTTCTGGCTCGGTTGTGGTAGCAAATATTCATACGGGTGAGATATTGGCAATGACCAATAGCCCATCGTATAACCCCAATAACCGTCGCAATACTGCTATTCATCGCTTTAGAAACAGAGCAATTACTGACATTTATGAGCCTGGTTCTACCATGAAACCCCTGACTGCATTAACTGCGTTAGAGTTTGGCTCGGTTAAAGCTAACACTGTGCTCAATACCAGCCCAGGATGGATGCGTTTAGGTGGTAGACGGGTTAGCGACCCAATTAATCGTGGTAAATTATCGATTGAAGAAATATTGATTACCTCATCAAACATGGGCACAACCAAATTAGCACTCTCTGTACCAAAAGATTACTTGTTAACCAAGTTTTTTGATGCCGGCTTTGCTGATGATACTGGTACTAATCTTGTCGGTGAAAGTGCCGGCATGATGCACGATAGAAGTCGTTGGTCAAAATTTGAATTAGCTACACTCTCTTGGGGAGCTGGACTCGCCATTACGCCTGCGCAATTAACGCGTTTTTATATGGCCCTAGCAAATGGCGGAATAAAGCGTCGATTAACCATAGTTAAAAACAGCGATAAAACGGCAGAGCCGGATGATGAGGAAAGAATTTTCTCTGAGAAAAACAGCTTGGCGGTCACACATATGCTTGAAGCTGTAGTCGATGAACATGTACCTAAAGCTAAAATTGATGGCTATCGTGTCGGCGGGAAAACGGGTACGTCAATTAAAGCCGTAGCGGGTGGTTATGGTAATGATTATGTCGCTCTATTTGCGGGTGTCGCGCCAATATCGAATCCTGAAATAGTGGTTGTTGTGGTTATTAACGAACCCAGTGGTGATCTTTACCACGGTGGTGAAGTCGCTGCACCGGTATTTTCACGAGTGATGAAAGGTGCTTTACGCGTTCTTAATGTAGCGCCTGATGCACAAAAATCACGAACAGCCAGTAAGTCTATTAAGCTCGCAGATCCAGAACGAAAATTAGCCGTTATAGGAGATCATCATGCCTAAACCAGCGACACAAAACATAATCAGTTCTTTAACTAAATTCTCAATTATTCTACCAGAAGTTATAAATTTAAACGGCTTGTATGGTGATATTCATAACGACAGTCGAGCTATTGTTGAAGGTGATATTTTCTGCGCCATTATTGGCCACGATCAAGATGGTCGTCAATACATCGAACAAGCAATAACACAAGGTGCTAAGTTAGTACTTGCTGAATGTGATAATAGTAATGAACATGGCGATATTGTTATTTCATCAAGTAATAGCAAGGTAATCATAGTTAAGTTTTATCAACTTAATCAGCAATTATTTACCCTAACAAAAAACTACTATAAAGCGCCGCAAAATAACATGACGTTAGTGGGTATTACCGGTACCAATGGTAAAACTACCACTAGTCAATTATTAGCTCAAATGCTAAATGCCAGCCATAAACCTTGTGCCGTTATTGGTACTAATGGTGCAGGCGCTATTGATAAATTACAGCCTATAGACAATACCACTCCAGGGGCTTGTGAGTTACACCAATTACTTAACCGTTTTAATTATGAGCACTCTGTCCATGGCAAGTTTAGCTATGTAGCGATGGAAGTGTCTTCACATGCTTTATCGCAAAATCGTGTGCAAGCAAATTTGTTTGATATAGCGGTGTTCACCAATCTAAGTCGAGATCACCTTGATTATCATGGCTCTATGGAAAGTTATGGTGAGGCGAAAAAGCAGATTTTTAGCGCGGATAATAAACAAATTGCGGTAGTGAATTTTGATGATCAACAAGCAAAGAAATGGCTAGAAAATTGGCCAGTTCAACAAATTATTTGGTTGTATGGTCGCGATGAAAGCATAAATACGCATAAGCGCTTTGTTACCGCTAAAAGTATTAATCGACATAGTCATGGCGTCTCATTTACCTTAGCGACTCATTTAGGCCAAGTTGATATTACCAGTCCATTATTGGGCGACTTTAATATCGATAACTTATTGGCGGCTATCAGCGTGCTGCTTATTCAAGGCATTACATTAATCGATATTCCTAGTTTAGTTACTCAGGTAAGTGCGATCGCTGGGCGAATGGAAGCAACCAGTGCAACAAACTTAGCAACCGCAGTAGTCGATTATGCCCATACGCCAGATGCATTGGAAAAAGCACTGCAAGCTTGTCGCCAACATTGCTCAGGTGAACTTTATGTAGTCTTTGGTTGCGGTGGCGATAGAGATAAAGGCAAAAGACCCTTAATGGCACAAGCTGCAGAAAGGTATGCAGACCATTTGGTCGTTACCAATGATAACCCGCGTAGTGAAAATGAGCAGTTAATTGCCAATGATATACTTGCCGGTTTCAGTAACCCTACGGCAGAAAAAATAACGGTTATCTTAGCAAGAGAGCAAGCTGTATTGGAAACCTTAAATACAGCAAAGCATGGGGATATAGTGTTGTTGGCAGGTAAAGGCCATGAAGATTACGTCATTGTTGCTCAACATAATGAAGATGGACAAGTTATTGGTACGCAGAAGTTGGATTATAACGAGCGTTTAATCGTAACCAATTTTTATCAAAAAAATGCTGACCTAGCTTCATTGACCACACAGACTAATGAGACAAACGTATGATTACTATTTCACTAGCAACATTAGCTAAAGTTACCGATGGCGAACTTATTGTTGCAGAAGAGCAAACAAGGCTAAGTCTTGACGATTTAGCTATCAATGATTTAGTCACGGATAGTCGCGCTATTGTCGAAAGCTCTAACAAAAGCACTGCTTTTTTAGCGCTCAAAGGCCCTAGTTTTGATGGTCATCGTTTTGCAAAACAAGTTACCAAGCAAGGCTGTCAATTACTTATCGTCGATCATCAGTTAAGCGAAGTGACTGACACCACACAATTAGTTGTTAGCGATACCCGTATTGCCTTAGGTCAAATTGCTGCTTTTGTTAAAAAAGAGGTTGCCCCTAAAACTGTCGGCATTACTGGTAGCAGTGGCAAAACTACGGTGAAAGAAATGGTTGCCGCTATTTTGTCTCGTTTAGGCAACGTATTGGCAACAAACGGTAACTTTAATAATGATATTGGTGTACCGCTTACCTTACTACGTTTAGATAATAGCCATGACTTTGCTGTTATTGAAATGGGCGCTAATCACATGGGTGAAATTGCCTATACCACAGCACTAACTCAGCCAGATGTAGCCGTGATTAATAATATTGCTGCAGCACATTTAGAAGGGTTTGGCGACTTATGTGGAGTAGCGCGTGCTAAAGGCGAAATATTTTCAGGTCTTGGGATAAATGGCGTTGCCTTATATAACCAAGACACCAAGTACACCAGTAAATGGCAATGGCGCTTAACAGATAAAACGGTTCGTACTTTTTCTTGTTTCAGTACCGGTGTTAATACGGGTATTAGTAAAGCCAATTGTTATAGCGAAAATGCTAGATTAGATGACAATGGCTGTGCAAGTTTTACCTTACAAAGTGAGCAAGGGTCTTGCGAGGTTACTTTAACCATACCGGGCAAGCATAATGTTTGTAATGCGGTAGCTGCAGCTTGTATTGCATTAGAGTTTGGCGCAAGTCTTGAAGACATCCAGCTAGGTTTAGCACAAATGCAGCCAGTAAAAGGTCGACTTAATTTACATCACCTAAAAGACATAAAGACGGGCTGCAACATCAAACTGATTGATGATAGCTATAACGCTAATCTTGAATCAGCAAAAGCGGCTGCGCAATTATTAGCAAATTATCCAGGTAAGCAATTACTTATCTTAGGTGATATGGGCGAGTTAGGTAGTGAAGCGCGTAGTTATCACCAAGAGGTTGGCGATTTTGCTAAGGCCTTACAATTAAATACCCTATTGTCATTAGGCGTATTGAGTCAAAGTGCCAGTGACGCGTTTGCTAAAAACAATGACAAAAATGAGCAGAGTCAGCACTTTAATCAAAGAGCTGATTTGATGGTCTATTTGTTTAATATGCTAAATCAACAGTTGTCTGCTGGTCAGCAAGATATTGCTATTTTAGTTAAAGGCTCTCGAAGTGCGCATATGGAACATGTGGTAACTGAAATTATTACATGGTTTGAAAAAATGAATGCTCAGCAAGGTATTAAGAAAGAACAAAGTACGAGTAAAAAAAATACTACTAGCCAACAAAATATTGCTAGTAAAAATCAAGTTAACGAACATCAAAGTAAAGAAGGTACAGCGTAATGTTATTGTGGTTAGGTGAGTATTTAACTCAATTTTATTCGGCGTTTAATGTTTTTTCATATTTAACATTTCGCGCTATTATCAGTACGCTAACCGCGTTATTTATATCATTATATTTTGGTCCGAAATTGATTCGATATTTGCAAAAAATGCAAATTGGTCAAACGATAAGAGATGATGGTCCTGAAAGCCATTTATCTAAATCGGGTACGCCAACCATGGGTGGTTTGTTAATACTCGCCTCCATTGTGGTCAGTGTCTTATTGTGGGCAGACTTAAGTAACATCTACGTTTGGGTAGTGTTATTTGTGATAGTGAGCTTCGGCATCATTGGTTTTGTTGATGATTATCGTAAGGTAATCCGTAAAGATTCTAATGGTTTAATCGCACGTTGGAAATATTTTTGGCAAACCGTTATCGGCTTAACCACGGCGTTATTTTTATTCTATATTGCCCAAGGTCCGAATGAAACGGCTTTATTAATACCTTTCATGAAAGAACTGTTACCGCAGTTAGGCATATTTTATGTGGTGATGACTTATTTCGTTATTGTTGGTACCTCAAATGCAGTGAACTTAACTGATGGTCTTGATGGTTTAGCCATTGTACCTACGATTATGGTCGCGGGCGCTTTTGCTTTATTTGCCTATGTTACAGGTCACGTAAATTTTTCTTCTTATTTGAATATCCCACATATCGCCTTAACAAGTGAATTAGTTATTGTCTGTACTGCCATTGTCGGTGCTGGCTTGGGTTTCCTTTGGTTCAATACTTATCCGGCGCAAGTCTTTATGGGCGATGTTGGCTCACTTGCCTTAGGCGCAGCTCTGGGCGTTATTGCTGTATTGGTTCGCCAAGAGTTAGTTTTATTTATTATGGGCGGTGTTTTTGTGATGGAAACCGTTTCGGTGATTTTACAAGTAGGCTCATATAAAATGCGCGGTCAACGCATTTTTAGAATGGCACCGATTCATCACCATTACGAATTAAAAGGCTGGCCAGAGCCACGCGTTATTGTTCGTTTTTGGATTATTTCATTGATATTGGTATTGATAGGTTTAGCAACGTTGAAGTTGCGTTAAGCACAATTATATTAGACATGTATATCTAATAAAGATGTTAAAAAACAGGGTGGTTTTAAATAAGTTATGACTTGGTTAGCAGCGTTTAAAAATAAAAATATTGTTGTGTTAGGCGCAGGAATGACAGGTTTATCATGTCTGCGTTTTCTGCACGCACAAGGTTTATCTTTTGCTGTTAATGATTCACGTACTATGCCTTTTGCTAATGCAGATGAACAAGCCCAATATGCAATTGATTACCCCAAAGCGCAGTTTTATTTTGGTTACTGGCAACATAGTTTAATTGCCAATGCAGATATTATAGTAGCTAGCCCAGGCATAGACTTAATTTCTGAAGGTATTGCTTCACTTATTTCAGATAACTGCCAAGTTATTGGTGATGTTGAATTATTTTGTTTAGTTAATAATAGCCTCATTAACCCTATAAGCATGTTGGCAGTGACTGGCTCTAATGGCAAGTCTACCGTTGTATCACTGCTTGCTTACCTGGCTAAAGTTATCGGTGTTAATGCTGTATTGGCAGGTAATATCGGAGAGCCAATCCTTGATTTATTGCATTTCGAGCAAGCCGGTGATGCTCAGCACGCTAATCTGCCAGATACTGTCATCGTTGAGCTTTCTAGTTTCCAGTTAGAGACGTTATCTAGCATGCAAGCTATTGCCGCTACCGTACTTAATTTAAGTGATGATCACCTCGATAGACACAAAACCCTAGCTAATTATCAGGCTATTAAACAAAGTATTTATCCCCAAGCAAAAATTGCTGTGGTGAGTCGAGAAGATCAAGCAAGCAATACTCTAGTTAAAGATCAAAAAATAATCTCGTTTGGTTTAGGTAAACCAGAGCAAGGCCATTTTGGTCTTAAAGTCATTGATAATAAACCAATGCTGATGTTTGGTGAGCAAACACTTATTTCGATCAATGAATTACCACTTGCAGGCATGCATAATGCGCTCAATTATATGGCCGCCTTAGCGCTTGGATACAGTGCTGGCTGGTCTTTATCTGCCATGACAGAAAAAATTTCCGGTTTTATGGGTCTACCTCATCGTTGTCAACGAGTGACAAGTGACGATGATATTCAATGGATTAATGATTCTAAAGCGACCAATGTGGGGGCAACTCTAGCCGCAATTACGGGTTTAGCTCCAACGCTTACTAGCCAAAATAAGTTAATCCTTATTGCTGGCGGTGATGGCAAAGGTGCTGATTTCTCCCTGCTCAGAGCAATCTTCAATAGTGAAGTAAGTCAGTTAATTACCTTAGGTAAAGATGGTAGTGAAATTGCCAATCTGATGAATAATAGCATTGAGGTTAATACCCTTAGTGAGGCGGTAGAGCAAGCTAAACAAATAGCACAAACAGGTGATATGGTATTACTTTCACCCGCTTGCGCCAGTATAGATATGTTCAAAAATTACATGGCTAGAGGTGAGCAATTTATTGGTGCCGTTACTTCTGTAAATGCTAAGGAGGACTCATGTCGTTAGAAAAAACCATGACTTTAGCTAAAACAATCTCTTTAGAAACAACTCAAGTGATAACAAAAAGTCTGTCACAGGTGCCAGTACCACCGATGCCACAGTGGATTAACTGTTTAATGGCGGGATCAAATCAATATGGCGCAAGTGCTTTTGATCGAAGCTTTATTGTACTGGGGTTGACCATGTATATGGTTGGCTTAGTTATGGTTGCCACCTCCTCTATACCGGTAGCGGAACGCTTATTTAACAATCCATTTCATTTTGTTATTCGCCACGGTATTTATATTGGTTTAAGTCTTGCCATTGCAGGTGTCGCCTTGCAAATCCCTATGTCTTGGTGGCATAAAAATAGTAGTTATTTGCTAGGTTTTGCTGTCGTATTACTTGTTACCGTATTGCTAATCGGTCGTTCAGTAAATGGTTCTACTCGTTGGATCGTTCTGGGGCCGATAACGGTTCAAGCAGCAGAGCCGGCGAAGTTGTTTTTCTTTTGTTATTTATCAGCCTATTTAGTACGTCGCCGTGAACAAGTAATGGAAAACATGAAAGGCTTTATTAAGCCGTTAATTGTCTTTGGTATTATGGCGGTATTATTATTATTACAACCAGATTTAGGCACGGTTATTGTGATGTTTGTTACCACATTCGGTCTATTGTTTTTAGCGGGCGCTAAATTATGGCAGTTCATTGCCATGTCTTCAGTGGGTGGGGTTTCATTAGCTATGCTTGCTTACTTTGAACCTTATCGCTGGCGACGAGTGACAAGCTTTTTAGATCCATGGCAAGATCCTTTCGGTAGTGGTTATCAGCTTACGCAGTCACTTATGGCTTATGGTCGAGGTGAGGTTTTAGGGCAGGGCTTAGGCAATAGCATACAAAAACTTGAGTACTTACCGGAAGCGCATACCGATTTTGTTATGGCAGTATTGGCTGAAGAGTTTGGTTTTGTCGGTATTAGTGTGGTATTGCTGCTTAGCATGACCTTGGTTTACAAAGCGCTTATTTTAGGGCGCTACGCACTGGCTAAAGAAAAATACTTTGAAGGTTTCTTAGCGTACGCTATCGGTATTTGGATGTGTTTTCAGGCAGCGGTAAATATTGGTGCAAGCGCAGGTATTGTGCCAACGAAGGGATTAACAATGCCACTGATTAGTTATGGTGGTAGCTCTATGATAGTGATGACTATAGCGCTGGTTTTACTGATTCGTATCGATCATGAGATCCGTTTGCAGAGTATTCAAGCGACTAGTTCAAAAAGAAGTCGTCATAAAAAAACACCCAAGAGCAGTAGCAAGAAAAGTAGTGAGACATAATGAAGGCTAGTCATAGTCAAGTCGCCAACGGCGAAGTAAAAACCCTGTTAGTGATGGCGGGTGGTACCGGCGGTCATATTTTTCCAGGTATTGCCGTAGCTGATGAACTAAAAGCGCAAGGGTGGAAAATCCACTGGCTCGGCACTGCTAATAAAATGGAAGCTAGCATTGTTCCTGAGCATGGCTATGATATTTCGTTTATCAATATAAGTGGCCTGCGTGGTAAGAAGTTATTATCAATGCTTGTTATGCCTTTTAAATTATTACAGTCTCTGATCCAAGCGAGACGAGTGATCAAAGCGGTGAAACCAGATGTTGTTTTAGGCATGGGTGGTTATGCCAGCGCTCCAGGTGGTTTAGCCGCATGGTTAAGTAAAATACCGTTAATCGTGCATGAGCAAAATGCCGCGGCAGGATTAAGTAATCGATTATTAGCACGTATTGCCAACAAAGTTTGTTGTGCTTTTCCTAATGCTTTTGCAAGTGGCATTGATGCTGAAGTTGTTGGTAACCCTTTACGAGCGTCAATTGGTCAACATGAGTCGTTATCCAAGTTGTCAGCAGATGAGCAGACAACAAAGAATATACTCGTTGTCGGTGGCAGTCTTGGCGCACAAGTATTGAATGAAGTGATGCCGAGAAGTTTTGCCCATTTAGTTAGCGCTGATGAGGCCTTTTCTATTTGGCATCAAACAGGCGCGGGTAAACAAGAACAGGTTATCGCATCTTATTCAGAACTTGGCCTAACGACAGACAATATTAAAGTTAGTGAGTTTATAAAGGATATGGCAACAGCATATCAATGGGCTGATCTTGTCATTTGTCGTGCGGGAGCCCTAACCGTTTCAGAATTAGCAATGGCGGCAACACCAGCTATTTTTGTACCACTACCGCATGCAGTAGATGATCATCAAACAAAAAATGCACTTTATCTGGTAAAGTGTAATGCGGCAAAGTTATTGCCACAGAAACAATTGAATAAAGAAAGTATCACCGTGCTAATTGGCGAACTATTCGACCAGCCTGAAATTCTAGAAAACATGGCTAAAGCGGCTTATAGCGCTGCAAAAAGTGATGCAAGTCAGAGAATAGCAAAACTGTGCCAACAGCTTGCGAAAGCTAACGACTCAGAACTTAGCACTAATAACTAAGAAGTAATGAAGAGAAAATATGATTAAGCAAGTTAACTCAAGTACTAGCACAAGAACTAGTACTCATTTAAATAACAGTACCCACTCAACTGCAGCTCAGATACCTGAAATGCGTAGAGTTAAACGTATCCATTTTGTTGGCATCGGTGGTGCTGGTATGGGCGGTATTGCTGAAGTATTGCTTAATGAAGGTTATCAAATTTCAGGCTCAGATATAGGTGAGAACCAAGTCGTTAAACGTTTAACGGCATTAGGTGCAAAAATTGTTATTGGTCATAAAGCCGAAAACATAGCGCAAGCGAGTGTTATTGTTGTTTCTACCGCCATTAATAGTGACAATCCTGAGCTGGTCGCAGCTAAAGAGTTGCGTATACCTGTTGTTAGACGAGCAGAAATGTTGGCAGAGTTAATGCGATTTCGCCACGGTATTGCTATTGCGGGCACACACGGAAAAACAACCACAACCAGCTTAATCGCCAGTATATTCGCGCAAGGTCAATTAGATCCAACATTCGTTATCGGCGGCTTGCTTAATAGTGCTGGTACTAATGCTAGATTAGGTAGCAGTCGTTATTTAGTCGCAGAGGCCGATGAAAGTGATGCTTCATTTTTACATTTACAGCCTATGGTTGCGGTAATCACCAATATTGATGAAGATCATATGGAAACTTACCAAGGTGATTTTGAAAAACTTAAAGATACCTATATAGAGTTTTTGCATAACTTACCATTTTACGGCTTAGCGGTCGTTTGTATTGACAATCCGGTTGTCCGTGAGTTATTACCGCGCATTAGTCGTCAAGTGATCACCTATGGTTTCTCGGAAGATGCCGATGTCAGAGCAACAAATTATCAACAAGAAGCTGGTGTAAGTCATTTCACCGTAGAAGTTGCAGGGCAAGAGCCTCTAAATATGAGCGTAAATCTACCAGGGCAGCACAATGTATTAAATGCTTTAGCTGGTGTAGCCGTTGCCAAAGACGAAGGGGTAAATGATGACGCGATTTGTCAGGCATTAACCGAATTTGAAGGCATTGGTAGACGTTTTGAACAGTTAGCTTCTTTAACTACCGCTGCTGGTGATATGGTTTTGGTTGACGATTATGGTCACCATCCAAGTGAAGTGAAAGCGACAATTTTAGCTATGCGCCAGGGTTGGCCTGACAAACGATTAGTCATGGTTTTTCAACCACATCGTTATTCTAGAACACGTGATTTATATGAAGATTTTGTTGAAGTACTCTCCGAGGTCGACTGCTTGTTTTTGTTAGATGTTTATTCAGCAGGCGAGGCACCTATATCGTCCGCAGATAGTAAAAGCTTAGCGAGATCAATTCGTCAACGCGGCCAAATCGAGCCAGTTTACGTCAGTGATGTAGATAAATTAGCGCAATTATTAGCTAATCAGTTGCAAGATAACGATATGATTATTACGCAAGGAGCGGGTAGTATTGGTGTCGTGGCTCGAAATTTAGCCGTTCATCGTTTATTGCATGTTAACTCTGCTGTTCAATCTGCAGCACAGGAAAATAAATAATGGCGGGGTCAGTAAATAACTCACTTGCATTGCTCAAGCAAGAGAAGGTTGCCGTGCTTTATGGTGGTAACTCTGCAGAGCGTGAAGTATCACTTAATTCAGGTCAAGCGATTGCTAATGGCCTTGAACAAGCTGGTTTTGATGTGGTATTAATTGATACTAAAAATCTAGTGTTAACTGATTTATTGATTAAGAAAATCGACCGTGTTTTTATTGCTTTACATGGCAGAGGCGGTGAGGATGGTTGTTTACAAGGGGCGCTCGAGTATTTAAATATTCCCTATACAGGTTCGAATGTTTTGGGTTCGTCGCTTTCTATGGATAAGGTCCGTAGTAAACAAATCTTTAAAGCATGTAATTTACCAACAGCACCTTTTACGGTCGTTGATAAAAATGATTTTGAAAGCTTACCTTTAGCAGAGGTCCTTGCTGACTTAGGCGGTAGAGTCATGGTTAAACCAGCCAATGAGGGGTCAAGCATTGGTATGGCGCAGGCGCAAACCGTTGAGCAACTACGTAACGCGTTAATTGAAGCTTTTGGTTTTGATAGGCAAGTGCTGCTTGAGGCTTGGATTGATGGCCCTGAATATACGGTTGCCATTTTAGGGGATAAAGCTTTACCTGCTATTCATATGGAAACACCGCGTGAATTTTATGATTACGAAGCAAAATATCAATCAACTAGCACGCAATATCACTGTCCATGTGGTCTAAGTGAACATGAAGAAAATGAAATAAAGGCTTTGTCTGTTAAAGCATTTAATGCAACGGGAGCTCAAGGCTGGGGACGTGTTGATATTATGCGTAATAGCATTGGCGAATGGCAGGTTTTAGAAGTTAATACTGTACCAGGCATGACAGAAACGTCACTGGTGCCCAAAGCAGCCATGGTATTTGGTTTGAACTTTAGTGAGTTAGTAACTCAAATTTTACAGCTTAGTGTTGCCGAGTAAAAAAGTATGGCAAAGAAACAGCAAGATAATAGTAAAACCGAAAGACAGCTAGGGCTAGATAGTGCTTTGTCTTTTGGCTTAGGCTTGATGTTTTTTATTGTTGTGTTATTTAGCTTGATAACGATTAGTTGGTGGCTTACTCAGCATTTTATTGGTCAAGAAAGCGCACCGGTAACTTCAATCGTCATTTCAGGGGAAATGCCATATAGCCAACGCAGCGATATTATCAATGCTATTGATAAAGTTGATATGGGGAATTTTTTCCAAGTTGATGTCAATGAAGTACAAAGGCATGTACTGACTTTGCCTTGGGTTTACTCGGTAGCGGTTAGAAAACAATGGCCCAATGAATTAAAAATATACGTGGTAGATCAAAATCCAGTTGCATTATGGAATGGGGATTTTTTGATTAATCAAGGAGGTCAGGTTTTTCAAGCAGATATTGAACGCATTAATCATTATCTGCCAAACTTTTTCGGACCTGAGGGAAGTGAGTTAGTCGCGTTGAAAAACTACCGGGATCTTAACGAACTACTTGACTTTAAAGCGCTGAGAATAGATGAATTAGTATTGAGTGAACGCTTCTCATGGCAGTTAACATTGAATGATGGCGTAACTCTGAACTTAGGCCGTGAAGAGCGAGTTGAACGTATACAAAGATTTATGGACGTTTATCCAATAATCAAAGCACAGTTAAAAGCAAAAATAATTACAGAAAAACAGCAAAATCAGGCGGTTGATTACATCGATTTGCGGTATGATACGGGATTGGCTGTTGGTTGGAAAACAGTAGAGAAAATTACATAGAATAAATTACTAAAAAACAACGATAATAATCACCTAAAAATAGTGCCACACATGAGCACAATCAGTTAAGAGTTTATGTTAAATGTCTAAAGCAGCAGAAAGAAAGTTAGTGGTCGGCCTTGATATAGGCACCTCGAAAATATCTGTCGCGGTGGGAGAGATTACCCCAGACAACCAATTAAGTATTATTGGTGTTGGTAATCAGCCTGCTCGCGGTATGGATAAAGGCGGGGTTAATGATTTGAATTTAGTTATTCAAGCGATACAACGCGCTATTAATGAAGCTGAATTGATGGCTGATTGTCAAATAAGCTCAATCTATTTGGGCATTTCAGGTAAACATATTAGTTGCCAAAATGAAAACGGCATGGTGCCAATTAATGACAAAGAAGTCATTCAAGAAGATGTCGATAATGTAATTCATACAGCACGCTCGGTTCCAATTGCTGCAGAGCGACGTATGTTGCATGTTCTTCCTCAAGAATTCAGCATAGATTGTCAAGATGGTATTAAAAGCCCTATTGGTATGTCGGGTGTACGTATGGAAGCGAAAGTCCATATTGTTACTTGTGCTAATGATATGGCAAAAAATTTAGTTAAATGTGTCGAGCGTTGTGATTTAACTGCTGACCAATTAATTTTTTCAGCGCTTGCTTCCAGTTATTCCGTATTAACTGATGATGAAAAAGAATTAGGTGTATGTGTGGTTGATATGGGCGCAGGTACTATGGATATTGCAGTCTTTACCGGTGGAACCTTACGTCATACTGCGGTAATACCTGTAGCGGGTAACCAAGTCACCAGTGATATCTCTAAAATATTTCGAACACCATTAAGTCATGCGGAAGATATCAAAGTGCAATATGCCTGTGCTTTAAAGCAGTTGGTAAGTATGGAAGAAAATATTGATGTACCAAGTGTCGGTGGCCGTCCAGCGCGTTCAATGTCACGCCATACATTGTCGGAAGTGGTTGAACCAAGATACCAAGAGTTATTTGAACTCATCCAAGACGAAATTAGAGAGTCAGGTTTAGAAGATCAGATTGCCGCGGGTTATGTGTTAACAGGTGGTACGTCAAAAATGGAAGGCGTATTAGAATTTGCGGAAGAAATCTTCCAAATGCCAGTTCGTATTGCTAACCCCCTAGCTGTTCAAGGGTTAAAAGAGTATGTAAATGACCCAAGTTATGCAACAGTGGTAGGCCTATTACATTATGGTATGCAAGCAACTAGTGAAGTTGAAAGTGCGACTAATAAGCGAGAAAGTGTTGGCGATTTTTGGTCAAGAATACATGCTTGGTTTAAAGGCGAGTTCTAAAGCTGAATGAAAGAAATAGTATTATAAGCTGTTAAATGGATATAACAGCTATCTCGAACTGTTGTTAACAAAATAACAACAGTTTATTAAATATTTTAAGTTATTGTAAGTAAAACGGAGAGAGAGAATGTTTGAATTAATGGAAGACCATAGCGAAGAAGCGATAATTAAAGTTATCGGCGTAGGCGGCGGTGGCGGTAATGCTGTAGAACACATGGTTTCGCAAACTATTGAGGGTGTAGAGTTTGTTACGGCAAACACTGACTCGCAAGCGTTACGTAACTCTTCTGCAGATGTTACTTTACAGCTTGGTGCTGATGTAACTAAAGGTTTGGGCGCTGGCGCTAATCCTGAAATAGGTCGTTGTGCTGCTGAAGAAGATAGAGAAACAATTAAGCAAGCTTTACAAGGTGCCGATATGATATTTATCGCAGCTGGTATGGGCGGTGGTACAGGTACTGGTGCAGCACCTGTAGTTGCTGAAATTGCGAAAGAAATGGGGATTTTAACCGTTGCAGTAGTGACGAAACCCTTCCCATTTGAAGGGAAAAAGCGCATGAATTATGCCGATCAAGGAATTGAGTTTTTATCGAAAAACGTTGATTCACTGATCACTATTCCTAATGAAAAATTACTGAAAGTCCTTGGCCCAGGAACAAGCTTATTAGATGCATTTAAAGCAGCGAATAATGTACTTCTTGGCGCAGTACAAGGTATTGCTGAGTTAATTACCCGTCCAGGTTTAATCAACGTCGATTTTGCCGATGTACGCACAGTTATGTCTGAAATGGGCACTGCTATGATGGGCTCTGGTACCGCTTCTGGTGATGATAGAGCACAAGAAGCTGCTGATGCTGCCATCTCTAGTCCATTACTAGAAGATGTTGATTTGGCCGGTGCACGTGGAATTTTAGTTAATATCACTGCAGGCATGGACATTAGTATCGATGAGTTTGAGACTGTTGGTAATGCAGTTAAAGCTTTCGCTTCTGAAAATGCGACTGTTGTTGTTGGTGCTGTTATTGATATGGACATGACAGATGAGCTTCGAGTTACTGTTGTTGCAACCGGCATTGGCGCTGAAAGCAAGCCAGATATTACCTTAGTAAACCCTATGCCAATGGCAGAGCCAAAAGTTGTTGGTGGCGATTATACTCAGGCTGCACCACAAGTAAATGTCGCTACTGAAGCCGTAGCTATGACTGATAGTAATGCACAAAAAGTAGTCGCAACAGACTTAGATACTTATTTAGATATTCCGGCATTTTTGCGTAAGCAAGCTGACTAAATAGCGTTTAGTTTTGTCGATCAGTTATGTGTGTTTTTGATTTTTGTGCATATTTTTGATATATTACGTGCCCGTTAAACTAGCTTGGTTATTTTAACGTCTGAATTTAGCTGCTTTAACAGTTTAATTCAATGGAGCATTGGTGACATTATTCACCTTTATAGCGGAATAAAGTACAGGGATAATTTTTTATAAAGCTTAGCGGCTAATAAAATATTTATCAGATTAATTACATTTATTAACCGATAAAAAAGCAAGGTAAGCGAGGCTGATATGATTAAGCAACGTACATTAAAAACGAGTGTTTCAACAGTAGGTGTTGGTTTACATAAAGGTGAAAAAGTGCAGGTTACTCTCCGTCCTGCGCCAGCAAACACCGGTATAGTTTTCCGTCGTATTGATCTTAACCCTGTGGTTGATATCAAAGCAACACCTGAAGCTGTGGGCGAAACAACGTTATGTACCTGTTTGGTTAATGAACAGCAGGTTAAGGTTTCAACGGTTGAACACTTACTCTCAGCCGTTGCCGGTTTAGGCATTGATAATCTCATTGTTGATGTCGATGCTGCTGAAATTCCTATTATGGATGGCAGTGCCTTACCTTTCGTATACTTAATTCAATCGGTTGGCATTGAAACATTAAATGCAGCCAAGCGTTTTTTACGTATTAAAAAGCCAATTCGTGTTGAAGAAGGTGATAAGTGGGCTGAACTATTACCTTTTGAAGGTTTTAGGGTCAATTTTTCAATTGAGTTTGATCACCCAGTTATTGAAAAAACCTGTCAAACTATGAGTATGGACTTTTCTAGTTGTTCTTATATAAAAGAAATTAGTCGTGCTCGAACCTTTGGTTTTATGAAAGACATAGAGTTTTTACGTTCTCATAATTTAGCCTTAGGTGGCAGTTTAGAAAATGCGATAGTGCTTGATAACTATCGTATGCTGAATAAAAATGAATTACGTTATGATGATGAGTTTGTGAAGCATAAAATATTAGATGCTATTGGCGATCTTTACATGGGTAGTGCCAGTATTTTAGGCGAGTTGAATGCTTTTAAATCAGGACATGGCTTAAATAACATGCTGCTTAGGAAAGTTTTTCAACAAACTGATTCATGGGAGTGGGTTACCTATGAGGGGGATAAACCTTCACCGATAGAATATCAAGAAGTAAATGCTACTGCATTTTAATTTATTCTAGCTATCTTATATGCGAACAGTAAGCTAATTGTTCGCATTTTTACTCTTCACTCTCTACTTCCTTCCTGCAACTTTTGCTAACTTCTCCAACTTTTCTTTTAAGCCCTTGGGTGCATTTTTTGCAATCTCTAAAAATTGTTTAGCCGTCTTTTCATTAACTACTGTGTTAGTTTGAGCCATAGGCGCTACGGCTGACTTCATTAGTTCTGCACGTGTCTTTTCGGTAACCTCATGGCGTTGTTGGCGAAAGCCTTGTGGGTTAACTTTAATTTCGATTTTATGAAATGTTCCCTCAGTACTGTCCCTTAATGCATTACAAATAGTATTACGTTCAAACTGTAATCTTTGCCCCCAAACTGGAGATTTAACTTCTATAATTAGGGTATCTTGACGGCAATTTGCAATATGCCAAGCATCTACTGGTAAATCAGGGCAAATTTGCCGTACAATGTCTGCCAAAATAGTCAAAGAGTTGGTTTTTGTCTGAATATGTGCCAAAGTGCCTGTCGTTGTTTGCAACAGAGCTGACATATTAATAGGGACTTTTGATTTTCTAGCCATCATTGCTACCCAAATTCAGTAATATTAGCTACTGAATAAATTAACCGAAATAGATACCTATGAGTTTAACACTACTATACCGTGGAAAGAACGTCAGATTTTCAATGCAATTGACTAAATTGCATTGGTTATCCGCGGTTTGTGCGTTTGCGTTAATTTCAGGCTTGGTTGTCCACTTGATTTTTACTAATAAATTGCAACCAGATGGGGATAAGTATCAGGTATTATCCCAAGTTAACCAAGCACCTAATAAGATTAAAGAACAAAAAATTACCGCACTAACGATTAAACTAGCCGAATTACAGAGTCAGGTATTACGTTTAAATGCCTTGGGTGATCGCTTAGCTGATTCTGCTAATATTCCAACAACAGAATTTAACTTTAACCAGTTGCCAGCCAGTGGCGGACCGGTATCTGAAGCCTTTCCAATAAATGATAAAACCCTTGAACAACTTTTTATTGAAATAGATGATTTTGAAAGTAAGATAAATTACGAAGAAAAACAATTGCAAATGCTTGAATCTTTGAGTTTTGGTCACCATATACAAAATAATGGTTACTTATCAGGTCGACCAATAGCCAAAGGTTGGTTATCTTCTTATTATGGTGTCCGCAAAGACCCATTTAATGGTAAACCAACAATGCACAAAGGGGTCGATTTTGCTGGTAAAGAAGATACAGCCATTATTGCTACGGCCTCAGGTGTCGTCACTTGGGCAAGTAAGCGCTATGGTTATGGTAATTTGGTTGAAATAAATCATGGTGAAGGCTTAACTACTCGCTATGGTCACAATAAAAATTTATTAGTAAGTGTTGGTGATGTCGTAAATAAAGGACAAAAAATTGCACGTATGGGCAGTACTGGTCGCTCAACTGGGCCGCATGTTCATTATGAAATATTACGTAATAATAGACAAATTGACCCAATTAAATTTGTTTATCGAAAAGGGAAATAACCGAATAAAGTGTTAAGCGGTTATCATAATAAATTCACACAAGGTGACGTATATACCCATGTTACCTCAAAATGTAGGATTCAGCTGGAATTATAAACGTCTTTAGGCAAGGCATTGATTGAAGAGAATGGTTGTTCCATTGTCGAAATCAATAACGTAGCATAAAACGTTTCTAAACCAGCCCTATGGGGACGACTGAGCAAATCATGCACTTCGTTGCATCTGTTTTTAAGGGAATAACCCTTAATAAAAAGATGCGCCTTGATCATGAGTCGTTCAGTTATCCTGAAACTCACATTTTGAAGTATCATGGGTATAGTCACTGATAATTATCAATTAATGGTTTAAATAAGATGTTTGGAAATTTGTTAACAAAAATGTTTGGTAGTCGAAATGATAGATTACTGAAAAAAATGAACAAAGAAGTCACTATAATAAATGCACTTGAACCAGTATTAGAAGCGTTAAGTGATGAAGAATTAAAAGCAAAAACCATTGAGTTTAAGGAGCGCTTCTCCCAGGGCGAAACCGTTGAACAATTATTAGCTGAAGCGTTTGCAGTGGTAAGAGAAGCCAGTAAACGTGTCTTTGGTATGCGTCACTTTGATGTGCAAATGATCGGTGGCATGGTACTTAATGAAGGAAAAATTGCTGAAATGCGTACCGGTGAGGGTAAAACACTTACCGCTACTTTACCGTCTTATTTAAATGCATTAACCGGCAAAGGTGTGCATGTTATTACCGTCAATGACTATCTCGCTACGCGTGATGCAGATTGGAGTCGTCCTTTATTTGAATTTCTTGGCATGACTGTTGGCTGTAATGTCGCAGGAATGACAACGGAAGGTAAGCAGGCAGCTTATCAATCAGATGTCACTTATGGTACCAATAACGAGTTCGGTTTTGACTATTTGCGTGACAACATGGTCTTCTCGGCACAAGAGCGTTCTCAAAAACCTCTACACTTTGCCATTATCGATGAAGTCGATTCAATCCTTATTGATGAAGCAAGAACACCGCTTATCATTTCAGGTCAAGCTGAAGACAGTTCGGCGCTGTACAAAGTTATCAATACTTTAGTGCCGACACTTGAGCAGCAAGAAGAAGAAGATAAAGAAGGCGAAGAGAGTACCGGTGATTTCACTATTGATGAAAAAGCCAAGCAAGTTTATCTAACTGAGCGTGGTCAAATTCATATTGAAGAGATCATGGTAGAAAAAGAATTACTCACCGAAGGTGATACTTTATTCTCAGCTGCAAACATAACGTTATTACACCATGTTATGGCTGCGTTACGCGCTCATAAGTTGTTTCAAAAAGATGTCGATTATATTGTAAAAGATAGCGAAGTCGTTATTGTTGATGAACACACGGGTCGTACAATGGAAGGCCGTCGTTGGTCTGAAGGTCTTCATCAAGCAGTTGAAGCTAAAGAAGGCGTTGATATTCAAAATGAAAATCAGACACTCGCTTCTATTACCTTTCAAAACTATTTCAGAATTTACGAAAAATTATCAGGAATGACAGGTACTGCTGATACAGAAGCTTTCGAGTTCAATCATATTTATGGCTTAGAAACAGTTATTATTCCTACCAACCAGCCAATGGTTCGTAAAGACATGGCTGATTTGATTTACTTAACAACGGACGAAAAGTTTGAAGCTATTTTAGCTGACATTCAAGATTGCGTTAAACGTGGTCAACCGGTTCTTGTCGGTACTATTGCTATTGAGACTTCAGAGTTCTTATCTGATTTCTTGAAAAAACAAAAAATTAAGCACAAGGTACTTAATGCTAAGTTCCATCAGCAAGAAGCTGAAATTGTCGCTGACGCTGGTAAAGAGGGCGCAGTAACGATTGCAACTAATATGGCCGGTCGTGGTACTGATATCGTGTTAGGTGGTAATTTAGATGCCATTATCGCTAAATTAACTAACCCGAGTGAAGACGATATAGCTAAAGCTAAAGCGCAGTGGAAAATAGACCATGAACGTGTGCTTGAGTTAGGTGGTTTGCATATTGTTGCAACAGAACGTCATGAATCAAGACGAATCGATAACCAACTTCGTGGCCGCTCAGGTCGTCAAGGTGATGAAGGTTCAACACGTTTCTACCTATCAATGGAAGATTCATTGATGCGTATATTTGCCTCAGAACGTATTTCTAATATGATGCGTAAATTAGGCATGGAACATGGTGAAGCCATTGAACACCCTTGGGTAACGCGTAGTATTGAAAATGCCCAACGTAAAGTTGAAGGCCGTAACTTTGATATGCGTAAGCAGCTTCTTGAATATGATGATGTTGCCAATGATCAACGTGGCGTTATTTACGAGCAACGTAATGAACTACTTGATAATGAAGAAATTGGTGAAGTTGTTGATGCCATTCGCAGTGATGTCATTAATGGCGTTATTGACCAGCACATACCACGCCAGTCATTAGACGAAATGTGGGATATACAAGGCCTTGAAGAACAATTAAAAGGTGAATATTCAACTGACTTAACTATCGCTAAGTGGCTTGAAGAAGACAGCAAACTTCATGAAGAAAGCTTACGTGAAAAAATCGTTACTGAGTTTGATCAAGCTTATAAAGATAAAGAAGGGGCCGTTGGCGCTGATGTTTTAAGACAGTTTGAAAAAGCGGTTATGTTACAAAGCTTAGATTCTCATTGGAAAGAACATTTATCTGCCATGGATCACCTTCGCCAAGGTATAGGCTTGCGTGCTCATGCACAAAAGAACCCTAAGCAAGAATTTAAGCGTGAATCATTTGAGTTGTTTACTGAAATGTTAGACAACTTGAAATATGATGTAGTGGGTATTTTGTCTAAAGTTCAAATTCGTGCTGAATCTGATGTTGAAGCGGTTGAAGAACAACATAGAAAATCGGAAGAAGTGCCAAAAGATTTTCAACATCAATCGGCATCAGGATCTAGTGAGCAAGCACAGCAACCTCGCGTAGGCCGAAATGAACCTTGCCCATGTGGCTCAGGTAAAAAATATAAACAATGCCATGGTAAATTAGCTTAATAGTTATAGCCAATAGCACTTAAAGCCAGTCAATTGACTGGCTTTTTTATTTTAGATTCACGCCAAAAATTAGTAAAAGAGTAGAGATTTTATGAATAAAATAGTTCATGTTGCAGTAGGAGTTATTCGAACAACTGATAATGAGGGATGTTGTCGATACTTTCTGACTAAACGCCTTAAAGAGGCTCATCAAGGAGGAAAGTGGGAGTTTCCTGGTGGTAAGGTGGAAGAAGGCGAAACTGTCGCTCAGGCGCTTTCTAGAGAGCTTAAGGAAGAAGTGGCGATTGATATATTATCATGCCAGCCATTAATGAAGATTGAGCACAATTACCCAGGTAAAGAAGGAGGTGAGAAGGGCAGTAAAACAGTTCGTCTGGACGTTTTTATTGTAGATAACTTTACCGGAGAGCCGAGTGCACAAGAAGGACAAGGGCAAGGCTGGTTTGAATTAAAGGATTTTGAAAAATTAGACTTTCCAGAGGCTAATAAAGTCATTATTGAAAAGCTCTTTGAACAGAGTCCATCAAACTAAAAAGTGTTTTACCTAAACTCTGGATAATGAGTGCTTGATGTTTAAGTAGAAACAATAATTTAGTTTATTCCGGTTCAACAAAAAATTTATTATTTTGTAAAAACTCTTCTTCCATCGCATCAAGCATTTCTTCGGATAAAACGGTATCAACTTGAATGTTCTGGCTGATTTTATGACCTTCATCTGCCCACTCACCTAAGTCAATAAGCTGGCAGCGTTTACTACAAAAAGGACGGTATTCGCTACTTTCTTGCCATATAACCGTTTCTTTACATTGTGGGCAGGGTACTTTTAAGGTCATGTGGGATTTAATTTAAAGGTAAAGTGAGCTTAATTATACACTAAATATTAGGCCATGGAATCATTAACAACTTGTGGGATAATTAAGCAGATAATACTTATATTAAGTTAACAGCGTGCTAATTGAAATATCGTTGCTTGGTTGGCATAGCGACGACCGGTATGTTGGCAAGGTAACATAAAGCGGATGGAATAGCGGAATTTGTTACCACTGACTGTCGGATAATATCCCGCCTCTTTAGCGAGTTTTATTCTCAACAATAAAAGTCCTTCACCGTTATCTTGATAAAAACCACTATCAACTTCTATGGTCTCAAATTCAGCACGTAGTCTGATAAATTTAAGTACAATGGCAAGTGAAGAGGATATATCACTTAATAGATTGAGCCATTGTTGAATTTCTTGTTTAGTTTGCGTTTCATCTTGGTGAAGCCAAAAATGTAACTGTGGTAGGTCAAAACTAGAGCTGCCACCTTGAATGGCAAAACGTTGCTTTAAACAAGTGAGTAATTTATCTTCCTTCAATAACCACCAGGTAGGGCGAGGGATTCTCAGGTGAGTCACTAATTTAACAGTCTCAGTTAAATTCTTTTCAAGTGCACTGGTATCTACGTCAGGAACTTTTGACCAAACAACAAGATTTTGTTCTAGTTTTTCTAAATCTTTAATCAAATCGCCACGAATATCATTTCGCTCTAAGGTGTCTAAGATGGAAAACAGTGCATTAAAAAATACTTGATGGCTGATTTTTATAGGCATGTCATTACTCAGACTTGAATAAGCCTGAGCAAAGAGTTGTTCAAGTTTTAAATAGTTTCTTATACGCTCATTAAGCGGGTGTTCATATAAAACCATAATAATATAGCGATTTTTAACCTGAGATGTAAATAAATAACGAATTATTTCATTGTCGATTTTTAAAGCATTTTTGTCAAGGTTAAATACTTTTGGTTGAGTGCTAAAACGGCCGATTTGATCTCAGCTAAAGATGAATCATCATTGTTAATAATATCGTCAGCTGCCTGTATTCTTACCTCGCGGTTTGTTTGACTGGCTATAATCGCTTTAACCTCTTTTGCTGAGCTACTGTCACGCAGCAGTGTGCGGGATAGCTGTGTTGCTTCACTAACATCAACTATCAGGACACGATCAACCAATTCAAGCAGGTTATTCTCAATGAGCAAAGGTGCTACTAAAATACAGTAAAAGCTTTTAGCTGATTTAGTTTTATCTACTATGCCAAGACGTATTAAAGGGTGTAGCAGCTCATTAAGCCAATTTTTATCGACGTCATTACTAAAAATTCGGCTTCTCAATAGGGCTCTGTTGAGTTGACCATTATCTTGTAAGTATTCTTTACCGAAGTGCTCGGCAATAGCCTTTAATGCAGGGCTGTTCACGGCCACGACTTCTCTGGCAATAACATCGGCATCAATAATATCAATGCCTAACTCTTCAAAGTAATTGGTTATGGTGGTTTTGCCGCTACCTATGCCGCCGGTAAGGCCAATAATTAATTTTGACATGATGAAAATAGCTCGAATTTGTGAGGGTAGTTATAAACTACTTTTAATTGATGTGCCTGTGCTTATTCACATCGCTCAGGGGCGTCATCCTCGTGGTTTCTTAATCGAGGATCCACAGTTAACTACATAGGCATGCAAATTAAAGAAGTTGCTGCATATACCAGGACCAAATACCCTCACCCCATAACAAGGTGATCCAACCGGCTACGGCTAAGTAAGGGCCGAACGGAATGCCTTGCTCTCTTTGATGGTTCTTAAATAACATTAAAACAATGCCAACAATAGCGCCGACAACTGAAGCCATTAAAATAAGTAATGGTAATAACTGCCAACCAAGCCAAGCACCAAAAACCGCAAATAACTTGAAGTCACCAAAGCCCATGCCTTCTTTACCTGTGGCTAATTTAAATAGCCAGAACACAGAAAATAGACTCATATAACCAACAGCGGCACCAATGACAGCATCAGTTAAAGGAACAAAAGTACCGTTAATATTTAGCAGTAAACCTAACCATAAAAGTGGCAAAGTGATTTGATCAGGTAATAACATATGATCAAAGTCAATCATGGTCAGTGAAATTAAACACCAAGTAAGTACCAGAACCCACAGTGTCGTTATTGTAGGACCAAAATGATGGGCAACGATAAGGCTAAGTAACATAGTCGCTATTTCAATGAGCGGATAGCGAGCTGATATCTTATTTTTACATTGGCTACATTTGCCTTTTAGTACTAACCAACTCAATATCGGTATATTTTCATAAAATCGAATTTTATGGTCACAATGTGGGCAAGTAGAGTCAGGCTTTGACAGCGTCATAGGTGTAAGTTTTTTAGCCTTTACATTGACTAGTTCATCAGCTAAAAACTCACGGCAATCATGATACCAGCCGTACTCCATCATTTTTGGTATGCGATAAATAACAACATTAAGGAAGCTGCCTATGGCTAAAGAAATTAAACCAACAGAGAGATAAAAAAAGGCAGGAAGTTGTAAAAACAATTGAGATATGTTGTCGATAAAAGAGAATAAGTTATTGTATAACAAAGTGGATTCCATGTTTAAAATTGAAGTGAGCAAGGTAATGAACTAAAAAATTAAATGAAGCAACTATCAAGTTAGCTGCTCCATAATGCTTATTTATAGGTGAATTATTAAAAATACATGGCTATGCACATAAGTCAGGCTAGTCATCCCCGTGGTCTCTTAATCGGGGATCCAGCATCTAAATAGCAGTGGATCTTCGATCAGAGACTTCGAAGATGACGTTTACAGAGAGTTCCTGAGTAAACTAGATAGGCATGTAAAAATAAGTACTTATACAATCTTACCTATTTCAAATATTGGTAAGTACATGGCAATGATTAAACCACCAATGACTACACCCAATACCGCCATTATCATTGGCTCTAACAAGGCGGTTAAACCATCAACTGCGTCATCCACCTGCTGCTCATAGACGTTGGCGACCTTAGACAACATATCATCAACAGCACCGGACTCTTCACCAATGGCGACCATTTGAATAACCATATCTGGGAATATGTTACAGTTTCGCATCGCTAAATTCATCTGCATGCCTGAGGATACTTCAGCTTTTACCTCTAATATAGCATCACGAAATACTGCATTACCTGATGCCCCAGCGGCAGAATCTAACGCATCAATGAGCGGTACACCGGCAGCAAAGGTTGTCGATAATGTTCTTGCATAGCGGGCAACGGCGGCTTTTTCTAATAAATCACCAATAACAGGGATTTTGAGTATATTTTTATCAACACTGTCACGAAATTTTTGACTATTTCTATGGGCACGTTTAAATAAGAATCCAGCTATATATAAGCCAGCTAAACCTAAGTACCAATAGGCCTGCATAAACTCTGAAATAGCAATAACAAATAAGGTAAAGGCGGGTAACTCGGCACCAAAACCCGCAAATATTTCTTGGAAAACGGGTACAACAAAAATAAGTAAAATGGAGGTAACAATGCCAGCAATAACTAATACCGCTATAGGATAGGTCATCGCTTTTTTGATTTTACTCTTCAACGCTTCTGCTTTTTCTTTGTAGGTAGCGATACGGCCATAGATGGTTTCTAAGGCACCTGATTGCTCACCAGAGGCAACTAAATCACAATACAGATCATCAAAATACAGCGGGTGATCACGTAAACAGTCAGATAAAGGAATACCAGAAGATAACTTTATGCCAATGTCACCTAAAAGCTTACGCATTTTGCCATTATCATGACCTGAGCCAATCATTTGGATTGTTTGTACTAAGGGCACGCCTGCACCCAGCATAGTGGCTATTTGGCGAGTAATATTGGCAATATCGGCAGGTGTTATCGGCTTATCACCGCCCATTCCGAATAATGGTTTTGGCTTCTTCTTAACTCGACTTGGGGTTATGCCTTGCTTACGCAGCTGGCTTTTAAGCTCTATGATGCTATTGGCTGGAAGCTCTCCGTTAATCTTTTTACCTTTACGATTAACGCCATGCCAGATAAATATCTCTTGCTCTTTTACTTTAGCTTTATCTTTAGCTGATTTCTTTTTTGATGTGATAGCCATAGTTAACCCTGGTTCATGAATCACTCTACTATTGCCTTATCATGAAGCAGGTAAAGTATTATCGAGTAAATAGGTAGATTATCTTGTTAATTATCTTGTTAAGTATAAGCAAGTTAACTGAAATTTGCTTTAAGCGCTAGTGACTCGGTTAATTTCTTCTAAACTGGTCATGCCGTTCATCGCTTTAATTAAGCCTGATTGTCGTAAATTGTTATAACCTTCTTTTTGGCACTGTTTGGCAATATCAAGCGAGTTGCCACCTTCCATAATAATAGAAGCTATAGTTGGGCTGATCTTTATCACTTCATAAATACCAACACGGCCTTTGTAACCTCCAGTGCAATGAGTGCAACCTACAGGTTTGTATAACTTAATTTCAGACAGCTTATCAGCAGGGAAACCTTGCTCTGCTAATTGCATCTCTGACAGTGGCTCTTGTTCTTTACACTGAGGGCATAGTCGTCTTGCAAGCCGTTGAGCTATGATAATAGAGACTGAACTGGCAACATTATAAGATGGCACACCCATATTAAGTAAACGGGTCAGTGTTTCTGCAGCAGAGTTAGTATGCAGGGTTGATAGTACCAAATGTCCGGTTTGTGCTGCTTTTATCGCTATTTCAGCGGTTTCTAAATCTCGAATTTCACCGACCATAACAATATCAGGATCTTGTCGTAAAAATGAGCGTAAGGCACTCGGAAAAGTTAAACCTGCTCGATTGTTAATTTGTACCTGATTAATACCTTCAAGATTTATTTCGACCGGATCTTCAGCGGTAGATATGTTTCGCTCTTGGGTATTAAGGATATTAAGACCTGTATACAAAGAGACTGTTTTACCTGAGCCTGTTGGGCCAGTCACTAAAATCATGCCTTGGGGCTGGTCTAAGGCTTCAGTATAGATTTTCTTCTGTTCTGGCTCATACCCTAGCATGTCGATACCCAGCATGGCGCTAGAAGAGTCCAATATCCGCATGACTATTTTTTCACCCCACATAGTAGGCAGCGTACTAACACGAAAATCGATGGATTTTTTCTTAGAAAGTGCTAACTTTATCCGGCCATCTTGGGGCACACGGCGCTCGGCAATATCTAATTTAGACATGACTTTCAGGCGTGCTGCCATTCTTGAAGACAGGCTTACCGGCGGTCTGGCTATTTCAGATAAGATACCATCAATACGAAAACGTATACGAAAGGATTTTTCGTAAGGTTCAAAATGTAAATCAGAGGCGCCCTTTTTGATGGCATCGAGTAATATTTTATTGATAAAAACAACAATAGGGGCATCATCTTCGCCGCTAACATTATCATCTTCTCTTTTAGTATCTTCAACATCGATACCTGCTAATTCATCGGCATCGATGTCAGTTATATTGAGAGCATCACTTTCATCTTCGAGTACTTTTTCAATGCAAACTTGTAAACTTTTCTCATCACACAAGATTAATTCGGTGCTATAACCACTATTAAATTGTATTTCTTCAAGGGCATCTAGATTAGTAGGGTCTGACATGGCAACAAAAAGTACTTTACCGCGTAAGTATAGAGGTAAGGCATTATGCTTGGAAATGAGTTTTTCATTACGAATTCCATCAGGTATTAAGGTGGTATCGAATTGATCGAGTTGAATTTGCGGATAACCAAAACTTTTAGACAGTACTTTGGCAATGCTCTTGCCATCAATATTTTTGTCTTCAATTAAGAAACGAATAAAAGGCTTGTTTTTACCAGTAAAGTCGGCGGAAATATCATCAATTGATTCTAATGATATAAGGTTCTGCTTTGATAATGCAGATAAAACGCTGGATTGCTGATGGCTTCCTTTCATAACTATTAGTGATAACCTTTTGGACATATTGGAATTGTATTTAATAGATTTAGTGTAACTTATAACAGCATAAAAGGACAAAGAGATTTATTAATAGGTGGACTTCCTATAGAACCGTATGTACTTAACGAAATAGAGTATCCTGGAATAGCCGATAAGTACTTTTTTTGTTAAACTTTGTTATATATGTAGAAATCAGCAAAACTTCCATTTGTATTGTTATCAGAATATGGATATATATTGGGAATATGCAGTGACATCTCCCATTCAGGCTTGTTTTTCTTAACCCAAGTTGAGAATTTTCGATGTTTTACATGAGAGGCTTGATATCGATATTGCTTCTCTATATCGGATGAATAGATAACAACTAATTTCGTGGATGAATTAAATAAACGCTCCATATATGTGTAAAACACATCATCCTCAATGAGATGGTAAATAACATCTAATGATAATGTCAATTCTGCTTTTTCGTTTGCATATGCATTCATTATCTTGAATGTTTTTGTGCTGTCGTTTGAAAAAATATCCCTACAATTTTTGATGGCTATAGAACTTACATCAAAGCCAATATATGACGGGTATTTTGATGACCTTACCTGGTTACCATCCCCGCAGCCGTATTCGATTATAGTACTAATCTGATTGTTTTTTATAATATCATTCAAAATATCAGATTTAAATTTAGCTAGTTTATGGTAAGAGCCCGCTCCTGAATTCCCTCCGGAATTGTATCTTTTTATCCAATAATCTTCGGATCCAGAAAATGACTTTAGCGGCTCTATTAAGGTAAAGTAGATAGCTTTAGCTATAGGGTTCAAAAAACGATTGTTTTGAATGAAATTTTTCATAAATACTTTTACCTTACTGAGTGGTCTTACGATCTTTGTTTTTTATAAGTGGTTGATAATAAGTCTATTTTTATGCATTTGACGCTGGGGTGCTAACTTTTAGTAGTGTTTGTGCTTGATAAATTATACATTTTTTAATTATGCATGTTTTTGAGCTGCTTATAAATAATAAACCAAAACAGTAAAGACATGGATATTTCTGATAGTACAACTGCAGCAATAAAGCCAATTAAGCCCCATTGTGAAGATAAAACTATAATGAATAGAACAAATAGCATCATTCCCAATAACTCAATGCTCACTCTTAATAAGGGCCTTCCCATGCTAACCAATACAATGCCAGCAGTTTGTCTTAAAGCGATGGGCAAGCTTACAAAAGCAAGTAAAGGCATAATATCTGTCATGGTATTGAAGCCTTCACCAAATAGGCTAGCAATATATGGTGCAGCTAAAGTTAATATAAGCCAGCTAAGCACCCCCCATAAACACGTGAACCAAAATAGCGTTGTAACTAACTTACTATATTGTTGGTTTTCCGTATTCGCATGCTGAAATAACTTAGGTTGAGCGCTTAATAACATAGCAGTTACCGGTGTAATTAAAGAACACACTACTCGGCTAGTGGCACTGTAAATACTTGCTTCAGCATTATTCAGCCAATTAACGACCAATATCTTGTCAATTTCTGAAGCCGTAAGGTTTGATAACCCCATGCTGGCATATTTAGCTCCACTAGATAGTTCATCAGATTTAGGCGGGCGAGGACGCCAATCAAGCCTTATGTGACGTGTTACCACAAAAAAAGCAATTAATAGAGCAAGCAATACTGCAAAAAACTGCAAAACAATATAGCTATATAGGGGGGCGGTTTTGACATAAAAAAAGCAAAGTACTATAGCGAACAACCGAAATAATAGTGGTAACCATTGCACAAGTTGGCTTAAAGGCACTTTATTATGAGATTGCAAAGCAAAGCTGAGTAATACAATTATAGGCATTAAAATTAACTCGCTAATACCTAAAAGTAAAATAAGATGATTAGATAGTAAGGTGCTTTGTATTTGGTCACCGATTAAAAATTCTAGCGTGATGAAATAATAAATAATGAGCAATATGCTGCCAACAAGTAAGGTTAAAGGCCAAGCAAAGCGCCAAATAAAAGTAACAGCATCTTCACGCTTTACTTTTAGTGACATCATCAAATAGCCAGCACCTAAATTAGGTAATGTTCCCATAACGACAGCAAGCGTAGCAATTGCAACAAAACCACCATACAGCTCGGCGCCCAGTAGTCGGGAAAGTAGGATGAGTGATATTGCTTGAGTTATTACTCTCCCGCCAAGTAAGCCGCCCGTTTTAATGGTGTTCTTTGCCACGGCTCCTAACATCTATGTTTTTCCGAAGAAAGCAATATGTAGATCTGAGAAATCATGATGTTAAGCCTTATTTATTAATTTCTCTAATGTTGCTTCATAATTATCTGCAACGTTACGCCAGCAAAATTTTTTTTCTAGTATGATTCTATCATGAGTGATAGATTTTGAATTTGTTGTTTGCAACCTCAAACAAACAGCTTGAGCTAACAAGGATACGTCGCCTGCAATAAATATTTCAACACCTGTAATAGCGGATATAACATCCCTACAGGCTGGTATATCTGATACCACTAGAGGGCAACCACAACACAAGGCTTCCACTAAAACAAGTCCTAAGCCTTCTTGATCACCCGACTTAGCCTCAATAAAAGGCGCAACAAAAACAGCAGCAGATTGGTAATGTTTTGCTAATTTGTCCTGCCTTACTGGTCCAATAAAGTGAACCTTGTCTCCAATATTTAAACGTTTGGCTTGTGCTTTTAGTGCGTCCTCCTCAGGACCAAAACCTATAATCGTTAAATAAACATGTGGCTGGTACTTAAGTATTTCGGGCAGGGCACTTAGTAAATAACATAATCCTTTTTTTTCTACTAAACGACCCACAAATAATATTTCATATTCAGAGCGAGTAACATCCGAATTCAAACAGAAATGTGCCATGTTGACACCCATTGGCATAATCGTTATTTTATCTTCATTAACCCCCATATTTATGAGTTCAGTTGCCATTACTTTACTGACGACACTAAGTTTTGAGGCTTTTTTCGCAATAAACAACTTCAAACTATTAAAGAACTTACCCTGCAAAGCAAATAAATCTGCGCCGTGTGATGTTACTAAAAAAGGAGGGATCTTTATTACTTTACTTAATAATGCTAAGGCCAAACCTTGAGGTATTAACCAGTGAGCATGTACAACATCGATAGATTCCTGTTTAATCACTTTTCGTATTACTAGAAGTTGAGCAACAAAAAAGAATGGCAGAAGTAATAACTTCCAAGGGGATTTTTTTAAGTTAGTAACTATACCACCATTGTTAACTAATACCTCAAGTACTGAAGGGGCATAACGATAACGAAATACACTGACACCCTCTAATATTTCATATTCTTTCGCACCGCTTGCGTGGGGACAGATAACACAAATATTAAACTTGTTGGTTAAGCGTTTAGCAAGCTCATGGACAAAACCAGGCTCGTGGTCACCAAGCCATCGAGGGTAAGTCGATGCTAATACCAATAAGTTTTTTTTATTGTTTAAGTTATTCACTATCTTTATACATCAATGTGGTGATTTGTTCTGAGACCAAGGCCACCATAAAAATGATCAAAGATGTTGTGAACATTAGCGCACTCATATTGGTAAAACGGCCTGCAGTAAAATAGGTGAAGCCATAATAGCTTAATCCGGTTAAAAATACTGAAGCTGCAATAGGTAAAAATAATTTTAGTGGTGAATAAAGTGTGCCCACTTTAAATATGATCAATAAAAAACGTATACCGTCTTTTACTATATGAATATGACTATTACTGTCATCAACGCGCCGTTCGGCATGAATGGGCTCATAAGCTACCGAATAACCAGCACGGAAAAATGCCATGGTTGAAGTTGTAGGATAAGAAAATCCATTGGGTAACAAGGATAAAAACTCTCTAAATTTAACTGCTTTTACCGCGCGAAAACCAGAGGTTAAATCTTCAATTTTATGTCCTGTCATATAGCTAGCAAACTTGTTATAAAACTTGTTCGCTAAACTGCGTCCGATACTTGCTTGCGAGCCTTTTTGTCTGGCGCCGACCACTAAATCGTAGCCTTGATCAAGTTTTGCCAATAAGCGAGGGATGTCTTTGGGGGAATGTTGACCATCACCATCCATGAAAATAATTACGTTCCCAGTCGCTGCACGAGCACCTGTTTTGATTGCGGCACCATTGCCTTTACTATAAGGATGACTAATGACTTTAGCCCCAGACTCTATGGCTAATAAAGCGGTATCGTCGGTAGAAGCATCATCAACGATAATGATTTCAATATTCGGAACTTGTACAAGGGATTTTATATCAGAAATAACCTTTTCAATGGATTTTTGCTCATTTTTAGCAGGTATTACAATTGATATATTATCCATTTTTTCGCCTCTTATTTTGTACTTCCATTAATTGCTCAATATTTAATATGCGCTTATTACATTGTGTCTCGTACATATCAGTTAATACATTATTTCTTTTAAAAAAGGGGCATATATTATGCTTTGTGAAGTCTAATGCTAATTCATACTCATGCCTTTGAATATAAAATTCAATGATTAAATCGGGTACTTTATGGTGCTCACTCTCAGACCACACTTTTTTTAATAGCTTTATTGCCTTGTCATCTTCATTCTCAAGTAAAGCAATTTCATAGAGGTTGAATAGCAGAGGGAGGCGTTCTTGATATATCAATTTAGGGTGGACAAGCATATTTGCATTAAGCAATTCTAATTGTGTTAATGAAACACTGGTACATAATTTGTCCTTGATCACAGATAATAGTGTCGATAAAGCAGGAGCAGCGCGTAGCGTATTGTTTTTATCCAGGGTTATAGCGAGTGCTTTCTCCATAAAAATCTGGGTTTTTTCGTCGTGTTTGGATAAGCACGCAACGGTTACGGCCTGAACATGCAAGTTAATACAAGTGGCACAGTAAGGGAGTTGCTGTTCTAAAATCTTTTCAGCTAAGAGGTATTGTTTATTTTCAACAAAAATCCCAGACAAATGGCTCACAGCCCTTGAAGACCCTACTTGTTTATTATGCCAAACTTGTGCCGCATATTGGGGTTCACCCCAGATGCCAGCTGTTAAATTTAGTGTTACAGCAAGAATCAACCAGTAGCAAGCAGCTGAAAATAAGGCTATTTTTTGATATCGTTTAGTAACACATGTTAAAGAAAAGCCTAAAGCTAAGCATGGACCAAATAACGCGACATAGTTTCTATGTTCAAAAAAGAGCTCTAAGCTGATTATTGTTGATTCTAATAGATGAGCAGAGAAAAACCATAAAATGGAAAAAGAATATAATTTATATTTATGTCTAAATTTGATAGCACTGAAGAGTAGGGCTATCGTTAGAAGAATTGAAAGTAGTGCTTTAGGGGCTTTTAGTAAATCCTCTACATGAGGGTAATTATCATGAAAAGGATTTATCTCTTCAATACTAGGGAATATAGCCAAGGTAAAATAGTCGAATAATATTTGTGGTTGGGTCGTTATTCTTTCTATTAAAGTGAACTCTCTGCGCGGCAAAATATTACCTGTCATTATCGCGAGATAGATCATATATAAAACAATGGCAATAAGACTCACAGAACAAATGCTAACTCTGAGTCTTTTTCTATGATTTAAGGCCTTAATATCAGAAAACAAAGTAAGCTCAAGCACCAAAATAAAAATAGGTAATAGCACACCACTTTCTTTGCTAAACATCGCCAGGAGTGTACCAATGCATAAACCAATAATTTGATATGTTAAGCCATCTTGGTTTTTTTTTTCTGTGCTGACAAATGATAATTTTTGTTTATATAGGCCATAAGTATACAAGGTTAGTCCAATAAACACCCAAAATGCAGACACCCCAGCCATACGCTGAATGGCAATTAAAGAAGTGGTAACCTGAATAGGCAATACCATCCAAAAGGCACTGCAAACAATTGCAATCCAATAGTTTTTTTTGTTTTCGCCCTGATAGGTTTTAGAAATTAGGTAGCTTAATACGAATACTAATAAGCCATTAAGGCAGTGCAAGGTTATATTAAAATAAAAGAATGCTGATAGATTATCTGGCCAATCATTCGTATTGAATAAGAAAGTCAGCATGGTTATTGGCCGACCTAAAGGGCCGCTTTCTTCTGTAAATACATAATGCCATGCCGTTTGAAAGCTATGCACATCTAAAAGTTGGCTAATGGGTTTTATGTCATCATAATAAAACGAACCCGAAACACCTGGCAGATAACAAATAAAGATGATGGCTATTAGGGATAAAAGAAAAGTTAGCTTATAAACAGAATTATGTAACATTAAGGAAGGATATCATTATTTTATGGCAGTAGGAGGGAGTTATACTTTTTTAATAAAAAAAAGCCCCTTACTAAGGGGCTTTTTCAGATGATTCCTAAATTTAACAAAGACCTTCAGCTAAGCAAGTACTACTGGTGGCAACATCCCAATTTACAGCGCTATTAGCAACAGTAGGTGTTAATACATAAGTAAAAGCTAGACCAGTACCAGTACCCGTGGCGGTTATTACACCAGCAGTAGACATTCCAACAGAACCTACGTTATCACCATTAGCGGCATTAGCAAAAGAACCTAAAACTGCCGTGCCTGCAGCAGTTGTACCGCCATCGGCACAATCTGTAGTTGTTTCACCCTTTTGAATACATACCTCGAAAGCTATTTTTCCTGTAGCTGTTGCTAAAACAACCTCTGTGAATTTAGCTTTCAGGGTATAAGTTTGATAAGCAGGCAATGCAACCGCAGCTAAAATACCGATGATCGCTACAACGATCATTAATTCAATTAAGGTAAAACCTTTTTGTGCGCTTTTTTTCATTTGAGTTAAGTTTTTCATAATTTAATATCCATTTTGTTTTACGGGGGCTAACTTCATACTGCGACAAAAAATCACAAATGTAAAATTTTGTTGCTGCTTTTTTTATTATATTTTTTTGGTTAACCAATGAGCGATTAATTTATAACCCATTATTAACTAAAGATTAACTTTCTGCAGTGATTTTTACCTTGTTACATAAATCGCGTTAAAGGGAGTCAGTGCAATGTTAATCTATCAAGAGTACTTTGCTTTTATCAAGTATTAGCAAGTTAATAACTTGCTAAGAGACCTTTGATGTTGAAAATATATAATAATAAATTGATTTAGACTATTACAAGCCATTACAAGAAATGATAGGGCTATACCAACTTCATTAAATTATTGCCCACTTGTGCAGGTTAAAATAATCCATGGCCGTGTTGCTTTCAATCCCAATAGCGCGCTAATGCTCAATCAAGCGCCTTGCCCTGATTTATTGTATCTATGCACAACAAGATCACAAACTTGATGAAATTGGTATTATTTTTTTTAGCACGGCAGGATGTTTGAATTTTAACTACAAAAGCAAGGTCATAATAGAGTGCAGTCGTTTTCTTCGAGGTATTTAAATATAAATTCTATGCTCTTAAGTGATATGGGTTTCCGATTAGAGACCTCGGAAATGACGAACATGTTAGTTTTGGTCTAAAACGACGATAATAGTGCTATCTGCAGCCGTGTCTTTATATCGCCAATTTACAGTACATAAAATAGTAAAAATAATGGAAGTTATAGGTGATTTTTATTTGTTCTTTCTGTATAATGCGCGCTCCCTACGTTACAAAAGCCTATTGTTTCTTGGATTCTTTTTACTATTAAGTAGATAGAAGCCTATAAATAGTGGCGCTGGGCTCGATGCTCGAAGGGGCAATGGCGTAGTCCATTTTAACCGGTAATTTGCATTTTTTAGGAAATGTTTAAATTATCATTTAAGTAACATTTATAAGATTGGGTTTTTTAATGAAAACTTTTGTAGCAAAACCAGCAAGCGTACAACGCGAATGGTTCTTAGTGGACGCCGAAGATAAAACTTTAGGTCGTATCGCTACTGAAATTGCAACC